>Ga0307515_10019560_pt1 | contig 12171 bp, 10 predicted proteins | sample 17_EM_MG_FD_194513 | JGI IMG/M metagenome (GOLD analysis project Ga0307515, IMG submission 194513) | Populus trichocarpa ectomycorrhiza microbial communities from riparian zone in the Pacific Northwest, United States - 17_EM | ecosystem: Host-associated > Plants > Roots > Unclassified | place...
TTTTATTTGAAATAATTTTTGAAATTGATTTTTTTTTAATTTCATCATCTTTCAAATTTTTTATCTATTCATTTGGTATCTATTTTTTTTATTGCAATTTATTTTATTTAAAATGATTTATGAAATTAGATTTTTTTTAACTTCATCCTTCTTTAATTTTTTTATTTGTCAGATTTGATCTTTATTTTTTTAATAAAATTTTTTAAAAAATTAAGTTATTTTCCAGCTCATTTCTCATGATATGATCAAATACTAAAAAATATTTTTCAACTTATTTTCTATAATACTATCAAAAATTAAAAAAAAAATATATATTTTATATGGAAACTACTTAAAGCTCAAGGAATTATATGTCAGTGAAGCTACTGTGACCCAAAGCAGTTAAAATTGTGGACGTTATGTAATATTAATTAGGGGTGATTTTTTTTTTTGATTTAGTTTTTATCTAAAAAATAATTAAATTGAATTAAAAAAAAACTGAAACCGATTCAAACCGACCGATTTCGGTTTGGTTCGGTTATTTTAGGACAAAAACAAAAACCCAATCAGCTCATTTTCAGTTCGGTTCGGTTATTTTATATAAAAAAAACCATAAACTATATTGTTTTTTGGGGTTTTTTTTTGTAATTTCCAATGGGTTTGATTTCGGTTCGGCTCGGTTTTGTTCGGTTCGGCTCGGTTCGGTTCGGTTTTTTTGGTTTCAGGCTTATTAAACCAATACCGAACCGACCGGTCGGTTTTTTAAATATTCTAATCGATTTTTTTTCACAGTTCGGTTTTTTCAATTATTTTTTTTAATTTTTTTGGTTTAATCATTTTTTTGATTTTTTTTTTTTGATGCACCCCTAATATTCATGGAAAACAGAGCGAGGAAACTATGTGATTGTAAGCGATGTCATAAAAAGCTTGAAGTAAAAAGCTACAGAAATGTAGGTGAATGTTATGAAAGCAAGTAGAACATTTCTTTTTAAACGTCTGAATACTTGATCTAAAGAGAAAGGAAGTGTAAATCCTTTAATTTTAGACCCTCCTATATTAAAGAGATCAAAAGGGTAAAGAGCAACAAATAAAAGCTGAAATCATTAGATGTAAGCGTGAACGTCTCTGTAATGCAGCATGTTTCCCAAGTCAACTCATGAGACATTTGCACAGAAGATGTACCAGACATATAAAGCTCACAAACGCTTCAGCAAGCCGAAACTTGCTCGAACAGACTTCACAATCAATCATTATGCGGGAGATGTAAGCAATGTGTTCAGATCTTATTCTTGAACACTCGGCTAAATGAGGTATATTTGTAGGTTTCTAATCATTGAGCCATTCTGTGAGCAGGTTACTTACCAAGCAGATCAGTTTCTTGATAAAAATAAAGATTATGTTGTAGCAGAACATCAAGCTCTATTAGATGCTTCCAGGTGTCCTTTTGTTGCTAACCTTTTCCCTCCACTACCTGAGGAGACATCTAAGCAATCCAAGTTCTCTTCAATTGGTACCCGCTTCAAGGTAAGCTTGTCCACATGAAATAGCAGCATCCTGTATGATACAGAAAATAATTCAGACCGTGACTGACACTTAGCTTAAAATGAGCATCCAGCAACAATTACAAGCTTTAATGGAGACATTGAATACAACAGAACCGCATTACATAAGATGTGTAAAGCCAAATACAGTACTAAAGCCTGGAATCTTTGAGAACATCAATGTCTTAAACCAACTAAGATGTGGGGTAAGATAAATTCACTTGGTTCCTTATTGAGAACATGTAGCTTTGAATCTCACTTTTCTGATGGGGAAAAACATTTGTTTCCTAACTATTTATCAAGTTTCTCCGATTGATAATGATTATTCTAATGGATTTTACAACAGGGAGTACTAGAGGCAATTAGGATAAGTTGTGCTGGTTATCCAACCAAAAGAACATTTGATGAGTTCCTTGATCGTTTTGGAATGTTGGCTCCTGATGTTCTAGATGGGTATGAATTCTAGTACAGTTACTTGTCATTTGGCATAAAGCATTTGTGGCACAGAAGTCTCAAAGTCAGGGCTGGAATGAGAGTAATGAACTGTTTAGCTACAAAAATCATTTTGAGCAGAGATTGTTTCTTATCTAACAGAAGCTGACTGCAGTTGGTGACAGCTGAGTTAGAATATCTACTCATCTGTTCCTCACTAACTATTCTCCAACACCTAAAGTAACTTGAACTTCATAATAGTCCAACCATAACATTCTCTGTTTCTTCTGGGCAGATCTGATGAAAAATCAGCATGTGTTGCCATCTTGGACAGGATGGGTTTAACGGGCTATCAGGTATGTTTGATCACGATATATATATATTAAAAAAAAAAGAGCAATGTTCATAAACTATGTAACAAGTAAAAAACAAAATATGATGTGCTATTGTAACATTCACTCCCTGAATGCTTCGTTTAGATTGGGAAGACAAAGGTGTTCCTCAGAGCTGGGCAGATGGCTGAGTTGGATGCACGAAGAGCTGAAGTTTTGGCTAATGCTGTCAGGCGTATCCAGAGACAAATCCGGACATATCTGACCAGAAAAGAGTTCATCACCCTAAGGAGGGCTACAATTCATTTGCAGAAACTCTGGAGAGGTAAGCTCTCTTTCCCCAAGTAATTATATCTTTCCCTATAAAACAAGAAGGCAAACAGACCATCCGACTGAAGTAACTTGCACTGATGAGGAATGGTTAATTAGTTTTGCATGTTATCTTTGGGCAACAGAATCATGCCATTCTAAAATAGTTGTGCTTCAGTTGGTCGAATTCTTTATGCTTTTCTATAGAAAAGTCAGATTTTGTGTCCATTACTTGATCCCAACTGAAAATGAGCCAGACCACCATTTGAAGTCCTTGCCTTGAATGAATAGAAGTCGGAAGATGAAAATTCTCTATTTGCCTTGCCTCTTGTGCAGCACAACTTGCACGTAAGCTATATGAACAGATGAGGAAGGAAGCAGCTTCTATCCGTATACAAAAGAATGTCCGTGCTCATGAAGCAAGAACATTTTACACTAACTTGCAAGCATCAGCAATAGTTATCCAAACTGGAATGCGAGCAATGGCAGCACGTAATGAATACAGATACAGAAGAAGAACCAAGGCTGCAATTATAATTCAGGTGACGCACTCTCAGGATGAGCTGCTAACAGAAGTTGTAAATCACAGGGGATCAAGAAGTATGTGACTAGAAATAGAATTAAATGAAGAGCTGAAAATTAAGAAAATATAATGCCAACAGAAGAGTAAACATGAGATCAGATAAACATGGGGGAAAATGGAATTTGTTCGGATTTTTTTTCTTTCTTACTACATGCACAAGAATAAGCAATGCCAAAACATTTAGATGAACAATTTCTGACTGATAATTTTCCTATCTTATCATATCTTTATTTTTATAGACTCGCTGGAAAAGATATCGTTCTCTTTCCTCGTATAAACAGCATAAGATGGCAACTCTAGCATTGCAATGTCTTTGGAGAGCAAGGACAGCCAGGAAGGAGCTTAGAAAGCTCAGGATGGTGAGCTAACTATCTGTAGCAGTTTAACTGCAATTCTCTACCATTTTTCGACATTCAACTATTCTATTGCACTATAATTACAGTCGGTGTTTTCACAATAGAAATAAAAATATACTGATGCAGGCTGCAAGAGAAACAGGGGCACTTAAAGAAGCCAAGGACAAGCTAGAGAAGCGTGTTGAAGAGCTAACATGGCGACTAGAATTTGAAAAGCACTTGCGGGTATATTTTACGTTAAAGTGCCAAAAAAGTGTAAATATTAGGAGAGTAATAGTTTTATCGTGCAACAAAAATGAAATTCGATTTTTTTGTTTAACAAAAGCACCATTAAATTTAGAAATGAACACTGCTCACCAACAAATTTAAATGGCATTTCACTTACAGTGCAGGAAAATTATCACCTACAAATTGAACACATCCTACATGCATCCTTGCATATGTTGATTCCACAATCAGTTGTCTAAACAGTCAGTTACTCCCCCAAAATGCCCTGAGCCAAAAACTTTAAACTCTAGTTAAGAATGTAAGGTTGTCAAGAAATTTGCTAAAAATGTTCATGACTTTTTTGTTTTTTTTTTTTTTGTGCGTGTAGCTTGATCTGGAAGAAGCTAAAGGGCAAGAAATTGTAAAACTGAAAAGTTCATTACATGAAATGCAAGGCCAGCTAGATGAAGCCCATGCCACAATAATCCAGGAGAAAGAAGAGGCAAAGTTAGCTATAGAACAAGCTCCACCGGTCATTAAAGAGGTGCCGGTTGTGGACAACACCAAGCTGGAGTTACTCAAGAATCAGAATGATGAACTAGAGGTAACTTCTGACACAGTTCAACGACCTAACATCACATAGCAGTATCAATGCATTACATTATGTTGCTTTGATTGACAAATTTGACATAAGTTGTAGCTTTATACGTCATCATAAATAATTAACTAGGGTTGAGACCAAGAATTCTTAACAATCTATTTTCACTGTGAGCCAACAAGTCACTGTGCTGGAAATATGCCAAGCAAGTTTTCTCTTTGTTTTGCTACAGGTGATAGAAGTTCCAGGTCAGAATCTAGCATGCATTAACAACGCAGATGCAATCTTATTATTGCACCGTGAATGATAAATATGGATTAAGATGTAAATGATTTGATAACCGCATGACAGAATTTTACAGAAGGAGAGGCATGAATCTCCCTACTTAAAAATTTACAGAGAGGAAGATCGTTACACATATGATAATATACACAGACGAGTGCACACATAATTCTAATGTTCTTTAAATGGATGATATAATTTTTATTCTGAACGCGTAGAATGAGCTAAGTGAGCTGAAGAAGAAGATGGAGGAATTCGAGAATAAGTGTTCTGAACTAGAGAAAGAAAGCAAGGCAAGAACTAAAGAAGCTGAAGAATCACACCTGAAAACGATGACACTTCAAGATACCATTGAAAGGTATTCCTCCATGGCTTTGTTACACAAGCACCTCTATGATCATTATCCAGGGTGTACTAACTCTTTATGATTTTCAGATTGGAATTAAATCTGTCCAACCTGGAATCAGAGAATCAGGTTTTACGACAGCAGGCTTTGGATGCATCAGAAAATGAGGGTCTCTCTGAAGAATTAAAAATGTAAGGCTCAGTCACATGATTAAACCGGGAGAATTCGTCTTTTCCCCACTCTCTTCGTTTCTCTCCCATACAAATTAGTTGGAAGGGAAAACTCATGATGAGATGCAACAGAGTTCGGCTGATAGTACAATTGATGAGTGAGGAAAGGGATATCTGCACGTGTGTAATGGTGGATCTAATTGTACATGGAAGAAAAGGTTCTATAACATAACATCATACAATTAAATAAATCATGGAAACATGGCATGTTGTAGATTATTTAGCAAGAGGTCCTGGAAATTTGATTCGGTACTAGAAATTGATTCAGTTCTGTGTGGTCAAGTTGAACTGGTTATACAGCATGTCAATTCACCATGAACTTTCTGAAAAGTCCCGTAGCCCAAATATCAAACTACTTATTCTCATACAAATATGAAAGCTTCGTATCCTTTTATCCAGCCTCAAGAGCAAGATTGCAGAGCTGGAGTCAGAGAATGAACTCCTCCGCAAACAACCAGCAATTGTAGAACAGATGACTCCTGAAATAATTCTGCCTCGGGTCAAGGTATCTTTTCTAAGATTGTCCTTTTCCTTAGATAAAAGTTATCACATAGTTTGTCATTTAACCTTGTATAATGATTTAGAGTTTTGAGAATGGTCATGGTCATCAAAGAGAAGAAGAGCCTCAAATGACAAAGGTATGGCCACACCTTCCATGAACACATTTCCAGAAGAAAATAGATACTTCCATGAATTCATCCCAGACCTAATGATAAATTTTGTTTCCAGGAATCTGGGCCTCCCATCTCCCTCTTAACTACACAAAGATCCCTAACAGACAAACAGCAGGTAGCCAGCTGGATGCTGAATTCTTGCAAATACCCAGAAAAAAAGTCCAAAGAGCATCGCGCTTCGATTGTGTAATTGCTGGAAAGAACATTCTGATATTTCTTCTCTATGAACAGGAAAACCATGATGTACTTATCAAGTGTCTTATGGAAGATAAGCGGTTTGACGAGACCAGACCTGTCGCTGCTTGTGTTGCGTATAAAACACTTCTTCAGTGGAGATCCTTTGAAGCAGAGAAGGCAACTATTTTTGACAAGATTATTCACACAATCCGATCATCAATAGAGGTAGCATTCTTCAACCAATTGAAGCATATTAACCATATACAAGGAAATTAAAGTACTATCAGTTAATTGTGATACTGATTTTCCATGTTGTGCTATTGAAGAGTCAAGACAACATCACTGATCTAGCATACTGGCTATCAAGTACTTCTACCCTTTTGTATCTGCTTCAAAATACTCTTAAAGCAAGCAATACAAAGAATGTATCTTCACGGAGTAACCGAAACTCGCCAGCTACCATATTTGGTAGAATGGCGCTGGTAAGTTCTATCAAGTTAATTCTTTAGTAACATCTAATTCAATGACAAAATCGTAATACTCGAACATGCAATATCAGGGATTCCACTCATCTTCAGTTGGCATGGGAATGTCAAGTGGTTACAGTGGAATGGTGGGAAAAGGAAATGAACAATTAAAAGTGGAAGCTAAGTACCCAGCACTGCTATTTAAGCAACATCTGACTGCATACGTTGAGAAAATATATGGGCTGATCAGAGACAGTGTAAAGAAAGAGATTGGTCCATTTCTGAATTTGTGCATCCAAGTAAGCATATTGAATAAGAGTGAATCACATCACAAAGTAAGAGCTGAATCATTTAATGGAAATATCATGTTTACTTGAATGAACAGGCTCCAAGATCAATAAGAGGGTCATCCAAAAATATCCATTCCAGTATTGTTGCCAAACAGCAATCATCAAATATACACTGGCAAAGCATTGTCAATAAGCTAGATCTTACATTGGGCATAATGTCAGAGAACCATGTAAGAACGAACCTCCTTTCTAATAGGTTTTTCAGACTTAAGGTCTAAGTGCAGAGACTGGCAAAGGAAGTGTTTATCGCCTAACGTTTGGAAATTTTCAGGTCCCTCCAGTGTTCATGAGGAAAATCTTTAGTCAGGTTTTCTCATTCATAAATGTACAACTTTTTAACAGGTAAGAACTTTTCTTTTCTTTATTTGTCATGTGTTTAACTATATGTTCTCATTCTATGTAAAACTCTATCCATATGGTTGACCTGGCAGCTTATTGCTTCGTCGTGAATGCTGCTCGTTTAGCAATGGAGAATATGTAAAGGCCGGTTTGCAGGAATTGGAACAGTGGTGTCGTAAAGCATCAGATCAAGTAAGCAAAAGAACAATTAATATATAATTAGCAACCCAGAAAAAAAGACAATTACTCTAACATCTTGTTATTTATTCCATAGTTTGCAGGATCATCATGGGATGAACTCAGACACATAAGGCAAGCTGTTGGGTTTCTGGTACATCTTCTAGCAATCCGAAAAGGCCTTTATTTCTTTCCAGAATAGTGCATTTGATTTAAACTAACTAATGATTTGTTTTACTAATATATGCATGTAGGTCTCGCATCAAAAGGCTCAAAAATCTTTAGAAGAGATCACAAATGAACTCTGCCCGGTAAGTAAGTTTGCACGTAGTAAATAACAGAATTAGAACTGTGGTATAATATAATTTGTTGATTTTCTTTTGATAGATGTTGAGCATTCCACAAATATATCGCATTGGGACCATGTTCTGGGATGACAAATATGGAACTCAGGGATTATCTTCAGATGTAAGCAAAGAACTCTCTCTTTTACAGGTTTATTCTTTATTTGGAAGTGGGCTTCATTAAGAAAAATTAAAAATGTTGTGTAGGTGATTAGCAAGATGAGAACATTGATGGCAGAAGATTCAATAAAAATGCCTAATAATACATTCTTACTCGATGTTGATTCAAGGTATGTATGATGAAGAGTGACAATATTTTATCTTCTCATTACTACTAATCTTCATTGTTTAAATACTAATCATTTGGTTCGGTTTCAGCATACCTTTCTCAATGGAAGAGATATTCGGATCCTTGAGCACAATTCGTCTATCTAACATGGATCCTCCACCGCTGCTCCGTCAAAGATCAGATTTCCACTTTTTATTGCAGGAAACACAAACGGAAACAGCCTAAAGGTGCCTTCGATTTCATTTTTCATTTATTGATTTATTTGCTTCTATACAGTTTGTTTTGCTTCCAAGGGGTGGGTGAGGTGTGACAGTGATTTCTACTTTTGCAATTCTTATGTTTGTTGATCACATTCTCATCAATTTTTGAATGTACATGGGTTTTTGTAATCACAATGGTTCCTGAAAAAAGGAAGATTTTTTTGTATCAACGAAGAAGAAGATAATAACATTTCGTGATGTTTCTATATTTTCTTCGTTGAAGCTTGTAAGATGACAACACCAGAAAATGATTATAAGCAGCCACCAAGGATCGAAGTTGCAAGAATCAATAGTGACAATGTTAGCATGTGACAGAGACAGCGCAAATGTCTTTTGTTGTGATTTTTTCTGCATATTCTGCTTGGTGAGTTCATTCATAAATGGATTGCATGACCAAACCACCCACCACATTAAACAAATCAAAGCTTATCCGTCTTTAGTATCTTCTTGATTGGCTTCCCATTCACTAGCATCAATACATAGTTCATCACTTAAGGTGCACTTGGATGCATCGCAATTCATCAATCTTGACCCATGATGAATTGATTGCAAGAAATTGAAATAAGCATACTTGATGTCGAACTGCATATCATACCCTGCCACGCATCCTTGTATGTTAGCATTGTGTGAAATTTAACAAGAAAAAAAAAGAGCCAAGAAATACTTGATTCTTACAATAGTTTATGGCAATAGCGCATCCATTGTCATCTGGACTCTGTCGAACATGATGAAACCACATACTTGGCCTGCATCAACTTCACGAGATTAACCTCGATATTATGATGGGTTTATTATGCAGCACGATAGCCATGCCGCGTTTCCCTCTAAAAATCACCCAAAACATTCACTTGTATGAAATGTATATCGAAGTAAAATTTTCTAATGATGGTATAATACAAAATAATGTGAGTGAAGCAAATTGAACAAGTAAATGAAATCTTTCTTACAAGTAGAGAATCTCGCCAGCCTTGACAGTACAATGAAAGGGTGTCGGACCATTGAAATACAGAGGAAATTTAGACATTTCAATCTCCTTAGTCTCTGGAGATGGATAAGGATTCACGCTGCACCATGGCACATATCTCAATGGCTTCTCCAACTCCAATCTAAATTCTCCACCGTCACTGGAATAAGAATACTGAGCAGCTGGGAAATCTTGAATGTACATGCGGTGCATGTCAGTAGGAGGAAGTAGCAAGAATTGCTTCTCCCCCGAAACAACAGCATACAGATTCTCATAATGGTCCTTGTGGAATGAAGTTTCAGATAAATGGTTTCCAATCCACAGATTCACCGCCTCCGGAAGGTAGCCTCCCAGTGCCTCAGTCGCCCATGGGATGTGGGCATCGCAGTCTGAAGCCAATGCCGAATATTCTTCCCGGAAGCAGTCATTCTGCTGCTGCAGGTATGCCACCAGATTTTTTCTTTCTGGATTCAGAACAAGATCAAGTGCACAAGGGAAAGGAACACGCTCCACGTGAGCAGAGGCGAAGCATATTTCTTCTTTTTTAGGGTTTTCTAGGGGAACAAGGGAATCGGCACGGCCATCTGGGGTGAGGTGAAGGGAGACGATGGAATTGGAAAGGGTGGAAGAGAGGTAAGAGAGACTAGGCCAACGGGTGAGAGCAGGCCAGTGGGAGATGGCATTAGAAATGATGCAAGGCTTGTTAGGGGATACAAAGTCTCTTAGGAATTGGAGCGGGGTTGGGGCTGAGTCTAGCCGTTGTATTCTGTTTCCCAGGCTTAGCTCCCTCACTTCCCCCCACAGCCCTTCTAGCAATCTTTCTCCCTCCTTCAACATTCCACTTTTCTTGTGCTTATGTCTGTCTTAATACATTCCGCCTTTCACCACTCTTTGTGCAAATCACTCTCACATGCTTCTCATAATTTCCAGGATATCACAAACTCAATTAATTAAGTTAATCATTCCTTAAACCTCACGTAATTCCCGAATTGAAAACGAAATATAAATTAATAAAATTCAAGACAAAAGTAGACTTTTACTCCATTTTTCTCAACAAAGTTAATTCATGGAATAACTACTGCTACTTGATTTTGCCCTAAATTAATAAAATTCCCAAAAGAAAACAAGACTTGATGTCAAACCATCCCACAAAATACAAATGTATGTTTCTAAATCATAACTTGACAAACCCATCTACTTTTCTTTCTTTTAAAAAAAAATAATAAAAAAGCTTAATTTCTTAGCTTAATTAATAGTAAATCAAAGAATCAGAAGCACAAGGGAGAGAAAGCTTGCCTTTGCGTTACCGTTACCGTACTGAGTTTTGTTTTAGAAGCCAAACAAAGAAAGAATGAATCTTTTCATAGTGGCAGCTCTGCTACTATTTATTAACAATACTTGTAAAAGTTGGGGTTTTTGAAAAAATAGCAGTGCAAAGACAGAGGCGCAGCGCACGAGATATTGAAGGAGAGATTTCTTTATTTTAAATTAATTTGTTTTAGTATTTTTATATTGTTCTAATAAATTGATATTAAAAATAAATTTTAAAAAATAAAAAAAATATTATTCTAAAACAAATTATAAAACATGGAGTGGGATAAGAAAAACTGAAATATCGTAATTAAATAAAATATTTCTTCGAAATTAGTTTTTTAAATTTATATTGAGTTTGAAAAATAAAAAAAACATAAATAATATTTTTTTTCTTTTATATAAAAATACTTTTTAAATAAGTAAAAGATTAAAATTATTTTTTAATATTTATTTATTTATTTATTATTATAAATTTAATTTCCATTACAAATTGAATATACAAGTTCTCTCTTTTTTAAGTTAAGAAAATAATATTTTTATGATAATTTTTATGATAAATACGTAGTTTTCACTCTAGAGAAAAGGAAACTAAGAAAAGAGGAAAGAGATCAAGCCAAACAAAGAATAAAAAAGATTTTATATTTATTTTTTATATTGATATATTAAAATCATATAAAAATATTAAAAAATATTAATTTAATATTTTTTTATAAAAAAATTTAAAAAAGCTTCTTGTGAAAAAAAAAGACTCACAAAATAGTCTATTTTCAACTCAATTTATCATATTAAAAATCACAAAATCAAAACAGATAGATGCAAATTGTTTGTTTCATTTTTATTTATAGTAAAATCGGGCCATCTACGTGGCAACATGAAACATATGCCAGTCTTGAAAGTATACGCAAATGTTTAAGGGTTTACATGACTTAACATTAGATAGCTTTTGTTTTTAAAAATATTTTTAAAATTTATTTTTATTTAAAAAAATTAAATTAATATTTTAAAATATTTTTTTTATAATTTTAATATATTAATATTAAAAATTAAAAAAATCTAAAAAAACGTTATTGCCCTTTATACTTATCAATTAGCCCTTACCTTTACTCTTGTTTTTGTTTTTTAATGCCATATGCCATTAGCACATAGTTGGCAACTTCTCATCAAGCTTTTAACTCAAAAGGTATTAAAATATAAATCTTAACACAATCATGTGGCATTTTTTATTTTAGGAGTTGTTTTTTAAAATATTTTTTATTTTAAAATATATTAAAATAATATTTTTTTTATTTTTAAAATTTATTTTTAACAATAATATATTAAAATAATGAAACAAAATTCAAAAAAATAATTTAAAACTAATTTTTAAAATAAATTAAAAATACAATTAAATTGCAATGTTAAATTATCGTTGGATGAATACAAAGACAAAAAAGAATTTGAATGGTAAAAATAAAAGTATAAACACTTGATGAGAAAAATTGAAAAGGTGATGCACTAAAACAGAGTGATCAAAAATGGACTGATCAACACTAAAACAGAGTGACGACATTGTTTTCAGATGACCAACTTAGAGTGTGTTTGTTTCTTGGAAAATGGTTGCCGGAAAACCACTTTTCAAATT
>Ga0307515_10019561_pt1 | contig 12171 bp, 10 predicted proteins | sample 17_EM_MG_FD_194513 | JGI IMG/M metagenome (GOLD analysis project Ga0307515, IMG submission 194513) | Populus trichocarpa ectomycorrhiza microbial communities from riparian zone in the Pacific Northwest, United States - 17_EM | ecosystem: Host-associated > Plants > Roots > Unclassified | place...
GCATTGATTTATTAAGCCCCGAAGATTTATTTCTCTAAACTTGATATTTATTCGAGAGAAAATTGTAATTTGACACCTTTAGGTAAGATTTTAATTATTAGATTACGTAATTTCTGGTTCTTAAGAATGCACCAATTTCATCAGCCTTAACTCAACCAATGTTCTAAGAAAAATTTACAACATTCTTTAGCATCTATCAAATCGATTATCATATATATATATATATTATTACACTTGGATGGGGCCATTGGTTAGGTGTATTGATCTTATTAATAATTTAATTAAAATGATGTTTTTTTAATTTTTTTTAAAGAGTTAAAACTATAATTAAAAAAAATCAAATCAAATCTTGATTGATCAACAAGATTATGAGTTGATGTATTAGATTACTCAAGTTTAATAAAGTTACTTAATTTTTTTTTTTAAATCCAATTTAGATTAAATCTTACATTAACCGGATTCAATGTGCGAACAAATTAAATCACATTACTAATGGCCATAAGGTTATGGATTGTTTTAGTGAATCAATCTAGGTTATTAATAAATAAATAAAATAAACAAATGGATCTAATTCAGTCGTGTGGACAACTGTTTAACTATTATATATATATATATATATATATATATATATAAACCCAGAAGAACAGGTAAACCGAAGCAAGTGTGAAAAGGATTTATAACCCTAACTCTCCTTGCAAGTTGCAACATGAACACGGCAAGACAGTTAAAAAATTAGAGAGAGACGGATTAACTTAAGCTCTCACTTTTCACCCCAAATTTATTACTCTACCTAATCACCTTTTTAATCCTACCTAACCCCAACTCGATCTTAATTTAATCTTAATCCATGATCATCACTGTAATAATAATATGGACCCCCACACAGAAACCGATAAAACACGTTGCCAGTGGAAAATCCAAGACTGACTTATCAAAATCATGACTTGTATCAAACGTTGTCGTTTTCTCCACGTCAGACCATCAAATCAGAATCATTTTTTCCTCGTGCCCCGTTAACCGGCTATTGCCAGTCTCCTTTCTTACAGAAAAAAACGTTGGAGGTCTCTCTCTCTCTCTAACTATAAATATCAGCTCTTGCAACAACGTTCTCTTTTTCTCTCTTTCAACACTCTCTCTCTGCTGTGTCTTCGCCTTTTCTTTCTCTCTTCACCGACCATTAGCCGGCGAAATCGCCGTCGCCGGAGGGATTCATTATCCGTCATTTACTCTTTGCAAAGGTTTTCTTGATCTTCTTTGTTTGGCTCTCTCCTTTTCTGTGTGGATGTTAAAAAGAAGCATTTCTTTAAAGGCTTTTAGATCTGGGTTTTTGCGTCTCAATTTTGTTGCTTTCTTTGTTGAAACTCGCAATCTTGACCTTTTGTTTTACATTTTTCCATAAAGTGTTCTTTTTATTTGTTTGGGTAGTAAACAAAAAAGTCTATGTCTTGTGTTATTTTGATATTTTTGCGGATCTTGATGTGCTGTTGTTGGCTTTCAAGTTTTATTTTTTGGTTTTTAATGGTAAATGTAATTGAAATTTAAGTGTAATCTTTTTGTGTAAACCTACAAAAATGGTATTTTTGTTTTTCATTTTTTAATTTGTAAAGCTTGTTAATTTGCCCTGATACTCTGTTCTTGAATGGTTTTGTTTTCATTTTTTTAGTTAATTAAAAATGGGGTTTTTTTTTTTTTGGTTTATTGTTTTTAAATCCCATGAAATTAGGTGGTAGATAAGAGAACTGGTTGAGTTTTACAAGTCCGAATTTTCTTCTTCTTGTTGTTAGCACATTCAACGTATATAAAGCTATAGTACCAGATAAGTTTTAATTAGTGGTAAAATGACGGAGTATATATTAATGGATAAGAGGTTAATAATTTTGCTTATAAATAGTGTTTATAGCACGTTACAGTTTCTATTTTGAGCTTTCCAAATTTCTATTTCTGGTTCTCACTTTCATGTTGATGATATTTGTGTGTGTGTTAGATAATTTATTTGTTTGTCTGACCGTTGAATGTCTGTATTCTAAAGCTGTGATTCTTGTTTTGCATTTGGTGATAGAAACAAAGCTTTCTCTGTAGTATTCAAGGATTGAGAGAGAAAAACAAATGGATGGGACTAAAGAGATGGGGGGGCTTAGGAACGTGAGCTCAGTGTGTTCAATATCCGAAATGGATGATTTTGATCTCTCTCGCCTCCTTGACAAGCCAAAGTTGAACATAGAGAGGCAGAGATCGTTTGATGAGAGGTCTCTAAGCGAGCTCTCGATCGGGCTTGCAAGAGGAATTGATACCTTTGAGACCACATATTCACCTGGTGGAAGGTCAGGGTTTAACACACCAGCCTCATCAACTCGCAACTCGTTTGAGCCTCACCCCATGGTGGCTGATGCGTGGGAGGCTCTACGGAGGTCTTTAGTTTACTTCAGAGGCCAACCGGTTGGTACTATAGCAGCATATGACCATGCCTCAGAGGAGGTCTTAAACTATGACCAGGTAAATATTTTTTTAACATCCTCTTTGCGGTATTGCTAGTTTTCTGTGTGATTAATGGAACATCAGGCATTGGGATGTTTCTTCTTGGTTTGATTTGTGTCCAATGGTTGACATGTTACGAGATTTAATATGGCGCGGATTTCTTGATCACATGGTCAGTTAAGCCCTAACAAAGATGATACTTCTCTAAAAAAGCTGAAAATCAAGTTTGAGAATCTTAACCCATGGTTAAGCTGTAACTAAGAATTAGAATTCGTGAATTGACACCAAGTTATATCTTGATAAGTCAGGTTTTCTTCTTTGTCACAGCAAAGAACACGTTTCTTCCAGAAAAACACAATAATATTATTAATCTGAAGGCTACTAAAATTCGCTACAAGGAAAACATTATATAGTCCTAAGATAATTAACCCTAATGGATCCATATTGGGTCGCAAACCATTAGGCTTTGAGATAACACAAGCCTAATGTCTAAAACAGACCTAGAACACTTAATTTGGGCCAGAACAAGCCCAACTGAATTTAAAAACCTAAATTGAAATATTATGGTTCAAATAATACTTAAAACAACATAAAACCATGTAAAATATTCAGAATAATACAAGGAAAAAATCAGCCCCCAAAACTATCCCTGGCTTGATTTTTCCTTGTGCAGTCGGGTTTGACTTGCGTAGGAATAATGTGTGCTTGCCGACCCTGTTAAATCTCTTTCCATGTTTGGAACATGCTGCCTTGAATGCTTGATTTTTTTACCTTGTTTGGTTGAATTGATGCTCTGAAAAATAGGGAAGAGAGTTGCTAAATTCTTCTATTTTTAAAGCCTTCCATAATCTCCTTTAAAGTAAGGAAATCCTGCAAGAGAAATGAAAGAAAGCAACAATGAAAGTCCTCCAAATATAGCCGCCTGTTGTTCTCCTTGTAAGGAAAGGAATCCTTGCTTATAATGGACAAATAAATAGGGGAATTTACTCCCACATGCTGCCACCCTTGTTTTCCATGTTAGATATGGAATCCTTGTCCAATATGGAAACACAATAATCCCTCTCCAATTCAGTCTTGTAACTGCCTATCATGAACTCAAATTCAGCTAGGATTTTTGACAAATCCTTGTAGGAAAAGGACCCGAACACCCTAATTAATCCTAGTCACTTTTAGACTCCATGTAGCCCATGCACATCCACAAAGTCCAAATCAGATCTGGCCGAAACTAACTCCTCCATAATTGGGCCGAACCCATCAACAACAACAAATCCAATCTGGCTGAACACATCCCAAAGTGAAAACCCAACATGGCTAAATGTAATACAAGCTAAAACCCAAGGAAAAACCCCCACTTGGTTGAATGGTCTTCCCCTCAAACCCAAGCTCCCAACCGAATCCCCATCACGAGTAACCATAGGCTGAACCGTATCATAACAGATTGTTTTTGTATGGTGTTATTGTATCTTGTTAATTGTTTGCATCAAAAAGGAAGAAGGATCTTTAATTACTAAGCTGCAATGAGCATAAATAACTGTTTTTAGCTGATGGTGATGGATCTCCTTCGGGGTTGGGAATCATTGATATTGAGGATGTCATGAAATTGTAAATTGTGTTCAACGGTAGGGAAATGATCAATTTTTATTTGCTCTGTATGTCAACCAAAGAAGAGACTCATTAAACACATGAGTTAATAATATTTGAAGAATGCACTAAGCGGACGTATGGAATAAAGTCAGGCAGGAGTTTGATTGTTGGATAAATTGAAAATTAAATCTACTGATAAGAGCCATTAATTTTTTGTAGGTGATGTATTTGAAATTTCATAAAGCCCTTTGCTTTTGACTTTCAAGTAGGAGGTAGTTGTAAATGAGATCATATGCATTTGTCAGGGAATCTGAATGTAGTATCATTTATCTGATTTTTCGAGGTTCTTCTGTTCAGGTTTTTGTACGAGATTTTGTACCCAGTGCCCTAGCTTTTCTGATGAATGGTGAGCCTGACATAGTCAAGCACTTCCTGTTGAAGACACTGTATCTCCAAGGGTGGGAAAAGAGAATAGATCGATTCAAACTTGGGGAAGGGGCAATGCCAGCGAGCTTTAAAGTTCTCCATGATCCTATTCGGAAAACAGACTCTCTTGTTGCAGATTTTGGTGAGAGTGCTATTGGAAGAGTTGCTCCAGTTGACTCTGGTTTCTGGTGGATCATTCTTCTTCGAGCATATACGAAGTCTACTGGAGATTTATCCCTGGCAGAGAGACCAGAGTGTCAGAAGGGAATGAAGCTCATTTTGACGCTCTGCTTGTCAGAGGGGTTTGATACTTTCCCTACCCTTCTTTGCGCCGATGGATGCTCCATGATTGATCGCAGAATGGTAAGCTGTTCTCGTGTCTCACTCTCCCTCTCTCTCCATGTGTATGTTTGTGACTATGCTGCGGTTAATTTTAATATTTATGCCTCACAAAATGCTTTTAAAGATCAAGTGATTTGATTTCTTCTGAAAGAATGGTGGAGATTCTAGTTAACTCATTCTTGTAACTGTAATCATTAGGCCAAGCAGCCATTCTTCTTTGACATAATTTCTCTTCTAACTAGCGAACACCAACAAAAAATAGTAGACATCAGGCACAACAGATTGATGAAATTGATTCTTGGGGTTCACAACATCTTTGTTTTAGCTATCAGTTACATGTTTGTTTCCCTCCCCTTTCTTTAAACAGTAGGGGAATTATGGCGAACTGCAAATGATTAGCATAAAAGGATATAAGCATAACCGAAAATTAGCACACTGCAAATGCATTCATATGGAGCATATGCGAAATTTAAACACCCTGTTACATACATTGAGCCTTTTTTATGTCGGTTAAATGCCAATGGAGCTTGCTTCGCTTGGTGTTGAGTAAGCACCTGCAGCCTAGGCAGTTGCAAGTCTAACTTTCCTGTTTTGTTTGATGTGAAGTGCTGCATGCAATCGTGTAAAGTTGAATCTTTATTTATCATGTAGCCTGCTTATCATATCACAATATTCAATTTCTTAGTAAATTAAAGTCCTTTGCAGTTAAGAAGTACTTCGGAATCAACTCTTTGTTTCCTTCTTGCTCTGCTTTAATGCAACAGATAATGCCATCCTTCTGTGTTTTCTCTTAATAGACAAATGCAGTCAAATAAACAAACATGGAGTAATGTCAAAACTAATTATGAAAATTAAAGGAAGAAATTAAAACTCTATGTGAAAGCCAGAACGTGGGGATTAGTTTTTCTCATTGAGCATTGGCATGCTTCTTCTACTATTTCCAGGGATTGAATACCATTCTGCTTCAATCACTGGCATCCAGTCATTATGACAAAATGCTACTTTGACCTAACAGTAATTCACATAGAGGCCAAATTATCATAATCAAGTCTCCCATTCACCCTCAACCACACTTGTGTATGCACACGTAAACTAAATGCATAGTATTGTATAATTTTTCTTGCAGGTTCTGTTTAGCATTACAAAAGGTGTTTGATATGAGATATATCTTCATTTCAAATGTTAGGCATCAGTCCACTCATCACCTCCTAGGGTTTTGTTAAGTTCAACCTTGTTACATGTTCTAATTGGATGGATATATTTGCAGGGTATCTATGGTTATCCTATTGAGATTCAAGCACTTTTTTTCATGGCGTTGAGAAGCGCTAGCTCAATGTTGAAACATGATCAAGAAGGAAACGAATTTATTGAGAGAATTGTGAAACGTTTGCATGCCTTGAGCTATCACATGCGGAGTTACTTCTGGCTTGACTTTCAACAACTGAATGACATATACAGATATAAGACTGAGGAGTATTCTCACACTGCTGTAAATAAGTTCAACGTTATTCCTGATTCAATCCCAGATTGGGTATTTGATTTCATGCCAATTCGTGGAGGCTACTTTATTGGCAATGTTAGTCCTGCAAGGATGGATTTCAGATGGTTTGCTTTAGGTAATTGCATTGCCATTCTGTCTTCTCTTGCAACCCATGAACAAGCAATGGCTATCATGGATCTCATTGAAGCTCGCTGGGAGGAGCTGGTAGGAGAAATGCCTCTGAAAATAGCCTATCCTGCGATAGAAAGTCATGAATGGCGAATTGTAACTGGTTGTGATCCTAAGAATACCAGATGGAGCTATCATAATGGAGGATCATGGCCAGGTTTGTTCCTCGTTCTGTCTGTTTAATTGGTTACTTTCTCTTGTGACTAAAAGAGATTAACTAATAAATATGCCCTTCCATGAGGATAGTCTTCCTGCCACACTTCATTAGGTTCATTGATTACTATTTGGAGTTACAAGGCTGAATCTGAAACCATAGAATTGTATTTTAAATTGAGAAGCTAGTAAACAGAAAACACCAATCATATGGTCTAGATTTTAAATTTAGCTTTCATTATCCCCTTTCAATTATTATTGTTCAACTTAGTTATAGCCAAGACCTTATGCACGCAGAGATTTTGTTCTGGAGTGGGAGCTGGAAACTAATATGAGATGCTGGAATGGTATTTAGGTGGACCCAGATTTATCTTCTTTCAGCGATCCTCAAATTGCTCTAATTTGTGGATATCCATGAATTTCATTAGAGATGCTTTTTGAATATTCATAACATGACTAGCTTGCATGCATAAATGGTAAATTATCGAGAAGCTCTGGCTGCATTATCATGCACTGGTAGTTTGTTTATTCTTTCTTTTTTGATCCATGCAACATAGAGCAGTCTCCAGAATAGTAGTAGTAGGATTTGGGCAGTGCCTATGTAGTGGAATGCATTGGTCGTGTTAGATAAATTCGTAAGTTCATAAGTATTCAATAAACCAATTTCTAACTGTAGGATGAGCTGCTCACTCATTCACTGTTCTGATTTGGACACAAGTGTAATGTAGCTTAAACGGCACTGCTCGATCTAGTGCCTTGTCAAGTTTCATGAGCTAAAAGATCATGTCTCCATCGCTTCCTTTTCTAATACTGAATTGTTGACATTAAGAATTTTAGCAGTGTCAATTTCTTTAATCTGTTATTTCTGTTTCACTGAACCTACTTTTGAAAGTCTTTCACACAATATGTAGTGGATGAATATTTTTTTGTATTTTCATAACATGTGTTATCCTCTTGCATCATGTTTTTTTTTTTCTCCTTTCCCTTTTGTTACATGAAATGCAGTGCTTTTATGGTTGCTGACTGCTGCATGCATCAAAACGGGACGACCCCAAATTGCAAGAAAAGCGATTGATCTTGCTGAGACCCGTCTTCTGAAAGACGGCTGGCCAGAATATTATGATGGGAAACTTGGCAGATATGTTGGTAAACAGGCAAGGAAATACCAGACATGGTCAATTGCTGGATACTTGGTGGCAAAGATGATGCTGGAGGACCCTTCACACTTGGGGATGATTTCTTTGGAAGAGGACAGGCAAATGAAGCCTGTGCTCAGGAGATCATCTTCTTGGACTTGCTAGGGGGGCATGATATAGAAAAAGAAAAGAAAAGAAAAGAATAGGGAAAGAACACGGAAGGTGAGAATGCGGGGTTTCATTACAGCACCATTCTTTGGCGTTTGTCCTCGTAGGTTTGATTGGACTTTTGGTTTTGTGTACAATAGTTTCTGCAAAGACCATGCCCTGCTTTTCAAATAAGAGATGCATTTTGCTGTGTTTCAAAAGTTTTTGAATGGCATCTTCGAAATGCCGTAATCGGTTCATATTAGCTTGTGACACCAGCAATGGAACAAGATTTGTGTTAATTGCCGATCAAGGACTGGAAAAAGTTCCATGAAATACAGACTTTTGGATTCAAATTTGATGCATCCTTACTGTGCAAAACAGCTTCTTCTTTTTTTAACATTTTATAGTTATTGATCTGCCTTTTTTTTAACATTTTAGAGCTATTTTGATGTCTTCCCAGATGAAAACAACAATAATTATAATGCTGTTAATAGTAACCAAACATTTCTCGGCAACCTGCCAAATTTTCTAGCAGAGACAAGTTGGGGACCATGTCTTTCTTTTGATCCCTTTCTTTCTTTCTTCAAAAGGAATAATAAAGTTTTATGTTGTGGCCATAAGAGGACATGATGCGAAGGAAGAAAATGCCATCTACTGATGGACCACGAACAATAAAATTGGGAAACAATGCTGGAGAATAGGAAATCAGTGTTGATTAAAAAAAAAAAAAGAGGTCCCATGTTTATATTGTTTTTGTATCATTGAAAGTTAGGATAGGATGATTGATTGATTTTCTGGATTGAAATTTCTTATATTCCACAATATTTTATTATTTTTACTTCAAAACTTAAGTTCAGTAAGTTCAGTTCTTGGTGAAGGGACCCGGTGTAGTTGGAGAATTTTTCATGGATTGGATTCACTTGAAATTGCTTTTCCTTTTCCTTTCTATGCCTGCAACTCCAATGGTCCTCCAGTGATCTTGAATGGGCCAAGAACAAGAACAAAACTTGTGCCATGTCCACGTGAAACATTCTCCCAAGTCTTCATCAAGGATTCCTCCCCCTCCTCTCCTCCACTATCTTGCAGAAAATGAAGAATTTCGCAGTCCATTTTGGCTGTGAATCAGAATCCACAGCTCATGCAATCAAAAAAAATATTCATTTATTTAATTCTTTAAGGTTTTGGTCATGCCCCAATTACCATCCTTGACACAATTTGTCAAAAAACATATATATTAAGAGCCAAAATTTACACCTCGAAACAATGCATCTCCAACAGCATGTAAATACAAAAATGAATTCCGTTGCCGGGAATCGAACCCGGGTCTCCTGGGTGAAAGCCAGATATCCTAACCGCTGGACGACAACGGAATTATTGTGAGGTTACGATGGTAAACAGTAATATTTAATAAAGTTTACGATGGAGAATTTTTGTGTGGTGTAAATTAAAACCTGACCAAACATACCCTACTGAAATTAGCTTATAAGTTCAATTGGATTTCAACTATCAGCCATATTAAAATTAGTGATCGGTACAAATTCTAACTAAATGACTTGTGTCATTAGTCTTCTAACATAACTTCTTTTGGGAGTGATTTGGGTGTTTGAGAGTCTGATGGTAATTGTTTTTTAAAGCAATTTTCGCTCAGAAATGTATTAAAATAATATTTTTTTTATTTTTTAAAAATTATTTTTGATATTATTACATCAAAACGATCTAAAAACATCAAAACGATCTAAAAATATAAAAAAAAAATTTAAAAAAAAAATTAAATTTGCCAAACGGGCTTTTCAGTGTGTAAGATGGTTAAGGAAAGCTGAGCTCCCCTTTTCTCTTTCTTCTCATTCCCTAGATTCATAACATAATTGAAGTTCATGGCCGCACAGAAAGCCATCAAAGAAAGCTATGATCAATATATTTGTGTACCCGAAATGATTGGATACAATGAATGGCTTTCTGACAAAGTTTTGAGAAAGGAACATTCAACCAATCCGAAAACTTATCAAATCAAATCAAATAATCTAATTTCAGTATTGTTGTGTTAATTTAATTTTAATGAATTAAAAGATACGATGAATGTAATCGTAAAACCTGATTATCTTTAAAAAAAATTAAAAAAAAAATAAATCTAAACAAAGACGAGATATACGAGCATCTTCAGTGGTGGAAAGGATCGTTTGCAGACAAAAGCATTGACCTTCCTTTTCCAAGCTAATAAGGTCAATCACCGGTGCTTAATATCTCCTCAGTTCAATTCAAAGCCGGAAAACAAAACCTTTTTTTTTTTTATCAAGGGAAAGGCCCAATTACATTAAAATTACTACTTTAATACTGGATTAGTTTATTTCCGTGTTTAGTAGTGTGATAACGGTTGTTTTTCAAAATATTTTTCGTTCAGAAATGTATCAAAACAATATATTTTTTATTTTTTAAGATTATTTTTTATATCAAAACATTAAAATGATCCAAAAACATAAAAAAAAAAAAATTAATCAATTTTCATTTGAGCCGCAATTCCAAACAAATACTAAAACTAGTAATTAAATATTGACCTTATCATTAACCGGTATAAACTAGTTCAGCTGGCTTAAAAGAACCCACAGATATTTGAGTGAAGAGATGTGTGCACAAAGTGATTTAGTTAGCTTTTACAGATTTAGCGGTTGTTTTTCAAAATATTTTTCGCTTAGAAATATATCAAAACAATATATTTTTTATCAAAATATCCAAAGATATAAAAAAAATTAATTAATTTTTATTTCAGCCGCAATTTCAAACACACACTAAAATTAATAATTAAATATTAACCTTTATCATTAACCGGTATATATAACTACCTGGGCTGGCTTAAAAGAACCCACAGATATTTGAGTGAAGAGAATGTGTGCACAAAGTGATTTAGTTAGCTTTTACAGATTTTGGACAGAAACTATTGTGAAATGAATTATTAATAAGTGAGTGATGGTTGGGAATTCAAGAGGGAGGAAGAAGGCAGTGGCGGAGTCACTATCAAGAATCAACCAACAATGGAGGGAGTGATGCATGCACAGTGAATTTGCTGTCTGTGGGCAGCAACCCAACTGTCAAACATCATATCATCATATGCTATTTATTCTTCCACATTTCTTAATGATAAATAGTAAATAATAAATAGTAAATCCCTCCTCCTAATTATTTTTTAGCTCAATTTGAGAGCCGCAACCAAGTTTTACCATTTTGTTCCATTCTAAGATCAGTATATCTCCTTTTAGTTTAAAAAATACAAAAAAATCATAGTTTTTAAACCCGACCCGGTCCAAGACCCGGATTCCAGGTTTTGATCGGGTCACCAGGTCGGGTCATTCCCAATTTAAAAAAAAATTCAAAACGGTGTCGTTTTAGTAAAAAAAAAAAAACAAAAGTCAACGGGTTGCAATTTTTTACCGAGTTTTTCCGGGTCGGCCGGGTCACACCGGGTCATGAATTTTCCTATTTTTTTCAACTCGGTCCGGTTCCAGCCCCGAGTCGGCCAGCTCCCGGGTCGACCTGTTGGGCCGGGCTGGGTTTCAAAACTATGGAACAAACTATAACAAATTTTATCTTGTTCCACTGGCCATAACATTCCGATTCTGTTCCGGTTAGAAAGTATTTTTTTTTAAATACTGTTAATTTTTTCAATATCAATTACATTTTTTTAATTCAACAAAGATAAGATTTAATAAGGAGTTTTCTTACTTATTGTTATCTTTTACGTTAACCTTTTAGGATAACTGGGATAAAAGACTTGCAAGATTACTAATGATATTTTTATAATTTTATTTAAATTTATAATTTTGTTTAGAAAGATTATTTTATTGTGTTATTTTTAGATTGAATTTTTTTTAATTTTATCATTCAACGATAAATTTATTGGTAATTAAACTTTATCATGGTCTCATGACCTGAGTCATTAATATAAAAAGTTAATCTAAGTCAACCTGAATCGATCTAATATATTGTCGTATTAGTATTTTAAAAAAAAATCTTAACTTTTTTTAATTAAACAATATTTTTATTAATCGTCTAAATTGTTTTAAAATTCATCGAGTTGATCAGTTCATATCGATTTAATTTTTATTTTTTGGTATTTGAAGTTTAAGTTTCAAATTTATTGTTAGTTTAATTTTTAGATTTAAATTTAACTTATATTTATTAAATTAATATTTTAAACCGTATAACGATACAAAACCAAAACCTATCATTTCAATTCAAAAAAAT
>Ga0307515_10019562_pt1 | contig 12171 bp, 4 predicted proteins | sample 17_EM_MG_FD_194513 | JGI IMG/M metagenome (GOLD analysis project Ga0307515, IMG submission 194513) | Populus trichocarpa ectomycorrhiza microbial communities from riparian zone in the Pacific Northwest, United States - 17_EM | ecosystem: Host-associated > Plants > Roots > Unclassified | place...
GGCTCTACTACCTATAACTCCACCACTACGTTATATAATAGCCTACTATGCCTTAAATTTATAAAGTAGTATCTATTCTATAGTTCTATATACTTACTTTATTAAATAATACGTATAGGCGTGGCAGGTATACGATTTATATAGTAAACTCACCAAAAGTGTGCGTGGCTCGCTTAATTTTGATTTTCGCAATACTTTTGCAAACCACAGTATACGCTAGGACCCCTTTTGCCAAGGCCTCTGTCGCAGAATAAAGGGGGTAATAAGGGGAACAAGTCTACCTCTAGCTCGCTAGGTAGGCAGAATTAGGTCTTAGGAGTTAGGAAAACGATAGTTTTTGATAGTAAGATGGGTATGCGTAAGTTTAGAAGTGCGGCGCTACCTTTTAGTAAGGTTGCATTCCTATTATTCCTATTCTTAAGAGTATTGCTATTATATTTTCTGCCTTCGTTAAGCCTTCTTAGAGCCCTAGAGTATTTACCCCCTATAGCGTTAACTATGCTACAGCTTAGGTTCCTTTTGCCTTAGTTAGCCTCTATACCTTTAACTCCTATATACCTCTTTAGCGTTGGTCCAGCCAGTATTATATTACTATAAATAGTTTCCCAGCATTCTTTTATGCTTTACTTTAGCTCCTTTCTCTCTCTTACTATTATCCTTACTGGCCTCTTACGCGTCTCTCTTCCTCCTCTATATAGGCCTAGGCCCTAAAGCAGCACCATTCTTCTTCTACTTTCTTTACCTATTTCTCCAATATATCTTCCCTACTTTAGGGTTATTAGTTTATTCTCCTATAAAGCGCCCTAGGGTCCCTCTATAGTTTATTTAGGCGTGTCTTAATATACTTTATAACATTAGAGTTATATTCCTTTTATACCCTTTATATTATAGCGGCTTTAATATATAGTTATAGGGGGGGAATATTAGCTTCCTTCTTAAGCAGTACTATAGCCATTCGCTTATATCCGCCTGTTATACTCTAAAGGCAGGCTATTTAGACCTTTTAGAGTAGTTTAAGGAGCGATTTAGGGGGGCCTTTCTCGGATTCTCTAATGGCCTAAATACTGGACCTATATATTATGGTTGGCCGGATAACTGCTATATATAATAAGCGTGACCTTTAGAAGTATGGACCCTATATAAAATTAACGATCCTAGTTAATACGCTGTACTATACTTAGCCCTTATGGGCCGCTTACGCTATATATACGCTCTACTAGAGCTTACTATCTACCTATACTCCTTGTTACGGGACGGGGGCAGTGGCTATAAAGCGTATGTATTCGAGGAGTCTATAAGACGTTGCGCGATCGATTGTAAGGGTTGAGGGCGTAAGGAGGTGATATACCTACGCGTAGCTGATATAAGCTGTACGCGAGGTGTATGTGAGAGCACGGGGCTCTCCTATAGAGGCCCCTGCGGTGGGGTTTTATAACACTACCCCCCCTTTTATAGAGGCGGAGCTCTGGCGACGCTGTGGTTACTATATATATATAGAAGGGACACTTAAGGTGTAGAAAAGAAGAAAAAGGGGAGTATTGCTAAAGGCTTAAAATAACGTTATGTAATAGGGCTTGGCATCTAAGAATCCAACCAATTAGATAACTTTAACCGCCGGTCGAAGTTTCTGGACATCTCAACGATATTCTGGTTACGTAATCGCACTTTACTATAATCTGACGGCAATTTAACGGTAATTTGCCCTTACGTGGCAATATACAACGGTTTAACTCTATAAGGGCTCCTATAGAGGATTAGGTATAAAGTCTCTGCTTAGGCCCAGTTTCTATAGGTTTGCGTGGTGAAAGTCGCTAATTAGATCCTTTACATTTTTGAAGTCTTCCCATAGTTGCCATTCTAGCTAATCTATATCGAATCCTGTGTATATAGCTCTGTAGTAGAGCCGTCATCCTCTATCTTTACTAAAGTATTTAAAGTTAATAATTTGTTTAACGGTCCACTCCTCATAGTTCTTGTCTTCGTTCTTATCTCGGATTAGTACTAGTAGGGGTTTAGGCTGTATCTGCCCCGGTAAGGGGTTGGGCTAATAGAGGTATAGTAGCTATAGGTAAAATACGGGCCATATCCTGTGGGTAGTTAGGGTAGGCGGGAGTTCTAGTTTATATACGGCTCCTCTATTAATAACTCGTTTAATTAGATAGGGGCCGAGGTTCTTATAATTAAGTAACTTTATAGGCCTTTGCGTAGAGATATTGCGTATATTTAGCTATACCTAGTCGCCAATACATATCTCCGGTGGTGGCGTTTTATAATAGTTAGCGAAGTAGGCCTACTTTGCTTAAGCCTAGGCCATTTCTCCCTTATAGTAGTCGAGTAGATTTTTTATACGGTCTGTATGCTGGTCGGCAAGTAGCATCTTAAGGCGTTTTCTATATGGTAGTTTTTTATTAATAGGTTCTGGTGGCTCTATACCGGATTAAGGGTGATAACCCTTATTCGCGAAGAACGGGGTAAGTCCTATAGTGGTTAAGATATAGTTATTCGCTGCGAATTTACTTAGTAGGAGGTAATCTACCTAGTTATCTTAACTATAGGCAACTACCTATTGTAGGTACGCTTTTATACTGGCATTAGCGTTTTCCGGTTACCCAGCAGTTTTATAATAAAAGGATATAGATATCTTAACGGAGATGCTAAGGCGTTAGTAGATTTATCTCTATATATTAGAGTTAAATTATATGCCTTAGTCGGACGTAATCGAGTTAGGTAACCTATGTAGTCGGTAAACTTCGCGAAGGAAGGCGTTAGTAACGTCGCTAACGGCTACACCTTCAGTTGGGACGTAGTGGCGCTTTTTTATAAGTCGGCATATTATCATAAGGATGTTCTTGTAGGTACGGCCGTATCATTTACAGGGTGGTAGGTTAATAACGAAATCTATAGCGATATCTGCCTATTATTATATAGGTACTAGTAGAGGGTGCAGTAGTCCTTAGTACTTTGTATTAAAGGCCTTAGCGCGCTTATAACCGTAGCAGGCGCCTATAAAGCGTTTAACTAAGTCTATTATTTTTGGCCAGAAGTAGTATCGGCTAAGAAGCTCGTAGGTTTCTCTTTTACCTAGGTGGCCGCTTAATTGGAGGTCATAGGCCATTTAGATTAGTTGTTGTTATAGATTTTCTAAGTTAGGGATGAATAGGCGGCCTCTATAATAGAGCTTGTTCTCTTTTACTTCTAAGGCTGCTATATTAATCTAGCCTAAGCTTTAGAGGTTAGTAGGTAGCGTATAGGCGCTGGCGATCTTTATAGTAATAAGTTAATATAGTAATAGGTTAATAGAGGCGTTATATGCCGTAGTAATAAGCTTATTAATTTTGAGAGGTAACTCTAGTTTTATAGTATGAAGCTAGGGTATAATTAGCTCTATTATAGATAATATGCTTAGGGCTAAATTTTGTGCTTTTAGGATTATCTGTTATTGGAACTAATTATAAGGGTTATCTTTAGACTAAGGAAGGTCTTGCGAGCGGCGTATTAGGCTATTAGGCTTAGTACCTTATACTCCTAGTATATATACAATTTTAAAGTTAAAACTAAAGAGGAACTCGTTCTAACGTGCTTGGTGTTAGTTTAGCTACTTTATAGTTATAAAGTACTTAAGGTTGCGATAGTCTGTAAGGACTTTAGTTGGCTAGTTAGGCTCTACTAAGGAGAGTTCTGGTTAGAATTCTTTAAACACTTATATAATTACAAGGAGTTCTTTATTATAGATTTTATAGTTATACTCTTATAGTATAAGCTTAGACGAGTAAAATGCGACTAGGTAAAGGAGACCGTTATTACCCATCTAGGAGAGGACACCTGCGTTAACATAGTCTAAGGAGTCGGTTTTAAGGTAGAGTTATTATCCTGGTATAAAGTAAGCTAGGATAGGTGCTTTAGTAAAGGCATTTTTAAGGTCTTGGAACGCCTTCTCGCATTTAGGCGTTTAGGTAAAGCGTAGGTGCGTTTTTCTTCCTTTTACAAAAAGGCCCTTCGTTTGTATTATTGCTGTAAGTAGTGCTATTACGCCTAAGAAGTTGTATATAAATTTCCGATAGAAGTTAGTAAAACTAAGGAAGGCTTATACGTCCTTAATGCAGTTAGGGGCTTACTATTCGGTAATTATGTATACCTTCTTGGGGTCTATACGGACACCCTTAGTGGTAATAATTAGTTTAAGGTATTTTACTTCTATAACTAAGAATTCGCATTTCTTTAAATTAATGTAAAATCCTACGTCCCTAAGGCGCTATAGAACCTTTTAAACGTGTTTAGTATGCTTAAAGGGGTCATTGCTATAAATAAGTATATCATCTAGGTACGTAGAGTAGAAGTTATTAAGGTAGTCCCATAAGGCGTTATTAATATAGCTTTAGAAGGTGCCTAGGCCGTTATATACGCCAAAGGGCATAATGGTATATTTAAATTAGCCGAAGCGCGATGCGAATGCGGTTTTTTATTTATTACCTTCCCGTATTTGGAGATGGTTAAAGGCGGCGATAATATTAAGCTTAGTATAGATTTTGGCTTAACTAAGCCGCTTAAGGGTCTTATGTATAAGCAGTACTGGGTATCGGTTTTTAATTATAATAGCGTTAAGTCCTCTATAGTTAACGCAGAATTAGATACCTCCTTTTAACTTCTTAGCGAGAAGAATAGGGGCGGCTGTTAGTAATATGTTAGGACAAATAAATCCTTTATTAAGGTACTTGTTGATATACTTTTTTATAACTAGTAGTTTATCTTTTAATATTAGGTAGGGTCTCTTATAAAGTAGCATTTTTCCTTATTTAATGTTAATGGTATAGTTATTAGGTTAATATAGGGGGAGTATATCTACGCTCTTTTGTGAGTATATATTGGTAAAGTCATAGTACCTCTTAGGGAGGAGCTTATAGAGTTCTTCGTTGGTAAGTCCTTTTTTAAGCTTTATAAACTTCTTAAAGTCTAAAGGTGAAAGTCCGTAGAGTTCTGTAGGGGCGTTGTCTTCTAAAAGGTTAACTATATCTATTCTATTACTATAGAGGATATAGTCCTGTTCTTTATTAAGCTTATATAGTTGTAATTAGGAAGCTATAGCAATAGTCTAGCCTTTCTTACGTGCTATACGGTAGAAGGCTAGAGCACTTATGTAGTAGTAGTTGGTTATAGGTGGGATAATAAGGGGTTCCTTAGGTTAATATCCTAGGGAGTAAATAGAGGTGGCTAGGCTATACCCTAGGTAAGTCTCTCTATAGTATTTAGAGTTAAAGGTTACTTTTCTCTTCTTCTAGTTAATAGCGGGGTTATATTATTTGAGCTAGTTTATTCCAAGGATAATAGGGTAGTTGGTAAGTAGTATAATATAGGCCTAGAGTTCTTCCTGGTGCCCATTTATATCTAGGTGGAGTTGTACTATATAGGTAATCTTTTATGCGGTATAATTACCATTAGCGAGTTATAGGGCGTGGGCTTTAGTAAGGGGTAAGGTAGATAGGTTATAAGTGCGCATAAATTAGGTATCTATAAATTTATTAGTAGCTCCGCAATTAATTATAGAATAGCTTTTATATTATTTTTTAGCAGTAGTTTTTATTATAGGTAAAACTATCTATTTCCGTCTATTTATCTTTATAGAGTTATCTATTAAGTAAGCCAATATATAAATCCCTCCATTATTAGGGTGTCCTAACCCGCGACTTAAGGCTAGGACTTAGCGTTTTCCGCTTCCGTATCTAACTTTACCACTATTACTACGTCTTTATTTTATACGGTAGTGGTATATAGCAACGTATTTGGTGTTTAGGGTATTAGGTTAGGTATTAGGCGGTAGCTACTAAACCTAGCTATTGGGTAGTTTAGGTTATCGCAATAATAGCCTTCTTAATGGTATCTATAGCAGCGTCCTAGTTTCCGGAGTAGCTCGCGCTCTCTATCTAGGAGTTTTTATAGGAAGGTTAGTATAGAGAAATTAATATTAGTTCTGGTAGTACTTAAGGTAATAGGCGTTGGTGGCTTAGTATGTGTAGGTTTAGTAGGCCCGGAGGGCTTCTATAAAGAGGTCTTTAGGTAAGGGTTAGTAGTAGTAATCTAATTTAGTTGTTGTTTGATCTTCTATAGAGCTGCTACTATATTATAAACATTATTGTAGTTATAGCTGGCGGCTGCGTGACTAAGGCGATAAGTAACTTTTTTAAGGAGGTCCTCCTAGTCTTTAATATCGTCTTAGGTAAGGGCTCTGGTGTATTCCTAGAATTTAACATAGAATTCGTTAAATAATTCGGTAGGGCTTATCTTTAGGGTATATAGTTTAGCTTAGTTGGTAGCCAGTAGGTTATAGTCGCGGTATATTAGGTTGAGATTATTAAGGACTTCTTAGTAGGACTGCTACTTTTAGGGGCCACTAGTTTCCTATTAGGCGAAGAGTCTATTAAACGGTATACCCTTTATTCGCCTAATAATATAGCTAATCTTAGTGTCTTCTATAGGAAAAAGGTAGGCGCTTTAAGTTAGTTTCTTACGGATTTGTATCTTCTAGTGGCTGTATTCTTTGCGGTCTCCCTAAAAAACTAGGGGATTAAGGTAGCGTGCATTAGACCCTATAGTAGCAGTTTAGGTCTAATTATTATAGCTTTTATCGTTGCTGCTTTAGTAGGGGTTCTTATTAGGTAAAGCTGCTTAGTGCTAGCCCTCTATTAAGTGTTAAGTAGGTGAAGTTGCCGGGGGCATAGAGACTTAGGTGGCGTTATATATAGTAAAGAGGTATCTGGCGTTATTACAAATGTACTTATTAAGCTAAGATTATAGGTATTTAATTATGCCTTCTCTTTTAGTAACCGTAGCGATTAGTGCAATCTTAGCCTTCTTTAACTGTTAGACGTCGCGTTTAGATATATAGAGGTCGTCTTTGGTTTCTTAACATGTGTTATTGGCGAGCGCCTTATAAGCTTGTAGGTCTTAGATAATATCGCAATCTTAGGCAGTACGCATCTCGGCTTATATAAGCTTTAGGTAGTAGTTCTATAGAAGGCGGTAGTATTTATTGGGGTCTTGTGCTACCATTTTTGCAAACGTCTTGGCGTCTTGTATTTCGATTTTAATAGGTAGTAGCCCTTCCATTTACTTATCCGTAGTTGTGTAGTTAATAAAAGATAAGATATTATTAGTGTCCGTCTCTTTAGGGGTTAAGGCTAGGGCTGATAAATTGAATTCTTCTGGGATTAATTAGCGTCGTAGGTTAAGTGTAGGTATTGGATTATTCTTTAGGTTTAATATAGTAGCTAGTAAGGGATATTGTCTTACTATTGTAGGTTCCTTAGAAGTATAAAGTAAGGTAATTTGTAGACACGCTGCTTTTAGCAGCGCCTGCAGTATTATAAGGACGTAGAATTAGTCGTAGGCTAAGCGTCGGTGGTAAAAAAAGGCGCAATGTAATGTTATAGGACGGGGGCAGTGGCTACAAAGCGTATATATTCGAGGAGTCTACAAGACGTTGCGCGATCGATCGTAAGGGTCGAGGGCGTAAGGAGGTGATATACCTACGCGTAGCTGACATAAGCTATACGCGAGGTATACGCAAGAGCACGGGGCTCTCCTATAGAGGCCCCTGTGGTGGGGTTCCGTAACACTTCTAATACTCTTAGGCCCTAAACTAGTTAACCCCTAAAGCCTTAGATGTAAATTATATACTAAAGATCTGCAGATTAGTTGCGTTTTCTTATAAAATAAATTAGCTAGTATTTCTCTAGTAAGAATTAGACTCTATATCGCCTTACCTATTCTATATAGGTGTTATAAGCTTTCTCTAGTGTTTTACAATTCTTTACGGCTGTTGGCCCGTATATAATTAGGTTTATATTATTAATAAAGCCTATCCCCTAGGTCGCCCCTTCCTTAAAGGAGTTAAGTAGGTTGCTTATAAAGAAAAGGAAGAGTATAGGCGAGAGGGGTAATCCTTATAGTATTCCTGTTGCAACTATAATAGGGGGGCTTTAGTATCCGCTAAAGACTAGCAATATTTCTTTCTAACCTATAAACCCTTAAATAAATTATATAATTTATTCTAAAAAGCCTTTTGCCCTAAGGATGTATAGGAGGCGCTTATAGGGTATATTATCGTAAGCGCCACTAATATCTAGGCTAAGCATTAATACTACAAAGTCCCTTCGCATCGCCTATGTAGATTTAATAGTAGTAGCGAGTAGCGTAAGTACTAATAGTGTTAAGCGGTTCTTTCTTACCCCTATTTAGCTTTATAGTAGTAAGGTGTATTCCTTAGCCGTATCTACTATGTAGTTCGCTATTACCCTTTCTAAGATCTTGCTAAGGGTATTCTCTAAGGTAATAGGGCGGTAGCTCCCTAAAAATAAGTTGTTTACTTTGCCCTCTTTATATAGGACAAATATTATTATAGCTCTTCTAAGTCTTAGGTAGTAGCCTATTATAAAGTATACTCTAGCTACATCTATAAGCTAAGGTGCTATTAGTGGTCCGTAGGTCTTTAGGGCTTTATTTAGAATCCTATCTAGTCTTAGTACTATATTATTTAAAAGGCGGCTAATAGTTCTGGCCATTTCTTCGGTTATTATATTGCTATTAACCCTTAGGCGAGTTACCGGCGCTTCGCCCGTAATATTGCTAAGGTCTACTAAAACTAGTTAAGGGAAAAATCTTTCTATAAGGATCTTTACCTTCTTATTATTGTCGCTTATAGCTAGTAATTTACCTAGTCTTCGCAGGGGCGGAAGGTGTAGGTCTTCTACTAGACGTCCCGCCTTTCTCTTTACTTATTTCGCTATCCTCTAAAGACCTTTATTGTAGGGGAGGCTCGGGTTAGTAGTATGCTTATTTATAAACCATCTCCAGCTATTCCTTACTTCTTTTTTTAGAGTATTCTTTAGCTAGTTTCTTATATCTTTATATTATCTCTCGTCTTTAGGATTATAGCTACTTATATATTTTCTTCTTACTTATTATTAGCTGGTAATAAGAACTAAACATTATATGGACTATATATATCACGTATAGGGGCCCAGTTTTAAGACCGGGCAGTGCTCTTCTAGCCTATTTTTAATTGCTGCCTAGATTCTTTCTAGTCTTCGGTTAATTTCCTTAGGGGTAGCTAATAAGCCTCGCTCGTTTAATATCAGGTGGATTTCTTCTAGGCCTTAAAGTTATTGTTTAACTATATTAAGGAAGCTATCTATCTTAAGCTTTCTTATTACATATCTTTTACTATTTAGTTACGCCTTAATATCTAGATCTAGCTATATCTGGATAGGGATATAGTCTAAAGCAAGTACCCATTCTTCTTTAGGGTTATACCTTTTAAGTCTTTAGTATAGGCTTTCATCTATAAATATAAGCTTAATTATGCTTCTGGCGGTGCCTTATTACTATATAATTACTCCTAGGGGGGTGGCTAGCTTAAGGCCCTAGGTATCTATAGCTCTTAATAGGCACTCTACCTATCGTTTAGCAGTAATATAAATACCCCCCTACTGCGGGTAGTAGAGGTTTATATCTCCTAATAGGATAAACTCTATACCTTTAGTTCCTAGTAAGCTTATTACTAATATAATATTCTCTATTTATGGGACCCCTTTAACCCTAGGGTTATATATATTAATAATCTATACCGGTCCCCTATATATCTATATTATTATAACTGCAATATTTAGGTTAACTGCCTGTTATAACTATAAGGATAGGCTAATAGCCTTACTAATTATAAAGCACACGCGTATAGCTACTCTTAGTTTATATAGGAGCTAAAATCCTTGGGGGCAGTATATTAATTATATGTAGGCATTATAATACGGCTCTTATATAGTAAGGATATAGTATTTCTCTAGGTCTAGGCTGTCTAGTAAGGGCCTTGCGAGACAGTGGTTTATGTTACCGTAGTTATACTATATAATGGATAGGTGGCAGACCCCCAGCAAGGGTCCTTCGCCTCTCCTTTATTCCTTACTTCTCCTATTTCCACTTTCTCTAGGACATTTAGAACTTCTATCTCTTATATCTACACCCTAGTTACTACTTATTTTATATAGAGCTTTCCATTCCCGTATCTTATATTCCTACTAGCGCTTCTATATCTAAATCTATTATTATCTCTAGTTCTTCCCCTATTCTTACTCGTTAGCTATATACCCTTTAAAAGTCGGCTACAAATGTTATATTTGCCGCGTTAAGTCTAATTCTTAATTATCCTAGTCTTAAGCTTGCTATAGCTGTCCATAAGGGTCTTCCTACAGGGCGTCCTCTCCCTTATGTCCCCTGTAACCCTTATATCCCTATATAGTCTAGTAATATCGCACGGCGTCGCTTCTAGCCCGTTAAGGCTTAAGATAGCTAGCCTAGCCCCCCAGTATTAAAGGTAGAAAACGCTAGAAAGGTACCTATGCCCCCCTAGCTTATCGCCTGTTATTTCCATTTATATAACCTAGCGTACAGTTATTCTCACAGCTGTTAAGCCCTTACCTTTCATCTCCTATATTTAATGCAGTCTTCTCTCTCCTACGCCTTATATATGCTTCGGTGGCAGTTTACGCATTTTATTTAGTCTTAATTTAAGCAGTATCTTATATCGTAGGGGCCTATATAGTAGCCGCAGCACACCTGTGCTGCGTATATAGATTAGGTGTGTCCCCATTATACACAGCGATAGCATTATTCTAGGCGAAGTTTATAGTTATAGAGCCTTGCGTTATATATAAGGCCATTTATAATAATACCTTTTTAAATAAGGAGTTTTTACATTTCTAGTGTATATATGCTAATAATAAGGGAGCTATACGTTTAACTAGCGTCTCCCTAGCAAGTCTCTAGCGACCCTTATGTCCTCTTATTATTCTTATTATATACTTAGTTTACATTTTCCTGTTAAAGCTATTAGATTCGGGTAATCTTAAGTCCTAGTATAAGGCGTTCCGTTTGTTTTACTATCTTATATATAGTTGCTGTATTATCCGCCTAGCGTCCTTTTTCTACCCTAAGGCTTAGAGGGACCGCTAGAACTTTAACTAAGTAATCTTCGCGGAGCACTTTTATGCCAATATATTCTCCTAGCCTGTCCCCTACCTTTATAGCTTATTCCTTTACCTATTAGTCCCTTAAGGTAACTCTAATATCTCCGCTCCTAAGGTGTTGGACTATAATAGTGTCGTAGACCTCTTTATAAATCTTTATAAAAACTTCTGTTTCTAATTATCCCCTAAGCCCCTCTGCTTTTTCCATGTTTAGTTATATTATAATTATATACCCGGCTATTGTCTTTAGGGGGGTAGGTACTCTATGCTATAAAAGCGCAGCTACGGCAGCCTAGGTGCGGTTTACCGGTAAAAAGGCGTTTTATTTATTTTTAATTTTGCTTAGCCGTTAGAGGATTTAATTAAGGGTTTACTAGAGGGGCGCCTAAGGTTCGCTAAACTAGCAAAGCCATTCTACTAGCTGTATTAGTTTATTATAGCTAATAGTTGCTCCCCCATAACTACGGATACTAGACGCGTCCAATAGGCTTTATATTTTATTAGATGCCTTCTTAATAGAGGTTTATTACTAGGCGTGATTTTAGTAGATACGCGCAAATGCAAACCACCGTCGCTTAATATATGCCTCCCCTGCGATGCATGCATCTTAGGGGGATTCTTTAGGTGTTCTTTAGGGTTCTTTTAATTAGTTTTAGTCTTTTTAGGCCGGGTGCAGCAAGAGCTCCTAATAAGTTATAGATAATATAATAGAATAATAGGTATCAAATCTTAATAATATATTAAAGATACGTCTAAATTAGACGAAGGTTAATAATAGGAAGTAAGATATTAAGGAAAAGGATTAAGCTTAATAAGCAAAGTATCTTTATACTTTTCTTATAAATTATATATTTAGATCTATAGCTGCTTACCTATAAACTTTTAGGCCTTTAAGGCTTTTAAGCTGCGATCCCAAGCTATATATTTAAGCGCCTTTATATATAGCCTCTACAGTAAGTTGCTTAAGTTGTTAACTTCCTCTTTATAAAAGTAACTAAGTCTTTTAATTAAGTATATACTCGTTATAAAGGCTATAAATTATCTAATATATATTACAAGGCTTTTTTAGAGTGTCTATAATATTAAACCAATTACTATTAGCTTATTTAAAGCTTAAAGCCTCTATTAAAGCCTTATTTTTAACCTATAAAGACTT
>Ga0307515_10019563_pt1 | contig 12169 bp, 15 predicted proteins | sample 17_EM_MG_FD_194513 | JGI IMG/M metagenome (GOLD analysis project Ga0307515, IMG submission 194513) | Populus trichocarpa ectomycorrhiza microbial communities from riparian zone in the Pacific Northwest, United States - 17_EM | ecosystem: Host-associated > Plants > Roots > Unclassified | place...
CAATTGACAATGTTTTGTGAGGAAAACTACAGTGTTTTCCCCAATAAAATAAAATAAAAAACCATTTAGAGAAATACTGTAGCAATCCATAGTATTTTGTGAGAAAAACTACAACGTTTTCCCCATATAATTTAGCTTTATTGTAATTATTATTCTTAACCAACTTAATATTAAAAAAAAATGGACAAAGATAATTTTGGAAAAAATAATAAAAAAATCATATGGAAAAACATTGCAATAATTCACAGTGTTTTAAAGAAAAAAATTATAAAGCTAAATTCTTAATCAGCTCAATATTAAAAAAATCATATTGACATAGACAATTTTAGAAAAAAAATATTAAAAAAAAACACAAAAAAAGAGGAAAAAAATCATGTTGGAAACACTATAGCAATTCATAGTGTTTTGTGATGAAAGCTACAGTGCTTCCCCACATGATTTAACCTTATTTGTAATGACTTGTAATTATAATTTTCAACAATGTTTTGTGAGGAAAGCTACAATGATTTCCCCACATGATTAAGTTTTATTACAAAGTTAAATTCTAACCAACTCAATATTAAAAAAAATAAAATCGACGAAGATAATTTTGAAAAAAAATATTACAAAAAAATAAAATACAAAAGAAACTGGAAAAGAACCATGTGAGGAAAAACTGTATCAATCCATAGTGTTTTGTGAGGAAAAACTTGTATTTACTTGTAATTGCAATTCTTAACCAGCTTAATATTTAAAAAATAAAATTGACAAAGAAAATTTTAGGGAAAAACATAACAAAACAGAAAAAAACCATATGAGAAAAAACACTGTAGCAATCCACAGTAATTTGCGAGGAAAGTTACAGTGCTTTCCTCACATATTGTAACTGTAACTTTTAACCAGCTTAATATTAAAAAATAAAATGAAAAAGATAATTTCGGAGAAAATTATAAAAAAACAAAAACAAAAAAAACCATGCGGAGAAACACTGTAGCAATCAACAATGTTTTAAAGAAAAAAATTACAAAACTAAATTCTCAATCAGCTCAATATAAAAAAAAATCGACAAATATAATTTTGAAAAAATAAAAAAAATAAAATAGAAAAACTATATGGGAAAACACCGTAGCAATCCACAGTATTTTAAAGGAAAAAAAATTACAAAGCGGAATTTTTAACTAGCTCAATATTTAAAAAGTAAAATCAACAAAGATAATTTTTTTTTAAAAAAATTAAATGGAAAAAAAAGAGAAAAAAGAAAAATTGAAAAATCAAAAAGGAAAGAAATTTTGGAAAAAGAAAACGAAAAAAAGAGGGAAAGTTGGAAAAAAAAATGAAAAAATACAAAAAAGAAAAGAAAAGGGAAAAAGCACTGTGGATTACTGTTGTGGATATTAATCCACAGTGATTTATGTGGGGGGAATCACTATTCCCCACACCATTTAGATATTGTTAATATACACACACAAACACGTTGTAGCCTACGTATTATGGAGAGGAGTATGGATTATATTATACTATTAGATGAAGCAATTTGGTTAGTTAAATTTCTGTTTCGCCATGTGAGGTAAAGAGGAGCACCCGAGCAACCTTAAGAATCATATGGAAAAAAAAATCAATTCATCTAAGGTGATAATCATCTCTTGATTATTTAAATACCTTCATCCAGTTATGTTATACTCAGTAACTACTCCTTTGTAATCTTTGATTAAGGCAATGTCTAGTCAATATTAAAATATATTCTTTATATAAGATAATTTAATGATTTTAAATCTAAAGATCATTTACACGACTGATATGTGAGTCTTTCTATATAAATGAATAATATCTCCATATAAAATCTTCAAACACCTATATATTAGTTCCAAGTATTTCTTATACCTTAACTTATGAGAATAATTGCTTCTTTTCATAAAGGAAATATATATATATATATATATATATATATATATATATCTCTTAATGACTATAATTAATGTTCAGTTTTAATAGAGTATTGATCAATAATATTTAGAAACAATACTTTAATGCAATAAAAATCCTTATAATTAAAATTATTTTATAATTTTCTCTGCAAAGCACTTTTGTTCCAAGAACTTTATATTTATTATAGACTCATCAACTAAACTTAAATGAATATTAAAGATAAAAATTGTTTTTATAAATAAAATTATATATTTTATATGAACAAAGTCAATGCCATGTATAACTAATTGATTGGTTATAGAGAATATATACTAATAATCTCTTAATTGCATTAAAACAAATCATTTATGTATCTAATTTCATATCACTCTGCATGATGACCATGCATCAACTACGAAAGGATATGTACGATTCTCTTTAATGGTCACTTACTCTATTGTTATATCCTTTTCTTTTAAGATTTATCCAAATAGATGGAATCAACTAAATGCATGTTTGGACTGATTTTTAGGGTCATTTGACTACGGTGGACACAAAAGTGATATCGGTTAGTCTAAGTTAAGAAAAAAAATCAATTTTTTGTGTGTTGATTCTAAAAACTAAGGAAAATATTTCCAAGTTCACACAAGCTTCACTTGTGTATGAGAAGATTGATAAGTCATACTTCACTAAGAGTTTGATAAGGTATGATCTTGGACAAGCTAAATTTGTTTATTGAAAGTCAAATAAGTGTTTATACTCCAAGTCTACATATGACGCGTTGGTTGATGTAACTATATTATTTGATAGTTTTACCTACATTTACCTAGTATTTTGCCCATGTTTTATATATAAAATACCTTGATAATTTATTTTTTATGCTTTGAAGACACTTTTAGATGTAAAATTTGAAAAAGGAGTAAATTGGAGATAAAATTCAAAGCATGTTCCAACCTTTGTCGAATATTGATAGATTTGATATTTAATCGATGTTTTATGCAGAATTTGAGCTGTAGAGGTTGAAATGAAGTGATTACAGTGGCATTAGAAAGATAAAATCAATAACTTTATATAAATATATGGCAAAAAAAAAAAAAAAAACAAAAAGTATGGAAATCGCAACCTTCAAAGACAAGAGCTTATATGAGAGAGATATATTTTTATAAGATAACTCATAAATTCTGCCAACAAACATGTTTTGTGAAGAAACAAGTCCAACTTACTTCCTAAGCATCCAAACCAACATGGAAATTATTTCTTCGTATGGAAAAGGTATTTATTTGGGCAATTTAACTTATCTAAGTCCAAAGTCAAAGCTTGAAGATTTTATGCAAGACTATTTTTCCTTCTTTTTAGGAAAGTAGTTATTGTACTACTGAAATGTAGATTGTCTACTATAGAAAGGACTATTATTATTTTGGAGGATACAAACAGATTGGAGGGATGTGGGGATTATGACTTCCTATCAAATAAAAAGAAAGAGAGAAAGAAAAAGGGGGGCGACTAAAAAGAAGAAGAAAAACTCTCACCCTTTTCTTCTATACTCGAAATTATATTTTCATCATTTCTCTTCCTTAGTTTTTCGATAGACATGCAAAGCTAAGTTATTTTTCTTGGTTGAAAGGATACAAAAACCTTTAGATTTCAAAAATTATGAGATTTATTTTATCTTTTCTTTTCAGTTTATATGATGAGTATGAATGTTTTTCTATACTTATTTTCTATAATTATTTAGTTTGATTGTTAGAGCAGACTCTAAGTTATTATTCTAACCAATCTATTGATAAGTTTGCTATCAAAACCAGAGTTGTGATATTTAAACTTGTGATAATTTTAGGGAAAATATTCAATTAAATCGAGCATTTACTATAGACAATTATGTTGTCTAGATTTATCAACCTATCTAGTTCTTAAAGTTGCCATATAATTAAATTACTAGTGCAGACACTATGGTTGTTTAATAGTTAAGGTTAGTTATACTGCGGATCGATTAACCGACTAATGTTAAAGAAAGATAAATATTCAGAATATAAATTGACTTATCATTTCAATGATCAATTTTGATTTTCATACATGGACGTTTACTTGAGAACAAGGTTTTTCTTTTAATAAGTTTCAGTTTATTTAATTTAGTTTGATTATTTTATTTTGTTTATCATAACATAGCCTAGATAACCTCGAAACCCGCTAACTTTGAATCATTTAGCATAAAGACCTGAACTAGATCTTCCTCGTGGGATCAACCCCTTACTTGCTCTATACTATCTTATTTGTTTAAGCTAGGGTAATTACTTTGTGTGATCCCGACATTGCAACATATTTTGGTGTCGTTGCTGAGAAATTGATTCTAGTTGATTCTTGTGCTGTGTTTGTTATTTATTTCATTATAAAATAAAAGGTGGGTACTATTCAAAATGAAATTTGTGGTGGAATAAGGCTTTAACATTTAGTTTCTTGAAAGAGAACAATGTTCTAAGCAAGACTAGTCCCCTTTGGCCACTACCTCCATCCTCTCGAGGCCAAATTCCACTGTTTTCTAGGGTTTTTAGGCATTGTTGTGTTTTAGCATTGGATTTTTATTTACTTTCAATACTTTAAATCTCTCTTGTGATTGATTTATTTTTAGTTTATTCAAGTTTTCTTGACTATTTATGCCTGTAATCTGATCTACTGACCAAGAACAAGTGCAAGTAGATCTCAAAATAGAAAACACTTTACGCAGATTACAAAAGGAAGCCCGCATCAACATCATGGTTGTTACACAATAACAGACAGTTAAGGAGCTTATTTCTCTTAAAGTGGAGAATCAACCATTGTGCATAAACATCATCAACAACAACGCCAACTTTGAGCTCAAGTCTGGGTTCATACACATACTGTCAATAATTAATGGACTTGCTAGAGAAGACCCTCATACTCATCTCAAAGAGTTCCACATGGTTTGCGTTGACATGAAACGATATAGAGTTGACGAAGAACAAGTTAAGTTGAAAGCTTTCCTTTTCTCTTTAAAAGGGGCAGCAAAAGCATGACTTTTCTCTATTCTCTCTGGTTCCATTGAGACTTGGAATAGTTTGAAGAAGATTTTCCTAGAGAAGTATTTTCTAGCCTCTTGAGTTGCCAATGTAGAAAAAGAAATATGTGGGATTTGACAATCTTATAGGGAAACACTCTCTAAATATTGGGAAAGATTTGAGCAGTTGTGCATTCAATGTCCTCATCATCAAATACTCGATTAGCTACTCATTCAATATTTCTACGAAGAACTGATGCCTACTGACTATAATATCATTGATGCGACAAATGGAGGAGCATTGGTAGATAAAACACCAGTGGTTGCATGCCAATTGATCTCAAATATGGCAGCCAACTCGAATCAATTTGGCACGCGTGGAGACTTCCCAAGCACACGAGTAAACAAGGTAAGTTATTCTTGCATAGTTTTGTCTATCCACTTAGTGTAATAGAAGATGTCCTAGTTAATATTGATAGTTTAGTTATTCCATACGACTTTTATATTCTTCATATAGAATGTGATTCCTCAAACACCAACATTCATATCTTGTTTGGAACACCATTCTTGAAAACTGCCAACAATTAAATTGTTTATAGTAAGGATACTTTATCTGTGGAAGTAGGAGATGAAGCAATTAAATTTAACTTTCATGATGCAATGAAATATCCTTACAGTAATGTTTATTCTATCATATGTTATAACCAAATTGATGAGTGTGTGTAACAAGCTCTTGCTTTTGATTGCGATGACAAATTAAGCATGGCATTAAGCCATGACATTGATTTTACTAAGATAGAGGAGATGGAGAAGAACATATATGTTCCCCAAAACATGCAAGAATCAGCCTTGGCTTTGCAAGCTTTGCAAACTGCCCTCTATGGTAATGTTTTTGTTGATTTGGTACTTTCACATAAAAAGCTTTTGCCATATATTTTATACGCACCCGATTTAGAATTGAAACCTTTGCTCAATAATTTTAAGTATGTATTCCTTGGCGATAACAATACACTCCCTATTATCATAGCAAAAGGTTTGACAAGTGCACAAGAGGAAAAGCTTGTGAAATTGTTGTGCGATCACAAAATAACCATTGGTTTGACTTTAGCCGACATCAAGGTCATTAGTCCCTCTATGTGTATGCATCACATACTATTAGAGGACAATACAAAACCAACAAAAGAAATACAAAGGAGGTTGAATCTGCATATGATGGAGGTGGTGAAAGTTGAAATTTTAAAACTATTAGATGTAGGAGTTATTTACCTCATCACGGATAGTAAGTGGGTGGCGTCAATCCATATGGTGCCTAAAAAGACCAAAATCATAATGGTAAAGAACAAAGATGATGAATTCATTCCTACTCGAATCTCGAGTGGTTAGAGAATATATGTTGACTATAGAAAGCTTAATTGTTCTACATGTAAAGATCACTTCCCATTACCATTCGTGAACCAAATGATTGAACGTCTAGCAGGTAAGTCTTTTTATTTATTTCTTGATGGATATAGTGGATCTAATCAGATTGTTATTAATCTTGAAGATCAAGAAAAGACTACCTTTACATGTCCATTTGGTACATATGCATATAGGAGAATGCCATTTGGTCTGTGTAATGCACCCATAACTTTTCAAAGATGTATAATGAATATTTTTTCGGACTATGTTGAAAGAATAATTGAGGTTTTCATGGATGATTTCACAGTGTATAGTGATTTGTTTTTATAAGTTTAGAAAATTTATCTTTAGTCTTAAAAAGATGCATTGAAACTAATCTTGTCTTGAACTATAAAAAGTGTTATTTTATGGTAGAACAAGGAATAGTTCTTGGGCATGTTGTTTCTTCACATGGTTTAGAGGTTGATAAAGCTAAAATAGACATAATTTCATCATCATCTTACCCTTCGAGTGTGAGGGAGGTTTTTTTCCTTGGCCATGCAGGTTTCTATTGACCCTTTATTAGCTAAAAAAAATGGATTTTGTGTTTGATCAAGCGTGTAAAGTTGCCCATAATGAGCTTAAAAGGCGTGTTACATCTGCTCCTATCATGCAACCACTAAATTGGGATGAAGTTTTTGAGATAATGTGCGATGCGAGTGACAATATGGTAGGGGTTGTACTTGGGCAAAGAATAGGGAAGAATTTGCATGTTATCGCATATGCTTTTTGCATGTTGGACGAAACGCAATGCAATTGCCATACAACTAAAAAAGAACTTCTTGCAGTGGTGTTTGCTCTAGAAAAATTCAGGTCCTATTTACTTGGTATAAAAGTTGTTCTTTTTATTGACCTTACAACTTTAAGGTATCTTTTGAAGAAAAAGGAATCCAAACCAAGATTGATTAGGGGGATCTTGCTTTTACAAGAATTTGATCTTGAGATCAAAGACAAAAAAAGTGATGAAAATCATGTAGCTGGTTACTTGAGTCAACTGCGGACTAAAGATATACAAACCAAAACAGTAAAAGAGACATTCCATGACAGGCAATTGTACGTGTTACATTCCTCTACAAGACCATGATATGCTGATTTGGTGAAATATTTGGTCACCAAAGAATTACTTTCAGGTTTGTCTAAATCCTAAAAAGACAAGTTATGAGCTAATACTAAATATTAATTTTGGGACACTCCTTATATGTGGAAATTTTATGTGGATCAAGTAGTTAGAAAATGTATACCGCAAGATGAATTTCATTTCATTCTCACTTTTTGTCATTTTCATTCTTGTGGCGGGCATTTTGGAGCAAAAAGAACAACCCACAAGGTACTTGAAAGTGGTCTCTATTGGCTTTTTATTTTTAAGGATGCATATCACTTTTACAAATCATGTGAAAATGCCAAAGAACAAACAATATTACTCATGAGAATCAAATGCCTTTAACTAATATTCTTGTAAGTGAATTTTGTTTTTTATGTTTAGGGTATTGATTTTGTGGATCCATTTCCTTCTTATTTTGGTAATCTTTATATCTTTTTTGCTGTTGATTATATGTCCAAATGAATTGAGGCGAAAGCCACACAAACTAATGAAGCTAAGGTTGTTTTAGATTTTGTCAAGACTCATATATTTGATAGGTTTAGAATCCTCAAAGCTATCATTAGTGATTATGACACTCATTTTTGCAATCATTCAATGGAAGTATTACTACACAAGTACCATGTAACTCATCGGACTTTCATAGCCTACCATCCTTAAAAGAATGGCCAAGCTGGAATTTCAAATTGAGAAATCAAGTCCATTTTAGAGAAGATAGTGCAACCTAACCAGTAAGATTGAAGTCTGCGACTTGGTGATGCACTTTAGACTTATCAGACTGCTTATAAATCACCTATAGGAATGTCACCTTATAGGATGATTTATGGAAAAGCATGCCATCTACCAATGGAGCTTGAACACAAAGCTTTTTGGGCCATTAAGCAATGCAAGTTTGGTTATGATGTTGTTGGGATTATAAGGAAGTTGCAATTGCAAGAGTTGGAAGAGATACATAATGATGCCTATGAGAATGCAAGGATTTACAAAAAACAGACCAAGAGTCTTCATGACTAAATAATTACATGAAATGAGTTTTATTTTGGAGACAAAGTCCTTCTTTATCATTCATGTTTTAAACTTTTTCCTGAAAATTTGTGTTCTCATTGGATTGGACCCTTTTGTTGTTTCTAATGTTTGTCCTTTTGATGTAGTTGAGATTACAAGTACCAAGTCATTCATTTTTCATTTTCAGATTGCATATTACAAATACCAAGTCATTCATTTTTCTCTGGTGCAAATGATTTCTTCATTTTGTATGAACCTAAATAAACAATTCAAATTTATAAGATTTTTATCAAATATTTCAACATTTAAAATAATAAAATAAAAAACTCACCATTTCAAATGCACTCCAGTTACACTCACATCCAGATGAAGTACAAGTCAAGCTTAGAACTCAAATTGCAAACCTTTGTAATTCTGGACATTCATCCCCATAAGAATCCCACCATTGAGCTGGAGTTTTTTTTTTTTATCTCTTGCTATCTGGCAGCTTCAATGCCAAACAACCCTTTTGCATCATTACATCCTAGGAATAAAAATATCATTACAATGTAGGAATATCTCAATTGGAAGTATCTCTAAAGACATTCATATTAATAGATGACAACATTTAAAATAAAAATTAGTAAGATATATATCTTTTTTTCACAAAACCAAAATTCACTTGTATCTTCTCTTTTGCTTCATCCATTGCTTTATATATATAACCCATAGCTGGTTTCTCATTTGAATGAACTAATCGAAGAACTTTAATTAGAGAATACGCTGCCTTAATACATATAGTGACATCATGCCAAAACCTACTGTCCAAAATACAATTTTGAATTCGTTTCCCTTCTTCTTTTCTTGCAAACCGACATGAACTCTACTGTTTGGAAGTAAACATGGCCATCAACTGCATTTTATGATCATTCAAACATCCTAGAGTCAAATATGCAGTAGCAAATCGAGTGGCAGTAGGCCTAATCAAATCCCTTCCTTTCGTAAAGTGCCTTAGCATGGAAATAAGAATAGTTCTTGAATAAATATATGAGGTGATTCTCCTCCCCTTAGCAATAGTTACTTGATGAACCTCTAACTTCTTCTCAAAATCTTCTAATATCAAGTCAATATAATGGGCAGCACATGGTGTCCAAAACAAACTCTTTTTTTTTTCCCATCAATAATTGTCCCGCTGCCTTATAATTTGCAGTATTATCAATGACTACTTGGACAACATTTTCCTCCTCAATCCTCTCCACAATGACATCTAACATCTCAAATACCTTATTAGTAGTTTTGAACATATTAGAAGTATCCATCGATGACAAAAAAACTGTCCCTTTAGGACTACTAACCAAAAAGTTACAAATACAACGTCCATCCATTAGACATTATTGAACAACCTGTTTTTTTTCCACTCTAGCTTGTACTCCTCAAGCAATTTTATTGTTTGATCCACTTCCTGCTTAAATACTTCTCTCTAATATCATGGTAGGATGGAGGCTTGAAACCTGGCCCATGCTTTGCAACCAATTCAAATGCCTTTAGAAACTCAAGGTTTTTTACATAATTAAATGGAATTGCACTAGTGTAGAAAAACCTTGCAATTTGTCGACATGCTTCTGCTTTAATATCCTTTTTTAGCAATTGATTTAGGGTTTGTGTACTTCCACTCCCACTAGTTGCTCTCTTTTCTTTGTCCGTAGAGCTAATTTCTTTTATTTCATCATCATCATCATTTCCACTATATTGATGGGCCTTTCTTTTCTTTTCAGTTGCTTCTAGATTTTTCACCAAAACACCCAAAATCATTTGCTTAACATTTTCTGGAACTTGCTGACATGGCTCAACATCCTTACGAGTGCAAGCCAAATGCTGTTTGAAATGAAAAATACCTTCACTGATAATTTTTTGACAATAGTTGCACCGAACTTTTCTAGAATTCTTATCAATATCTATACCATGTTGCCATCCCACATCAAGTCTATTACTAGAAGAATTTTTTCTAAATGCCATAAGTTCAACAATTCAAGAATCAACTCAAATAAGCCATGTAATCAATCCAAACATTTTATGATTGTAATTAACTTTTTGTTATACATAACAATTCACAAAATTATAATACTTTCATTCAGCCACTAAACTATTTCATACAAAGTTCCTCAATCTATTATAGTACTCTATATTAATATGTTGTTTATTAAAAATTCTGAAGGAACTTGCATAAAATATGTAATTTCCATGGCTGCAGACAACATATCAAAATCAAGCAGAACATATATTGAATAATCCCTTGCTATACTATATAATTAAACTCTTGATTTTTCCCAAAATATACTACTACCTAGATTGAAAATCAATCTGCTTCAGTGAAGGAACCCTGCATACTGAAATGGCATCCTAAAATCATTCTATCATTCCATTAATAACACCACAGACACAGAGCAATCAAGCAGACACATTCCATCATCCTGAAATGTGAATTACTGGAACAAACTCAATGCACACCAGACAAGCAGACACCACCACTACCATTCATTGTAGCACCAAGGTATGCAGAAATTCACATTTCACAAAGGTTATATATAATTAATAACACCACAAACACAGAGCAATCAGGATCGAGAAAATCATCATACTAAAATCATTCCATCAAGCAAAACATTATAAAGGGACAAATTGTTATTCAAAATCATGGGCAATCAGGACTAGCAAAATCAACATTCAACATCTGTACAGGGGAATATTACATTTTCACATTTTGACTCTGTACAGGCCTACAGGGGAATATTACATCATGGGCAATCACCAAGGTACAGTGAAACAACTTACGGTAAAGAGGAAGTCGTTGATGATGAAGGCTGAAGAGGAGAACGATGTCGCCTGCCACTGTTAATGAAGAGAAAGCCGTGAGCTGTTGATGATGGGAAAGAAAGGAGATCGTTGTCGCTGTTGATTAAGATTGAAGAGGAAGCCGTGAGCTGTTGATGATGGGAAAGAAAGGAGATCGTCGCCGCTTTTGATGAAAAGGAACCATGAGCCATTGATCTCACGGTGGCCGGTTACTTGATCTCACGGTGGTTGCTGGTTGGTTAATAGAGAAGGAGATTAAGGATTTCTTCTCATTGAAAAGGAAGAAAGGCGATGCACTGATGACTAGACACTGGAGTGACTGTACATTTACCCAGCCAATAGGCACCGAACAGCTGGAGCATGGAGGGAAACATTTACTTCAATTTATGTGTTTTGGTGAAATCGTTTAATCGGTCCTGAAATCGCGATTTTTTGTAATTTCTCCCGATTTTAACGATTTCACCCGATTTCAACCATTTTTTATGTTTTCAAATGATTCAGCACGTAAAGCATGTTTTGACTTGTAAAATCGTACAATTTTAAGAGTCAAAATGCGATTTTAACAACCTTGGATGTATCTTTATATTATTTGGCTTGGATTATACGATATACTAGTCTCTCAAAATTCAAAATTCTTGGTCTATTCTCTCTTACTCTAAACAAATAACTAGTCTTGTTTTCCCTATAAATAGTCCTTTATTTATACATTTTAAAGATTGTTGCAGTCATTAGCTATAATTCATATTATTACATAATCATTCCTTTTTTTTTTTCTTTTTTTTAGCTTAATCTTGATTATCCTCTTACATATTGATTGCACCTCATGCCTTACATAAAAAGAGTTAGATTACACCTACTAAAGACTTGAATTTATTTGATTATAATATATTTTTTGGAAG
>Ga0307515_10019564_pt1 | contig 12169 bp, 7 predicted proteins | sample 17_EM_MG_FD_194513 | JGI IMG/M metagenome (GOLD analysis project Ga0307515, IMG submission 194513) | Populus trichocarpa ectomycorrhiza microbial communities from riparian zone in the Pacific Northwest, United States - 17_EM | ecosystem: Host-associated > Plants > Roots > Unclassified | place...
GTATGTCTATCCCGCATTGCTTGATAACGGCCGAGCGCCTTGGACCTCCCTTCGACCGACGAAGTGTTGGCCTCGCTATAGAAGTACTAGATCTACTTCGATCTACTGACTCCTCAACTATCAGCAATTGCCAGGATCGAGTACCCAACGTCGACACAAGCCTCACATCATCAACGCATCGAGATTACGATCTGTTTTGTGTTGCAATCTTCATCGATTTGACAACATGGCTGATGAGCACCGGAACGCCCATCGCGCAACTGACCAAGTGTCGACTAAAATTCAGCTGGAAGGGCGGCTCGCGGACTTGCGGCAACTCCTGGAGACAAATCCAGCGCTATCAAGCGAAGAGGCAGGTCAGGTGGTAGTATATGAAGTAAAGTTACCAATCATTGCTAGCTAGCGGGTCTCATTTTCCTTTCTAGGAAGCTTTCCCAAATCACCCGCCGTCCGATACGTTGGCAGAGCCCCTCGGGCTCAACAACCTCATCGACACAATATGGTACCTTCGGCACAAGCAAGAACGCCAACTTGATCCGCTACTCATATTGGGTGAGCATGTGATGCACGAAGTCCTCCTGTATGTCGTCAGTCTATGGGACATTGCAGAGAGCAGAGAGTGGGGGACAGGAATCATTCTAAGGAACCACATTAGTGGTCCTCTTCTTCTCATGAATGTCAGTCGGGGATGGAGTGATTTCATCACTTCGTCCCCGCAGCTCTGGTCGTACTTGCTCATCGACACCGATGACGAGGAGGTTCTCGAGTACCTGCAGCTCTGCCTCCATTTATCGCGCAATAGGCAATTGTTCATCTTCCTTCATGGAAGCGCAACCGTGTGCGACGCCATAATGGTGGACTTACTGGGAGTGGCCCATCGTATAGGTGCTCTGATATATCCCCCAAAGCCCTCTCTCTCTACCCTTGCAATGTTCCAGTTTTATCTGGTAGAGGCACATGATCAACAAATTTGCCAATGGTACGAGCTACAGATGCAGTCATCCACGCAACCACAGCAAGATATGAATCGCTACTCTTTTCCAACCTCCATCCAAAGTCTATGGATGGACGGCCTATTTCTCCTGTCCAACCTTGTGACACTCCCACATTTTCAATCTCTCTCCTCTCTTTCAGTGAGAATCAGTGTTGATATTGGTTTACCTCCTCTGCAAACCCATAGATTAGAGCTCCCGAGGCTTGAGAAGCTGAGGGTTCAGCTGGCTCTTGGGTGCCACCATCGGATCAACACGCCAATTTTGATGATTTGCAAAAATTTAAAGCTCTTAGACCTCCGATACATGCTCGAGGTCGATATAGAGAACACGCATGAGGAGTTTGCCTGGATGGTGTTTGGTGGAGTCGATGCACTAGAAGAACTGCAAATCGATCTGGCAATTCATGTTGTGACCGAGGTTGGCTCGATTGATCCGTTGGAGGACGAGTGGTGGCAAGGGCTGGTGCAGCTGCAGCAACGGTTGCAGCCGTGGCTGGAGCAGCAGAGGCAGCAGTCGCTGGAGCGGGAGCAGCAGCTGGAGCAGCTGGAGCGGTACGTACAGCAGACGCAGCAGGGGCTGCTCCAGGGGCTGCAGGAGTTGGAGAGGAGGGGGCTGCTGCAGGCGATGGAGTGTCAGATGCAGGACCTGCAGGACCTGTCGAAGCAGGAACTCCAGAGGCAGCTCCATAGGCTGCAGGAGAAGCAGGAGCAGGAGCAGGAGCTGCTGCGGGAGTTGCTGCATCGGGAGTTGCTGCATCGGGAACAGCGGGAACAACAGCAGCAGCGGCGGGTGGAGGAGAAGCTGGAGGTGCAGCTGCTGGAGGGGGAGCGGGTGAAGCTGGAGAAGGAGCGGGTGGAGCTGGCCCGGGACTTGGACCGGGAGGACTACCAACGGCAGCAGCAAGAGCAGCACCTGCGGCGGCGGGAGCAACACCTACATTTTATGATGGGCATGCAAAAGAGCTGGCGAGAATGGCTTAACCTCCCTGATCATTTGGAACATCTCCGGCAGGGCTCGCTAAAATTTATGCTCACAACACGAACACATGAGGGAGGATACGGAATCATTAGGAATACAGCAGAAACCATTCTACTGTCGCTTCTACTGTCGAAGTTACCACAACTAACAGAACTGACAACATCCAAAATTCTTCTCACCTTCCCAAAACACTTGCAGAAACTCCGCCTCCACGCTTTCAGTCTGCCAGATTCTTTGGGTCCAATCGATTTACCCAATCTAGTCTCACTTGAGATTAATGCTGACGGACTTGACCACCTCCTCATTATGAGATATATCAGGGTGCCTCAACTTCTGGTTCTCCGAGTCCAGGTTCAGGACGTCCCAGGGACGCTGCACAGGTTTGATTGGAGCCACACCATAAGACAACGACTGGACCATATCTCTCTCCGAATCAATGTACCTCGCGACCAGCAAGGCAACTATGTCCCCCATTTTCAATTGCCTCAAACAAACTCACTTAATATTTCGTCACCACGACCATTGTGCTTATGTCTCTCTGAATCAGCGCCATTATTTTATACTCTTCATGCCGACCTTGGGGTCATATCGGGCTCAATAGGTGCACCAAGCACAATCGACGCAATTTCGGCGAATTGGCGAGAGGATTTGATCACAGAATGGATTAGCCCCCATTTTGGGGTACCAAACCTTGCAACGTTCGGAACGCTGGTGTCTCTTCGGCAGATTGTACTGGATCAAAGACCATACATACTGTCCGATGAATCGCCGACTGACATGCTTTTCAAATTACTGGCAGAAAACATCCATATATGCCCTAATCTCACTTCCATTACGGTTTCCCAGTGTCCTTCAAGTTGGCCAAGTTTCTTGTGCCAACTCCGTAGACGGAATCGGGGGGCCTTGCTCTCCAGGAGTACGAAATGCATCGAGGACCTCTCATTCCACCAGCAACTCCATTCTATGATCATAGATTGGCTCGTAGATGCCATCATGGCGAAGGTTCTCAATGTAATAGAGTGGCCACCGACTCGTCAAGGTAAGGGTTGGCCAATGCGCCCCTTTGAGGAGGATGAGCAAGCATTTCGGAGTTGCTATATCTGTCACATTACGGGCATGGAGCTTGGATGTTCAGAGTATGAGACTCGAAATGTGGATTGTGACATGGAGCGAGGTGATGCTTCGAAGATATACGCGGGCCACTACCGCATAATCCATGAAGAACCTCTTTAACCGAGATTGTGCCAATAGATTCCCCGCTTGCTTCATGTGGCTTTGTTTGACCATCGCCACCTCTGGCGATTCCATGTAGCCTCGAGAACGCTCCACACCACTGCCTCCGAGCGGTTCAACCAAGTGTCGAGTCGAATAAACCGAAAGCCCCACCACTTTACCTCGTTCTCAGCACCCTCTGCCTCAGGTGCATGCGGTTCTTCTTCATACCCCCTCTGTCCATGTCTGTTGGAATTGCAATACTTCTCCGCTCGACACCACCGGCAACCCTTCACACGCCCTGCCCCATCACGGCACCCAATCACCCAAACCACCCGATCCGCTCCTGATCGAGCGCCGCATGACGTCGTATCAACCCGTGCCGATCCAGACGCCTCACAACCACTCGGCAATCCGGCGACTGAAGCCCGATCTCGTTCAGGCCAACCGGATAGACTACGGAGGTCACCAGTACTAACACGTGCTCTCTTGCCGCTTCTCTCATTCTAGTCAGTTCCCGCTTCGCTCCCCCCTTCCGATCGCCCCCACCTTTCTATAGTTCGAAGTAGATAGAGCACATGGACACTCATATTCTCTGTCTCGTTCGTTCCTACCCTGTAACTCCCGCTCTTACTTCTTTCCGTTTCCTCATGTGGTCGCTTCCGATTTGTACCGACTCAGTCTCTCTCTCGTTCACGTATTTAGTGCGTCGTGTACAAGTCGATAGAGAGTCAGTCTGGAAATCGATCTAGACTACCCCCTTATTCCTCTCTCACGTCTGCCCGATCCCCTAACCTCCTGACTTTCGTCCCGCCCTCGAGGTATCCCCTGGACTGCCGCGACCGGTAACGAAACTACCGGGAAGACCCCTGCTCCAGCCCCAGTGGGAGAGGGTAACGATCCTTCTTAGTGATCTTGTTGAGGCCGCGATAGTCGACGGCGAGCCTGAGAGAGCCGTTCCAGATATATACGGAAATGCTCGATTCCGAGGTAACCGCCGCTGACGCCCCACCGCCTCGCAATCGACCGTGAGTTATAATCAAATGACCTACATCGGTTCTAATGGGCGAGGATGTCAGGCCCATTACATAATGAAAGGTATAAACGGGCCCTTACATCCTCCCCCCTTAGAACCGATGCAGGTTCTTTGACCTAACTCACGGTCGATTGCGAGGCAACAAGTAGAGCGTCAGCGGTGGTTACCTCGGAATCTAGCATTTCCGTATCTGGACGGCCTTTGCTAGAACGCCAGCAACGATATTGGTATAAACTAGTGTATCTGTGAAAAGCAAGGCCAGGTCAATTACGATCTCCCATCCCTTCTCACAGCGATAAAAATCCTGGGCCAAGTGCCGACGCTCTAGTTTATCCTCCCTCCTCGACCACAGGCCCGCCTTACAGGTCGCAAAGCATCCAGAACACCAAAGCACTATGGGCCATGTGCATCGCGCTTACCAATGGTTTCGCGACCACCTAGGTTGCAACCTGATCGTCGTCTCTCACGTTCCTGGCGATCTCAACCTGGCGGACATATTCACAAAGCTCCTTGGGAAGGTCCGCCTCTCGTGCCGCGAGATGCTTGGCCTTCAATGTTAGGGGTTAAGGGGTCATGTTGGTGGGATATCAAATGTTTATCTTTGTTTGGTCATCCCCAATTCCCCACGCCGCGCATGTGAAAGTGTAATCTATTCTGTATTGGGGGACGCTCTCTCCCCTGAGGTTTGTACAGGCCAGATCTCATATGACCTCTACCTTTGATTTTCTCCTCACCCTGTCACGTGTTACTTATACTCAGTGCATGATTTGAACAGGGTTTGTTGGAGACTCATCACACTATTATGTACATTGTTTGGTCTCTCTTCTGTATATATTCTGCGCGATGGAGTCCCACATATATTCACGGTTGATTCCCCTCCTTTTCTCGTTCATCAGAGTTGGACTCGCATAGTGGTAATCCAATGTATTACCGAGGATTACGGTTACGGTACATGCTATTTCAGCACCTTCTGATTGTATCAAATAACGTAACACAAGAGCAAGATTTCAAGCTTACGATGCCTGATATGATGCGATTGATCACCAGTCTTTCCACTTTCTAAGACATGCATAGTTACCATACAGAAGCTCATATGATCAAAGCGTCCTACCCCTATCTCCTACCTGCTATCAATAATCAGGAGGTGGTGCCACCCTATTAACTCATTGCACCTCATGAATACAAACAGACAGTCGGCGGATTCGGGCCAACCGCTTTCCTTTGGACCTGGTATTTAATTTCTACGGCCTCACCCGCTGCGGCACCTCAAAGGGTGCATATCGGTCATCAAAAACATGACATTTATAGCACTACGTTGCTAACATGGTTGTAACGTGGCCCGCAATCACCGTTCCATGGATTTGGCATCCCCAGCCCACCATTCATTGGGATAATTAATTGCAGAAGACTACCCTTGACACGGTTTGGATAATTATTTCGGGTAGCATATTTGGTATCCCTTGATATTCTGATTTAGGAGATCCATGGAGGTGACACTCGTCTCGAAGTATTGAGTTCATACTGACCCGCATCCCGGAGAGAAGAATAAGACTAAGACTACACATCCTAATGATATTAAACACGCCCTACCGGCTCTCCAGTCTAGGCACTACAAATGTGGTGTCACTAACGCTATTAAATCAGCCAATCAGATGAAAGTCCTTTGGGACATCCTGCAGCATGCCTATCCCGCATTGCTTGATAACGTAACGGCTGAGCGCCTTGGACCTCCCTTCGACCGACCAAGTGTTGGTATCGCTATAGAAGTACTAGATCTACTTCGATCTACTGACTCCTCAACCATCAGCAATTGCCAGGAGTATCCGACGTCGACACAAACCTCACATCACCGGCGCATCGAGACCACGATTTATTTCGCGTTGAAACCTCCACCGATTTGACAACATGGCTGATGAGCACCGAAACGCCCATCGTGCAACTGACCAAGTTGTAGAAGTGTCAACTAATGTTCAGTTGGTGCTCGAAGAGCGGCTCGCGGATTTGGAGCAACTCCTGGAGACGAACCCAGCGCTATCAAGCACAGAGGCAGCACAGGTGGTTGTATACGAAGTAAGGATGTCAAGCATTGCTAGCTAACGGGTCTAATCTTTCCTCCAGGACGCTTTCCCAAATCATCTGCCGTCCGATACGTCGGAGGAGCCCCTCGGTCTCAACAACCTCATCGACACAATATGGTACCTTCGGCACGACCAAGAACGCCGACTTGATCCGCTACTCAAACTGGGTAAGGATGTGATGCTCGAGATCCTCCTGTATGTCGTCAGTCTATGGGACATTGCAGAGAGCAGAGCGTGGGGGACAGGAACCATTCCAAGAAACAATATCAGTGGTCCTCTTCTCCTCATGAATGTCAGTCGGGAATGGTGCAAATTCATCACTTCGTCCCCGCAGCTCTGGTCGTACTTGCTCATCGACACCGATGACGAGGAGGTTCTCGAGTACCTCCATTTCTCCCTCCTATTATCGGGCGAAACAAGGAAATTGTTCATCGTCCTTCATGGAAGCGCGATCGTGTGCGACGCCATAATGGTGGACTTACTGGGAGTGGCCAATCGCATAGGTGCTCTAGTATACCCCCCAAATGTCTCTCTCTCTACCCTTGCAATGTTCCAGTTTTATCTGGGCGAAGCACATGATCAACAAATTTGTCAACGCTACGAGCTACAGATGCAGTCATCCACGCAACCACAGCAACATATGAATCACTACTCCTTTCCAACCTCCATCCAAAGTCTATGGATGGACGGTCTATTTCTCCTGTCCAACCTTGTAACACTCCCACATTTTCAATCTCTCTCCTCTCTTTCAGTGAAAATCAGTGTTGATAGGGGCTTACCTCCGCCACAAACCTATAAATTAGAACTCCCAAACCTTGAGAATCTTAGGGTTCAGCTGGCTCTTGCATGCCACCATCGAGTCGACACGCCAATTTTGATGATTTGCAAAAAGTTAAAGCTCTTGGACCTCCGATACATGCTCGAGGTCGATATAGAGAACACGCATGTGGAGTTTGCCTGGATGGTGTTTGATGGAGTTGATGCGCTAGAAGAACTGAAAATCGATGCGGTAGTGCACGTAGTGAACGAAGCTGGCTCGATTGATCCGTTGGCGGGCAAATGGCTGCAAGAGCTTCAGGCGGTGCAGCATCAATTGAAGCTGTGGCTGGAGCAGCAACAGCAACAGTCGTTGGAGCGGGAGCAGCAGCTGGAGCAATTGGAACGGTACTTGCAGCAGACGCAGCAGGGGCTGCTCCAGGGGCTGCAAGATTTGGAGAGGAGGGAGCTTCTGCAGGTGATGGAATGGCAGACGCAGGAGCTGCAGGAGTTGTCGAAGCAGGAACTCCAGCACCAGCTCCATAGGCTGCAGGAGAAGCACGAGCACGAGATGTTGCAGGTAATGTTGCATCGAGAGTTGCTGCGGCGGGAACAGCAGGAGCAGCGGAAACAGCAGCGGGTGAAGGAGGCGCTGGAACAGCAGCTGCTGGAGGGGGAGCGGGTGAAGCTGGAGAGGGACCAGGTGGAGGTGGACCAGGACCAGGACCAGGACCAAGAGAGCTATCAACAGCAGCGAAAACACCTGCTGCAGCGGGAGCAACACCTGCGTTTTATGACGAACATGCGAAAGAGCTGGCGAGAATGGCTTAACCTCCCAGCTAATTTGGAGCATCTCCAGCAGGCTTCCCTGAAACTTATGCTCACAACACCAACGCATGAGGGAGGATACGGAATTATTAGGAATACAGCAGAGACCACCCTACTGTCGCTCCTACTGTCGAGGTTACCACAACTAACAGAACTGACAACATCCGAAATTCCTCTCACCTTCCCAAAACATTTGCAGAAACTCCGCCTCCACGCTTTCAATATGCCTAATTCATTGGCTCCAATCGATTTACCCAAACTAGTCTCACTTGAGATCAATGCTAACGAACTTGACCACCTCCTCATTATGAGATATATCAGGGTGCCTCAACTTCTGGTTCTCCGAGTCCAGGTTCAGGGTGTCCCAGGGACGCTGCACAGGTTTGATTGGAGCGACACCATAAAACAACGACTGGACCATATCTCTCTCCGAATCAACGCACCTCGCGACCAGCAAGGCAACCATGTCCTCCATTTTCAATTCCCTCAAACAAACTCACTTCATATTTCGTCACCACGAGCATTGCGCTTATGTCTCGCTGAATCTCCGCCGTTATCTTATACTCTTCATGCCGACCCTTGGGCCATGTCGAGCTCAATAGGTGCACCCACCCGAATCGACACAATTTCGGCGAATTGGCGAGAGGATTTGATCACAGAATGGATTAGCCCCCATTTTGGGGTACCAAACCTTGCAACGTTCGGAACGCTGGTGTCTCTTCGGCAGATTGTACTGGATCAAAGACCATACATACTGTCCGATGAATCGCCGACTGACATGCTTTTCAAATTACTGGCAGAAAACATCCATATATGCCCTAATCTCACCTCTATTACAGTCTCCCAGTGTCCTTCAAGTTGGCCAAGTTTCTTGTGCCAACTCCGTAGACGGAATCGGGGCGCCTTACTCTCCAGGAGTACGAAATGCATCGAGGACCTCTCATTCCACCAGCAACTCCATTCTCTGATCATAGATTGGCTCATAGACGCCATCATGGCCAAGAATTCCAATGTGGAGGAGTTGCCACCGGCTCGTCAAGAAAAGGGTTGGCCAATGCGCCCCTTTGGGGAGGATGAGCAAGTATTCCGGAGTTGCTATATCTGTCACATCACAGGCATGGAGCATGGGTGTTCAGAGTATGAGACTCGAAATGTGGATTGTGACAGGGAGCGAGGTGATGGTTCGAAGATATACGCGGGCCACTACGGTAAGACTTCCAGTTTATTCTATTCAGCGGTGCGTTCCGGGCGGTTCGACCAACTGTTGAATCAAAGAAACTGAAGGCCCCACCACTTGACTTCATTCTCAACACCCACAGTCTCAGGTGCATGCGGTTCTTCGTCAAACCCCTGTCCAGATCCTCCACCGCGTGCCTCATTCCCCACGCATTCGCAGCTTATGAACCATTCCTATCGGGTATACCATTCATTTCTCCGTCCTCTTCCTGTTTGGAGATTCACGAGCTGTGTGGCTCACGATTTCGCTACGTTCCACGCGAATCACAACCACATAAAAGCCTGTAGCTCGTTGGTACACGAACCTTAGTCTGAATCTCGAATTTGGCTCACCTTTTCCTTCCGTACTTCTTCTATGATATGGTGATTAGCGGCTTAATATTTATACTCTCGGGGGATACCCCATGTGTTAGGATAAGGGTAGGATCATTAGTGAAGCCACCCAAATTTCCGCGCAGCCGGGTGTACGACGAAACGAAACGTCTTGTTGGGGCCCGCCACAGATACGTATAAGGATATAAGATGGCAAAATAAGACCTTTCATAGCCGAGAAGTGTCCCTTGATCACTAGGTGTATTGCAATATTGTCCATCATCGCAGTGCCTGTTTCCTACAGCATTGGCCATCGCATATACGATGCTTACAAGAAACGAGGTTCAGCTTGCAAGGCGACCCACTTAATCGGAAATATCTGGACCAATCCATAATATATCGACCGACCTTGGTCTCGCAACCATTATGGACACCAGGAAACACGAGTACTAACACGTGCTCTCTTGCCGCTTCTCTCATCCTAGTTAGTTCCCGCTTCGCTGCGCTCCCCCCTTCCGATCGCCCCCACCTTTCTATAGTTCGAAGTAGATAGAGCACACGGACACTCATGGTCTCTGTCTCGTTCGTTCCTACCCTGTAATTTCGCTCTTACTTCTTTCCGTTTCCTCATGTGGTCGCTTCCGATTTGTACCGACTCAGTCCCCGCTGGCACTCTCTCGTTCACGTATTTAGTGCGTCATGTACAAGTCGATAGAGAGTCAGTCTGTGAATCGTTCTAGACCCCTTGTTCCACTCTCACGTTCCTGGCGGTCTCAACCTGGCGAACATATTCACAAAGCTCCTCGGTAAGGCCCGCCTCTCGCGCTGCGAGATGCTTGGCCTTCATGGTTAGGGGCTAGGGGGTCGTGTGATGTATCAGGGGGTCATGTTGGTGTTGGTGGGATATTGTATGTTTATCTTTGTTTGGTCATCCCCAATTCCCCACGCCGCGCATGTGAAAGTGTATTCTATCCTGTATTGGGGGACCCCCACGGTTCTTTCTCCCCTGAGCTGTGTCTAGTCTGTCAACAGGTTCGTCTATAATTTACCGCCCAGATTTCATATGACCTCTACCTTTGATTCTCTCCTCACCCCCGCCCCGTCACGTGTTATTTACACTCGAGCACCGAGTGCATGATTTGAACAGGGTTGGGCTCGCGTAGTGGTAATCCAATGTATTACTGAGGATTACGGTTACGGTACATGCTATTTCAGCACCTTCTGATTGTATCAAATAATACAGGAGTAAGACCCCAAGCTTACGATGCCTGATGCGATTGATCACCAGTCTTTCCACTTTCTAAGACATGCATAGCTACCATACAGAAGCTCATAGGATCAACGAACCGATGTTCCGTGAAAAGCGTCCTACCCCTATCTCCTATCTGCTGTCAATAATCAGGAGGTGGTGCCACCCACTTAACTCATTGCACGTCATGAATACAAACAGACAGTCGGCGGGTTCGGCCCAATCGCTTTCTTTCTGTCAGAGTGTATTTGATTTCTACGGCCTCACCCGCTACTCAAAGGGTGCATATCGGTCATCAAAAACATGACATATATAGCACTACGTTACTAACATGGTTGTAACGTGGCCCACAATCACCGCTCCATAGATTTGGCATCCCCAGCCCACCATTCATTGGGATAATCGCAGAAGACTACCCTGGCCATGGTTTGGATAATTATGTCGGGTGGCATATTTGGTATCCCTTGATATTCTGATTTAGGAGATCCATGGGGTTGACACTCGTCTCGAAGTATTTAGTTCATACTGACCCGCATCCTGGAGAGATGAATAATAAGAAGACTACACATCCTAATGACATTAATCACGCCTTACCGGCTCTCCAGTCTCCACTCAAATTAGGCACTACAACCAATGTGGTGTCACCAACGCTATTAAATCAGCCAATCAGGTGAAAGTCCTTTGGGACACCCTGCAGCATGCCTATCCCGCATTGCTTGATAACGGCTGAGCGCCTTGGACCTCCCTTCGACCGACGAAGTGTTGGTCTCGCTATAGAAGTACTAGATCTACTTCGATCTGACTCCTCAACCACCAGCAATTGCCAGGAGTATCCGACGTCGACACAAACCTCACACCACCAGCGCATCGAGACTACGATTTGTTTCGCGTTACAACCCCCACCGATTTGACAACATGATTGACGAGCACCGCAACGCCTATCGTGCAACTGACCAAGTTGGAGAAGTGTCGACTAATGTTCAGTTGGTGCTCGAAGAGCGGCTCGCGGATTTGGAGCAACTCCTGGAGACGAACCCAGCGCTATCAAGCACAGAGGCAGCACAGGTGGTTGTATATAAAGTAAGGATGTCAACCATTGCTAGCTAACGGGTCTAATCTTTCCTCCAGGATGCTTTCCCAAATCATCCGCCGTCCGATATAGATACGTTGGGGGAAGGCCTCGGTCTCAACAACCTCATTGACACGATATGGTACCTTCAGCACGAGAAAGAACGCCGACTTGATCCGTTACTCAAATTGGGCGAGCATGTGATGCACGAGGTCCTCCTCTATGTCGTCAGTCTATGGGACATTGCAGAGAGCAGAGCGTGGGGGACAGGAACCATTCCAAGAAGACATATTAGTGGTCCTCTTCTCCTCATGAATGTCAGTCGGGAATGGTGCAAATTCATCACTTCGTCCCCGCAGCTCTGGTCGTACTTGCTCATCGACACCGATGACGAGGAGGTTCTCGAGTACCTCCATTTCT
>Ga0307515_10019565_pt1 | contig 12169 bp, 9 predicted proteins | sample 17_EM_MG_FD_194513 | JGI IMG/M metagenome (GOLD analysis project Ga0307515, IMG submission 194513) | Populus trichocarpa ectomycorrhiza microbial communities from riparian zone in the Pacific Northwest, United States - 17_EM | ecosystem: Host-associated > Plants > Roots > Unclassified | place...
AATTAGCAACAATTAACTATAAAAATGAGTTGTCAATATCATGCTCGAGAGGAGGAGAAAGAAAACATCCATTGGAGACTCACTGTTTTCCCCATGGACACCACCCCACCACCAGGAAAAGCTTAGCGAGACGGTTCTAACACCATTGTGAAAAGTTGTACGATGACACAAAAAAAGGTCACATGCGTCGTCAAAGCAACGACTCGGAAAACAAACCAAATAAAATATCATGAAGTGAGCATCTCATGTTTATATTTAATCAATTAAATTATTTTAATTAAAAAAATCTTATTTTCAAAAAGATAAATTTAACAATTAAAAGACTAGAGATAACCCAAATCATTTTTAAAATTAGTGAAAGATCCTATAAAAAGAAAATAAAAAAAATAACGGAGCCTAATATTCAATTAAATAAATGTTGAATGATGAAACTGAAAAAACAGAAGTTTAAGAAAAGGAAAAAAACCAAGCAAACCTGGGAAAGTCTCCTAAACCTGGGTTAATCTCCTAAATTCATTACTCATGAAATCCTAAACTTGGGCTCAATGAAGAAAATAAATTTCCAACCAATTTAATATTAAAAAATAAAATCAGAGAAAAAATATCAATTTAAAAAATATTTCAAAGTAAATAAATTAGTAATTAAAAGAATAATGATAAAATTTGAAAAGAGAACATAAAATTATATATAAAAAAATTAATTTTAAAAATTATCTCAAATAATTTTAAAAAATAATAATGAATAAAAGAAGAAAAATACGAATTTATTCATCTATGAGTGACTAAAGTGGTCACCTGGATATGAATCAAATTCATTCCTTTTGTCTTGGTCCCCTATAATGGTCGGCTTGTGGCCGCCTACCTTTTTCTTCTCATCCTGACTTGAGAAGAAAGAGCCATAGTAGAGAAAGAGACCACTATTTCGCATATTTGTTGGACCGCTAAAGCGAACACAATGGTCTCTAACTAGGACCAAGAACAATTTGAATCTTGACATGTTAGGCGTTTGGTAACCTTAGGCATCTTACCAAGGAGTTGGTGGTCTCATCATGAATCTAATCTTGACATGTTGGTGGTTGATGATAGATTAGATTGAAGTTTTTGAAGGGAAAAACCAGGGTTTAAAATTAATTTGGGGTTTAGGGATTGTTTTCTTAGAGAGGAGAGAAGAAATAAATTACATTTTGATTGATTGAGTGTTTTTTTTAATAGAAAATCATAGTTGTTTATGTTATGTTATATACAAGGGTAAATTTATCTTTTCATCTAAATTTAGAAATTGAGTTGACCCAAGATGTAAAATGTAAATTTAAAAGTATGGAGACAAAGTGTAAAAATGACTAAACTATAGGATGCTCAATGTAATTTTCTCATTATATTTTTAATTTATTGAAATATCAAATTGTTCCTCGATCGACTTGATCATAACTAAGAACTTTAGTGAAAACACAAAAAAACCCTGGATGTCAGTTAAAATGATAATTTAATTATTTTATTGTGTTTTTAAAAAGTGAATATGAAAAAGTTCTTAAATATCAGTTAAATAATTTTTGCTTTTAAAAATCATTTAGTCATTTTACTGTTATTTAAAAATATAAAAAGAGTTAATTATCCTTGATTAATATGATAAAGACTAATTAACCATATATATATATATATATATATAAAGATTGAATCATCCTTATCCCTAGACAGTCAAATAATTTTGTTTGTGAATGATAAATGGATTATTATAATATGTAGTGCACCTAGTCTAGGGCTAAAGCGAAACCATGATAGGTATTAATTAATTTTTAATTTTTAATTTAATTCCTGGAATCCTGAAAGGGTAATAACTACCTAAATCACCTTACAAAATCATTGGAAACCAAAGACAGGTAATTCAAAATTTAAAAAGAATTTTTTTTTATTAAACACAATTAAAAACTCTTATCCTATCCTTTTCTGTAACCCATCAGAGACTTTGACATCCTATTCTCTCCTCGCATTATACACATCTATCTCTCTCACTGTGGGCGGCAATATGCTGCCCATTGCATTTTAGCTTGGTTTCAACGCCTCCAATATTGACAGCCTTACGTCCGAACGTCTCTTGCTTATCACATCCACACCAACAAACAAAGCATTAGTTATGGCTCCACCTCCAAAATCTGATCCTTTCCTCGCTGACTCTCAACGTGAAGTTGATGCCGGTGCCGTCTTCGTCCTCGAATCCAAAGGTAAACAAAAGAAAAATGCATGCAAAAACACTTGGCGCGACGTTTTTTTAGTTGTTTGGAAATTGAGCCAGATCCTACAACTTCTATAATTCTTCTTTGCAGGGGAGTGGTGGCATGCCGGGTTTCATTTGACGACGGCAATAGTGGGGCCTACAATACTGACGTTACCGTATGCGTTTAGAGGGCTAGGATGGGGTTTAGGGTTCTTCTGCTTAACGGTGATGGGAATGGTGACCTTTTACGCTTATTATCTCATGTCTAAGGTGCTAGACTACTGTGAAAGGGACGGTCGTCGGCATATCAGATTCCGGGAATTAGCAGCCGACGTTTTAGGTAACTATAAACCGCCGTTTTTGTTCTTGTTTTTGTTTTTTGTTTTTTTACATGTTTTCCGTGGAATTAATTGAATTTATGGTTATTGAAAGTTCTACCATTTCTAACCAAGCAGGTGCTAAACTATAGTATTGACTTTTTCTGTTTTTTAGCCGAGGTTTCTTCCAGCCTAGCTACTTGATCATTCGAATCCCTTTTACGTTAAATTTTTCTAGAGCAGACAACATGTAGCATTCTTGTTCGGTCGAATCTAATAATTAGAGCATGTTGCTTTCCGCCTTTTTAGACGGAAATCAAGCCGCTGCATTCGTTTTAATAAGTCAGTGCATGAGATTACGGTGATAATTATTTTTTAAAATTTATTTTTGATATTAATAAATCAAAACTTTTTAAATTTATAAAAAAATAGTTTAAAATAAAAGAATAAAATTTCAAAAATTTCAGATTACCTTTTATTAAAGTTCATTAATTTACAAAAGATATATATTTTAAAACAAGATTTGCTATTCAGAATAGCAGTTATGTATAGAACTAATATTCATAAATACAGTTGTGTTCAAGTTTTGTTATTTTTTTTAAAATAATATCATCAAAATAAACCACAACGAATTGTCCATGAATGATCTCAATACCTAATACATGAACCTCATAAAACCGATAAGAGCATTGGATAAACCGAATGACATAACCATCCATATGTATAATCCATGTTGTGTTTTAAAGGTTTGTCTTCCATTTATCTCCCAGCTTGATTATACTATGATAGTAGCCACTTGAGATCAATCTTGAAAAACACCTTTGAACCTGCCACCTAATCTGACACGGTATCAAGCTATGATATTGGGTACCTATATTTTATTATGATCTGATTATTGGCTCAACTATCCATACATATACGCCATGATCCATTCTTTTTAAAGACTAAAAGAGCTGGAATTACATATAGGCTCATACTTTCTTAGATATACATTTTCTCTAGCAACTTCACCACCTATCTCTGTAACTCTTTGGCTTTCTTAAAGCTAAGTCTGTAAATTAGACTGTTTGGCAGATTAGAACATGACATAAGATCAATATGGTGTTCTCTCTCTCTCTCGCGATCGATTGATCGATCGATCGAGAGAGAGAGAGAGAGAGAGAGAGGGGTAATCCTAATGTAACTTTTATAACATCAAATCTGCAAATTCTGCCAACACACCTTGTACTTTTTTAGGATTGTCATTAGCATCTTTCTCTCCCTCAAGTGTGCTACTACTAGGTATAAAGGCATATATTACTCATTCGCCCCTTATTTCCTCCATAAACTACGATAAAGACATCAAATTTTTTATATTTTTAGTCTTCGTCTCCACCTTCTCCCTTATATGTGCCAAAACTATACGTTTCCCTTTAATGCTAAGGGTATACATGTTTTTTCTATCATCATACACCACGTTTCTATCAAACTACCATGACCTCTCTAATAAAATGTAGCATGCATCCATCAACACCACATCACTTTAAACAATATCAAAATACTTTTGTATTATAAAAAAGAAAACAAGACAGTGTTTATTAATAATTATTGCAATGTCTTTATTTAATCATGTTAGTTTATGGTGCTTAGGATGACTTTCAATTGCTAGCTGTAGTTCTTCACTACCTTCATGAACACCATATTCTTGCAGCTGCCATTATCTTTTATAATATTGTAGACTTTATTCTTGATGATACACGTAGAATGGAAAATACTAGTGTGTTACCATTTCTCTTTTGAAACCCCTTTGAGTTGCAGATGTAAACTCTAAATTCATAATTTTATTCTATGAATAATAAGTCTAGTAATATATGTCTCATTAGAGGTTTACAAGACCTTTAAATAGGCCAAAAAAACCCTACCTCTACTAGAAAAAAATAAAAATTCAAAAGCATAAAGGAAATAAACACAAAATCCAAATTAAAACAACAAACCCAAAATAAACCTAGAAAAAATAACAAATTTGGTCCAAACAACAATTTTTGGGATTAATTTTAGGAGATTTAATGATATGATGAACAATAAAGTGATTCTTAATGGGAAACTGCCTGTAGAATCACTTAGAAAACTTTGAGCCCAATCCAACAATTAGATCTCTTGTTATAGTCTTTTTAAGCCACTACATTGGTTTAACGCGACCAAACCTCCTCTTAGTTCTAGACCTATCCTAATATTTCATAAATGCATATATATATTCTATTTGTGATGTATTCTTATTTAGTTCTGGCATATGCTCGTCCAAATCAGCAAGGTTGTCTGCATCACCATTACTATGAATTAAATATTTTATTTTCTATAGTTTTCAAGGAAATGATGAGCCAAGGGTGTAGCTGTTTTAAACTAGCCAACACGTTACTGGAATCCTCTAATATTGGCGGAGGTGATGGGGTTGGAGATGCTGACGAAAAAGAATAGGCATAAAGAATAACAACCCTTATTGTTGTTCAATAAAATAAATTAAAAGAAACTATTGAAAATTAATTATATCTTTCATTCTCGATTGATAACGTAATCAATCTTAGGACCTATAAAATCAAACATTTACAGAGATCTCATCTCCATTTTCTTTCTTCACAAGTCTTTCAACACACACACTTAAAAATCTGAATACATGACACATATTTTTATTGGGAGGTTATAGGATAAATATAAGTTTAAACTATTATATGAACGAGGGTTCTAAATACTAGTTCAATGAGGATTTTAAACCGCAAATCCTAGAGTTTTTGATCAAGTAATCCTTCTCGTATCTCAACATTGTAAACCTCTAGAGATGCAAAATTTATTAGATTAATATTTCAGAAATAAAATAAGATTTTAGAATTTTATGTATTTTAACTCTATTTCCGCTCATTCTCCTTCTTTTTGTGTTTGCTGCTACCCTTGTTGCTTCCGCCTGCAATAAAGCTGTGAAATGGAATGACTGAGGAATCTAGACGATGCTCTAGGAACTAAGATGCCTAAATAGGTGGAAGCAATATCTAGCATGATTAAAATCATTGGAGGTATCCTGAAAAAAAAAAAAAAAAGACTCAATGGAGGATAATGAAACATCCACTTCTTTGCCAATATGCTATCTGTTTTCTTTTTCTTTCATTTTTTCCGGCCATGGGTACTAGCTGATCTTTTTGGTCAGAATATCCATAAGCAATGTGTCAAGCCAAACTCCAGTTTTTCACAGGGCTTGTCATCGATCATGTCCATACGACACTCACGCTGAGCTAGAATTTTTCTCATTGGTAATTTATTTAGTTTTACTTTATGTCAAAACATGGAATGAATTAAGTGATGATTATTATTCTTTTGAAATTACTCGAAGACATATATAGGAGAGCAGTCCTCTGTTTCTTTACAGCGCTTGATACTGGAGAACTATTAATGAATGGAATGCTAAATTTACCCAAATATTCTTCTCATAATCACTTAAAGAAATTTTAACCATTGGATTTATGGAATCCATCCTCAATGCATTAGACTTTTTGGAAAGTGATTTCAGAACAAGATTAATTAGCAATACTCTTTCCATTGAAGCTCAGCATAGAAGGCTAAATAGAGATTTAAGACTTCATGACAGAACATGGTGTATATCAACTTTAGATTGTGCAACTGTTAGAAAATGACGGGGGGGAAAAACTCTCTTTGGTGCTCTTTTTGTTTACATGTCTAGGCTAGCTGCTTCCCTTTGATGTCAGTATTTCAAGTTGGGAAAACGAGCATATTGTAACTCTTGTGATTTTATTTCTTTTGATGAATTTAACTCTTTGTCAATCATTTGAAGCTTAAAGCTTAACCTAAGAACTAATAAAACAGAAGTTTGAAGTTTTGCCTTCTATGTTCTTACAGGGTCCGGATGGATGTTTTATTTTGTCATAGTCATTCAAACAGCCATCAATACGGGAGTTGGTATAGGAGCAATATTGCTTGCAGGGGAATGCCTTCAGGTTTTGTTCAATCTCTTAATGCTTCTATAATGCAGAAACTGATAGAAAATGCTCCCTTCCAATATAGTCTTGGTATTTTGCTTGTTATATTTGACTAAACCCTATCTTTTTCTTGCAATAGAGACAGGCTTTGTCTTTTCTGCAAGCCAATTTATGCTTCTCTTTTCTAGTGGGGGACTTGTGGGCCAGTGCATTCATAATTGTGGGCCTGTAGTGGTTTTTGTTCGTATCTGATTACTTTCATTTCACACGATGACAATAGGAAAAAGTACGAATTTGAAAGCATCAGTGTCTGCCAAATTCAGTTTCATGATATTTTTGACACTAGATCAGTCTATATTTATCACAGAATTAACGTTCGGAGACATTTGGAAATGTTTTGATCACCCAGCAAAAACAAAAAAAGGTCATTGACACTTCCATCAAGTGATTCCGTGTTGTGTTCTGAGCAAAATCCAAATATTACTGCTTATTTAGGGAAATACCACTTGAAGGAACCTTCATTAATAATGTGTTTATTTGGGGCAAACTGTGAATATAGAGAATCATTAGTTTCTTGCAGATTTAAATGACAGGGTTTTGGCCGACTTTTGACGTAATACCATCTTGCACCTGTTTGTAGTTCTTACAGCTAAATGTAATCCTGGATTTTTAATGGTAATTTAACTTGATGGTTCCTTTTCCGATTTCCAATTTGAGTTGTGAAGATCATGTACTCCAGTCTTTCTCCTGATGGACCCCTGAAGCTGTACGAGTTCATAGCAATGGTGACAGTGGTGATGATAGTTCTCTCTCAGTTTCCAACGTTCCACTCCCTCAGACATATCAATCTGGCTTCACTATTTCTCAGTTTGGGCTACAGTTTCATTGTTGTCGGTGCCTGTATTCATGCGGGTATATTGACCTTTCTTTCAATCTTCATTTATGTCATTTGCCTGATCAAAAGCATTTAGATGGTATGAAAACATATAAAACTATGTGTGAAATGCCATTCAACGCTGTATTTAAAAAAATAAATCAGTTGTAGTGAAAGTAGAGGAAGGCTTCTCTCATTCCCTGAATCACAGGATGTACTTTTAAGCAAAGCAGAATTCCTGATTGCATTCTTTCAACTCAAATCCCATAATGAAATAGATATTTAATGTTCATTCTAGCTGTGATTTATGACTTGTTTTCGTCTCGTGGAGTAGCTGCAACCACCGTATCCTGTTTTTAAAACTAACCAGAACCCCTGAAATGAAAGATGAATAAGATTACACGTTGGGAATAGGATAGGAATTAAATCCTAGGCCATCCCTCCTTTACTAATGTGTAGTGAATAGGTTAGGTGCATCTTGGAAAGTGCAACCTATGATTGAAATGGTGCTAGGCCAGACATGGGCCAATTTTGATGTGGAACCTGACTAGTAGATTGGTTTGTGATCCTTAACTATTGGTCCTAATAATTTCCAGGTGGCTACTATCCAGAGGAAGTAGTTGAACTTGTCAACATGTGTTCGTTCAGTTTATTAAATTGTGTTTGTTATCTTGGGGACAAACTAAAATGACCCTGCAAGAGTTAAATCTTATTTGAAATAAGAAAATGTTTTTCACACCTTGCATTTGCCTTGTAGGTCTGTCAAAAAATGCCCCTCCGAGGGACTATTCCTTAGAATCTTCAGAGTCAGCAAGGGTCTTCAGTGCATTCACTTCCATCTCCATAATAGCTGCAATCTTTGGGAATGGAATACTGCCTGAAATACAAGTAAATTTCAGCTCATACTTCATAAATCCTATGTTGAACACTTTCGAACCAACTAGACTATAAGATTTGATTGATTCAACTAAATTGCATGATCATTCTCGCTGAATGAGGTGTGACCTATCCGTTGGTGTTAATTCTGTGTGAATAATAATTTGGTTGAGGGATCATTCTATAAGAAAAATGAATAATACTTGATGGTCTTGATACATGCTTTTATTGATACAATTCTGCTACGCCATGAATACAGGCTACTTTGGCTCCACCTGCTACTGGGAAGATGGTTAAAGGCCTTTTGATGTGTTATACTGTAATACTTGTTACTTTCTACTCAACTGCAATGTCTGGATACTGGGTGTTTGGTAACAAATCTAACTCAAACATTCTCAAAAGCCTAATGCCTGATGAGGAGCCTTCCTTGGCCCCAACATGGGTTCTTGGCATGGGTGTTGTCTTTGTTCTGCTTCAGCTCTTTGCTATTGGCCTCGTAAGTTCACAGATTCACTCTTCAAATAATCTATAGAAAATTTGAATAGCCATTTCCCATTTCCTTTTAGGTTTCAGACTTTCATTTCTATTGAGGTAACATTTCCCCAACATAATGCAGGTTTATTCTCAAGTAGCTTATGAGATCATGGAAAAGAAATCTGCTGATGTCCAGCAAGGAATGTTCTCCAAAAGGAATCTAATTCCGAGGATAGTTCTTCGGACTCTTTATATGATATTCTGTGGATTTATGGCAGCTATGCTTCCTTTCTTTGGAGACATCAATGGTGTCGTAGGAGCTATTGGTTTCATCCCTCTAGATTTCGTACTTCCAATGCTCCTCTACAACATGACCTTCAAACCTCCGAAATCATCCCTCACCTACTGGCTCAATCTCTCCATAATGGTTGTCTTTACAGGTGCAGGACTCATGGGTGCATTCTCCTCAACAAGGAAATTGGTCCTTGATGCCAAAAAGTTCAAGCTATTTAGCAGCAATGTGGTAGATTAACTTGAAAGTAAATGAAATCGGTGTTCATGCTCTCCAATGCAACAGGTATTAGCTGCTTCAAGATCCAGAAAGTGCACAGCTAAATACCAATATGAAGTGAAATATCATTTACACGGTGATGAAAGATAGTTGAGGTGAAGGCATTCAGCTTATAGCACCAAACATGCTAATCAGTAGCCGGATAACTTGATAAATTGTATACTGTCACTGCATAAAAGGCACAGTATTTTAGCCAAAAAGGATGAGATAAGATATGCGACAGCAAATTAGCATATATAAGAGGGCCGTAGAGCATGGTCTAATTGAAATCGTTTCCTGTGAGGATCTCAGGCCATTATTTTTCACATAGAACGACATTAACTTATGTAAGCACGTCCTTTGTTTCTTCAGAAATTGGAGAAAAACAAATCCTTACCGCATGATTGTTTTGGAAAATCAGGCAGCAATACCTTTGTTTCCATAAAATAAATAAAATTTATTCCATGAGCAGGGAACGGTCACATCATATAGGGTTCGTGTCCAAACAGATGATTGTTTCAGCCTCTTAAGGGTTCGCAAATCATGTAATTGATTCTTGGATTTCATGAAGTTTGTAGTGGGTTTGGTAATAAAAGACGACTTTTTGGGTGGTGGCGTCACGGCCAGCCTCGGTGATGTGAGATAAAAGCTTGGGGTGAGTTAAACTAATCTTATCTAGCACCAGCCAACAAAATTACCATTTACATATACTAAAAGACCTTTTCCTCGTTTAATTAAATCATTATTATGAAGCCCATTCGTTTCCTATTTTTAGTAGAGAATTATTATATTTTTAGTATGCAGATTTTATGATATTTTCTATTTGAGTTTCTTTATTGTTTTTGTTAATTGAATGTGTAAACCTTCAATACTTTTTAATAGTTAGTATTAATTTTTTACACTCCTGTGTTATTTAACTTTATTTTTTTTAATTAATGTAGATTTTCAGACTAGCATATATATACTTTAACTAATTTTATAAATTTTAAAATTAATAATTATATAAATCTTCAATAACCATCATATACGCAACTAAATAACTCAAGCTTAATCATCTAGGTGGTGGCCCAGTGGTAAGAGCTTGGGACCAAGAGGTTTGCTCCCTCTGTGGTCTCAGGTTCGAGCCCTGTGGTTGCTCATATGATGGCCACTGGGAGGCTTACATGGTCGTTAACTTCAGGGCCCGTAGGATTAGTCGAGGTGCGCACAAGCTAGCCCGGACACCCACGTTAAACTAAAAAAACAACTCAATCTTGAAAACAAAGGAAAAAATTAATCTCTTAGTCTGTTACCACTTATCATCTAACTTTTGTTAATATAAACTGCGCGCGCTGTCAGAGTACGTATATTTAACGTGTGAACTCAAAATAACTTGTTACAGAAAGAAAAGGAAAAAAGAACTCAGACTAACCGCCAAAGAAGGCATTAAAAGGGTGGGAAGTACAAGGTGAGAAAACGTTGCAAAAGGTCAACCCTTCGCATTTTTTCATCTTAAAGCTTAAGTTTATACGATTATAGAATATTTGTTACAGATCCTTTGAAATATGTCACATGCTAGGAGACTGGATATACCTAAATTATTGGAAAACCACAATCTTGACATTTCAATTTATTATTTTGCGTGTTTAAATGATGTGAGGGATATATTTTTAAAATTGCTTATATTGTAGATTTAATTTTGAATTACTCAATTAAAAGCATTAATTTTTCTCTATATATTCAATTTCACCAACAAAAATCCTCATTAAAATCGGTGTTTACAAATATATCTTCATGAAAAATCTCTACAACGAGATCTCTATGTTTTCATTGATTCTCTATATGTGTCTACAATATTTTTAAAAAGAATTAGATATTCTTTTCCAGGTTTCTACAATCATCTATCTCCAAAAAAATTAGATATTCTTATCTAGATCTCTGTGACCACATATCTCCAAAAAATTCAAGGATCCTTCTTTAGTATTTGTGACTACTCATAGGACACTTCCCTCTAAAATTCATTCACAAATCATATCACTTATTTGGATGCTTACTTTTTTATTATTAGACTGCTTCTCTTAACAAGCAAGACAATTAAACTCTCATCTCTTTTACAGAAACGTTAACAAAATTATGAGAATAACCTCGTGCAGACACATTCACGATACAAAATAAGTTTTCTTTCCCTGTACACGTTATAGATAAGTCCTTCAAATATGTTGTTTATAAAACTTGGGGGCAAATGATGGTGCATGGTTTTTTAAATAAATTTTGAGTTGTTTAGGTCTAAGCCCAAATGGCCAGACTCGGCCGCCCAAATTCTCTTTCCTCCTCCCACTTTTATTCATCTCCTTCTTACCACACATGTTGTACAAATCATACTCGGGCACAATTTAATGCTTTATTGATATATATTTTGCAAGTACATATTTTTATATGGGTTAGCATCACATTTCTTGTTAATGATTGCAATGCGATCAAGCACCATATTATACATAGAGCAAGTGCCTTCTTTTTCAGCTATGATTATTTCTTGCTAACATAATACCGCCAATCATCAACTCTCCACCAATAACAAAGCATAAACTATAACTAATGATAGACACCAACCTTTACACCAATCATATAACTCTTCATGTTTCGATGTAAGCTAACATGATCAAAATCTATAAATGTTTTAGGTCATTAGATAAACAGAACAAGTTCTCAAATATAACAATTAAATGCAACATATTTTTTAGCTCTTCGTATTTTCTTTTATATATCATTTTCATTTCTCTTCAGCACTTAAGTATTGAAAAGTTATTTTTTGTTCCATGAAAAACTTTTTTTTTCCAGATATAACCAATCCCACACACGAAGTCCATACATCTTGGTTCAGGATCATAGCCCATAAAAAATTCAATTTTTGTGTGAAGTTTTTTC
>Ga0307515_10019566_pt1 | contig 12168 bp, 8 predicted proteins | sample 17_EM_MG_FD_194513 | JGI IMG/M metagenome (GOLD analysis project Ga0307515, IMG submission 194513) | Populus trichocarpa ectomycorrhiza microbial communities from riparian zone in the Pacific Northwest, United States - 17_EM | ecosystem: Host-associated > Plants > Roots > Unclassified | place...
ATTATCTTCATGAACAATAACCCGGAGGCCATTATCCAGTGTAAACCGGTTGAATTTAACCATGGATAGTTCTTATTTTAACAAAGCAAATGTAAAACTTTTGACGACAATCGGGGAGGAGAGTCAAGAATTAAGAGTCAAGAATCAAGATGGAAGAAAACGGGCACGCAGCAGCGGGTACAAAAGGCACCGTTAACTGATAAAAAAACGACCGCGAATTTCCTTTGAATAAGGCACTTCGCGGTCGTTGTAAAAGGTAACGTTAGTTGTCTTTGTATTATTTAAACCAGGCCATCACCCCGTCTTTTGTGGGCATGGTAATGTCCAGTTTTAATTTTTTGCGCATACCGCCAAGGTCGTTAAATACTTTGTTGGGGTTGCCTGCTTTTAGTTCTTCTACGGTGTTAAAGCCCATTTTATTTAACACAGGCACCCACTCGGCAGGTACGCCAATGTTTATAAAATCTTCGGCTGTAATAACTTTGGCTTTTTTCTCGGGGCGCATCTGCGGGAAGAATAATACTTCCTGGATGGTGCTCTGGTTGGTCATCAGCATCACCAACCTGTCGATACCAATACCAAGGCCCGATGTTGGCGGCATACCGTATTCCAGGGCGCGTAAAAAGTCGTCGTCCATGGCCATGGCTTCATCATCGCCCCTGCCCGCAAGTATCAACTGCTCCTCTAAGCGCTCGCGCTGGTCAATCGGGTCATTTAACTCCGAGTAGGCGTTAGCTATTTCTTTACCATTTACAAACAACTCAAAACGCTCTACCAGGCCATCTTTGGTGCGATGTTTTTTGGCAAGCGGAGTCATTTCGATTGGGTAATCGGTAATGTAAGTTGGCTGGATCAGGTTATGCTCAACCTTGGCACTGAAGATCTCGTCAATCAGTTTGCCTTTGCCCATAGTTGGGTTAACTTCTATTTTCAGTTCGGCACAGGTATCGCGCAAAGCGGCTTCATCCATAGCCGATACATCTATCCCTGTATATTTCAGGATAGAATCGTACATAGATAACTTTTCGTACGGACCGGCAAAGTTGATCTCGTTGCTGCCCACCTGCACCACGGGAATACCATGAACAGCTTTGGCAACGGTTTCTAAACATTCCTCAACCATGGCCATCATCCATATATAGTCTTTATAGGCTACATAAATTTCCATGGCAGTAAATTCCGGGTTATGGGTACGGTCCATACCCTCGTTACGGAACATTTTACCAAACTCATATACACCATCAAAACCAGCAACAATAAGGCGTTTCAGGTAAAGCTCATTGGCTATGCGCAAAAACAATGGCATATCCAGCGTATTATGATGTGTAGCAAACGGACGAGCCGCTGCACCGCCATGCACCGGCTGCAGTATGGGAGTTTCAACCTCCATCCACCCCTGCGCGTTAAAATAATTACGCATGCTGCTGATTACTTTGGACCGGTTGATGAATATTTGTTTGTAGGCCGGATTAACCGTTAAATCAACATAACGCTGGCGGTAACGCAATTCGGGGTCTGTAAAGCCATCATGAATGGTTCCGTCGTCCTCCCGCTTAACAACCGGTAGCGGTTTAAGCGATTTGGAAAGCACAATCAATTCGCGAACGTGGACCGAAATCTCGCCTGTTTGCGTTAAAAACACATAGCCTTTAATGCCTATGTAATCGCCTATGTCAAGCAGTTTTTTAAATACGGTGTTGTATAAAGTTTTATCCTCATCGGGGCAAATATCATCGCGTTTCAGGTATACCTGGATACGGCCGGTTGAATCCTGGATCTCGGCAAACGATGCGTTGCCCATAATACGACGGGTCATGATACGGCCTGCAATAACTACATTTTGGTAGGCCTCGGGTTTTATTGCAAAATTATCGGTAATATCCTGTGCCCAGGCGTTAACATCAAATGCTTCGGCGGGGTACGGGTTTATGCCCAGTTCCCTTAATTTTTGTAAAGATTCGCGGCGGATAATTTCCTGCTCGGATAGTGCAATACTCATGTTTTGAACGGTATTTTTAATAAAGGTGCAAAAATAGCGTTTTTAATGGTTTTGTAAGACCGTAGAGACGCAATATTTTGCGTCTCCTGCCAGATGAGGAAATTTGCAGAACTCAATTTGCATGATTGATTTGAATATCGGAGACGCAAAATATTGCGTCTCTACAACGAAAACCTTTTTTCTAACTCAAAAACAACATACATTAGCAAACCAATTATCTGATATCGTGAAAAAACTACCGTTGTTAATTTCGTGCTTATTAACATTATCCTGTAGCGCATTTGCGCAGGATACCACCAACCTTTACAACGCCGGCACCAAAGCTGTGTTAATCGCCAAACAATTCGCATTCACCGAAGGGCCGGCAGTTGACAAAAAAGGCAATGTATTTTTTACAGATCAGCCCAACAACAAGATCTGGAAGTATAGCACAGATGGCAAACTATCTGTTTTTATGGATAGCGCCGGCCGCAGTAACGGGATGGATTTTGACAGCAAAGGTAACCTGATCAGCTGTGCCGATGGCAAAAATGAACTTTGGTCTATCAGCCCCAAAGGAAAAATAGAAGTATTGCTTACCGGCTATAAAGGGCAAATATTTAACGGGCCTAATGACGTTTGGGTAAGGCCCGATGGCGGGCTGTATATTACCGACCCCTATTATCAACGCGACTATTGGACACACAAAAAGCCCCAACTTGACGGCCAAAAGCTTTATTACCTGGCCAAAGGCAAACACGAAGCAGTTATGGTTGACGATAAATTTAAGCAGCCGAATGGCATAGTAGGCACCGCCGATGGCAAACATCTTTTTGTAGCCGATATAGGCGATAACAAAACCTACCGCTATGATATTAATAAAGATGGCTCATTAAGCAATAAAATGCTTTTTACCTCGCAGGGATCAGACGGGATGACGATTGACGAACTGGGCGACATATACCTTACCGGCAAAGGCGTTACCATTTTTAATCCAAAAGGCGAAAAAATTGGCCACATTGATATTGATGAACCCTGGACAGCCAATATCTGTTTCAGCGGTAAAAACCGGGATGTATTATTTATAACGGCTTCGAAGGCGGTGTATACTTTTCAGATGAAAGTAAAAGGGACTAATTAAGTCGGAAGTCTTAAGTCATGAGTCTTAAGCCGGATTTAGTTCTTTTCACTTGAAATTTAGGGCTTTCGACTATATATTACAGTACTATGCTTTCTGTTGTAATATAGATATAATTTGCTGCTGCTCGCCGTTGCTGAGCAAATCACCTTCGTAGTGCCACGGACCCGACTGTGGAAAATAGATTGTGCCTAAGTAATCCGGATTATCCTCATCGGCTAAAGTTGGGCCATCGCCATCAATCTCCATTTCTTCCGTAAACAGCATTGACTCATTGTCGACCGAAGTTTTATAAATTTTATATACACCCGTATCGGCAAGATCATGTTCCAATACCGGTTCGATGATAATGTTTCGTGAACTGCCGTCGGCGTGCTTTAAATCTGCGTAGACCGGATTTTTCATAAGCTAAGAAATTTCATAGTATTACAAAAAGAGGCTGTGTTTTGTTTGGCTATAAGGGCAAACTTGGTTGGAGTATAAAATCAGCCGTTCCTACTTCTATCTATTCCGAGAGAAGGGTTACGGGTTTGACGAACGATTGCAATAATGACAACTTTTCTTGCCGGTTGATCAGTATTGCGAAAGGAAACACGTCGGTAAAAGCTGTCCTTATGTTCTGATACTTAATTTCGTATCCAAGGGGATTTTTTTGCAGTCTGCTTATACTTTGTTTTACTTCCCGTTCAAATTCTTTTTCCAAGCCAGCTTTCTGATTTTTATACCATTCTCTTGCTTCAATCAAATCTGCCTTTACAATACCGAAATACGATAAACTATATTTCATTTTTATTTATCCAACTCGTCAAACAAGGTTTCAATTGGATGAATATCATTGGGATTATTTTTCAAGGACTCAAGTCGGGCATCTATCAAATCCTTATGCCATTGAGGTATTTGATTATCTATATTATCCACGTCAGGATATTTGCTTTTTATCATCTCCCATTCTTTGATAGGGACCTGAACAGCGGTAACTTGTCCTTTTTTGTCAGAAATATATTGTACACTCATGTTACCAAATTTAAAGATTATTCCAAAAGCAATCAAGAAGATGCGGATTTATAATTAAAAACCATTAGAAACAAGAAGCGCCCTCTGATGGGCAGGGGCGCGTTCTAACCAATTATAAACCTAAATTATGAGAAGAGCTGTAAGGGAGGTCTCGAACCTTCTGGTGCTGCCGTTCAGCGCCTTACAAATACTACACTGCAAATATACAACACATCTTTTATTTTGCAAATATTTTAAGTAAAAAAGTCAACTATTAACAATTTAATAATATAATAACAGTTTAACTGCGATATTGATAAATAAATAATTGTCATTTAAACACATTATTTGCCTGTATATCAATATGTTCATTTAACGCAATAATAATACCAATAGTGCCCTACGATTAAAATATTTTGAGTATTTGTTGGTTATGTTGATGACTTTTGCAGATTTTGACGTGATTTATTAAAAACCACGTCTTTATCAGATAAAAAACTGTAATAACCCTGCTTCAAGGCAGCATGCTTTTGTACTTTAAGCAGCACAAATAGTTCTTAATGAACTACTAACTGCATCCGAATTGGGAAAATTTTGCCCAGGCGCACAAAACAAAGCCGCCAGGGCAAATCAAGGCGGCTTATTATAGCGCAGGGTTTAAATCTTCTCCCGCAAAATACAATTAGTTAGTTCTGCGGCGCTGGCGATGTCTTCGCTTCTTCCCTGGCCGCCTTTTTTTGTTTTTGGGCTTCTACAAAAGCCAGGTATTTTGTTTTTTGCTCGGCAGTTAAAACAGCCTCCAGTTTGGCTTGCGCATTGTCACGGATCTGTTTATGTGAATACCGTTGTTCTTTTTTATCATTTGTACCTTTAAGGGTCTTCAAACTATCAAGTCCTCTACCCTGCTCCAGCAGTACCGCATTTACCTGGGTTATCTGGCTGTTGCTTAAGTTAAGCTGTTTGGCCAATACCTTAGTTTGTTTTGCAGCCCGTAATGCCGGTGTCGCCTTTACTTTTTCCTGTGCATGTGCAAACAAGCCCAGCCCTGCTATAAAAGCTATCATCATGAATACCTTTTTCATAGTTATGTTTTTTAGGAGTATGACTGATGTTTGAAGTATTGGTTTAAATAATGAACAACAACCGGCAAAAAGGCAGGGACGTTTTTTGGGACGCCATAACAACCAATAAACTTGTGTGTGTATACCTGATACAGACGGCATACTCATTAATTCGATAAAAGATTCATCTTGCCAAATCTTGCCACCTTGCAATACTAATGAACCAATGAACTAATCAAAAACTTTCCTCACCAACATAATGTTATCTCCTTAATCAAACATCATTACCATGAGCCTGGAAAAATATGAAAAAAAGCGGGATTTTACCAAAACCGCCGAACCCAAAGCCGGAAAAAGCAAGGATAAAAACAGCCTCATTTTTGTAATACAAAAGCATGATGCTTCGCGGCTGCATTATGATTTCAGGCTGGAGATGGATGGCGTGCTCAAAAGCTGGGCGGTGCCCAAAGGGCCGTCAACAGATCCAAAGACCAAAAGGCTGGCTATGATGGTAGAAGATCATCCTTATGATTATCGCAACTTTGAAGGCATCATTCCCGAAGGCGAATATGGCGGCGGTACGGTTATCGTTTGGGACGAAGGCACCTACGAACCAATCGAAAAAATTAAAGGCAAAAAAGAGCAGGAAAAGCACTTGTTGAAAGAGCTTAAATCCGGCTCGGTAAAAATAAAGCTTCATGGCGAGAAGCTCCGTGGCGAATTTGCCCTTGTAAAAACCCACGGCATGGGCGATAACGCCTGGCTGCTTATAAAACACGATGACGACTTTGCATCAAAAAAAGATATTACCAAAGAAGATAAATCCGTAATATCGGGCAAAACCATTGAAACGATGGAAAAAACCAGCGATAAGGTTTGGCATAGCGGCCACGAGGAAAAGATAGAAAAGTCCGAAAAGTCGTCGTTAAAAAAAAAATCCACCAAACCCGCCGAACCTGATGAAAGTGTAGCCGAACCGGAAGATATTAATGTAGACACCCTATTAAAAAAAGCCCCCAAAGCTAAAATACCCGCCGGCATCAAGCCCATGCTGGCCACCTTGGTTGATGAACCTTTTGACGACCCCGATTGGGTTTACGAGGTAAAATGGGATGGTTACCGCACGCTTGCATTTGTCAATAAAGGAGAGGTGGAGCTATTGTCCCGTAATAATAAAACATTTAACGAAAAATTTTACCCTATCCACAAACTACTACACGGTTGGAAGATTAACGCGGTATTGGATGGCGAGATCCTGGTTTTGAACGATAAAGGCATCTCCAATTTCGGTAACCTGCAAAACTGGCGCAGCGAGGCCGATGGCGAACTGGTTTATTATGTTTTTGATATTTTATGGTACGATGGCAAAAACCTGATGGATTTGCCCCTGTCTCAACGGCAAGCCATACTCAAACAGGTTTTACCAGCCGACGATGACCGCGTGCGCGCCAGTAAAGTGTTTGACGCTAGCGGCATTGATTTTTTTAAGGCGGCTGAGCGGATGGGCTTAGAAGGCATTATTGCAAAAAAAGCCGATAGCACCTATGCTTCAGATACCCGCTCAAAAGAATGGCTGAAGATTAAAGTGCACAAACGGCAGGAAGTAGTAATAGCCGGCTTCACCAAAAACGAGGATACATCTAAACAGTTCAGTTCATTGCTGCTGGGTGTTTATGAGGGTAAAAACCTGCAATATGTAGGTAAAGTGGGTACCGGTTTTTCGGATAAAGTACAAAAGGAAATGATGGCACAATTTAAGCCATTAATAACCGATAAAAGTCCTTTTGATACTATTCCCGATGTAAATAAACCATCGCGTTTCAGGCCAAATCCGCCCAAAGCCAAAGCAACATGGCTAAAGCCCCAGCTGGTTTGCGAAGTAGCTTTTAGCGAAGTCACCAGCGACGGGGTGTTCCGTCACCCGTCATTCCAGGGTATGCGCGTTGATAAAAAGGCAACAGATGTAATACGCGAGGTTGCAGAACCTACCGGAACAGCTATTGAACAAGCGGAAGAGAAACATGAAGATAACCATGCGTCGGCCATAAAACCACCAAAAGAGAAAGGAAGAAAAACCTTGCTAAACCCAACCGACGAAACCCAGGTGCGCAAAATTTGCGGCCATGATTTGAAGTTTACCCACCTGAGCAAAATTTACTGGCCCGAGGATAAGGTAACCAAGCGCGATATGTTTAACTACTATTACCAGGTAGCGGAGTACATTTTGCCATACCTGAAAGATCGCCCCATGTCGCTTAACCGGTTTCCTGGCGGTATTCACGGCCCAAGTTTTTATCAAAAGGATGTAAAAGGCAAAGCGCCCGATTGGGTAAAAACATTTCCGTATACCAACGGCGAGGGCGAGCACAAAGAATATTTGGTTGGCACCGATGAGGCAAGCCTGCTATGGATGGCATCATTAGGCTGCATCGAGATGAACCCCTGGTTCAGTCGTATTCAATCGCCCGACAACCCGGATTATTGCGTGATAGACCTTGACCCCGATAAAAACACCTTCGACCAGGTAATTGCAGCAGCGCTGGAAGTAAAAAAAGTACTGGATGCCATTGATGTGCCCTCCTACTGTAAAACTTCCGGCTCAACCGGGATGCACATTTATATTCCCACAGATGCCAAATACAGTTACGATCAAACCCAGCTGTTCGCCCGCATCATTGTAAACATCGTTCACAAACAAATACCGGATTATACCAGCCTGGAACGTATGGTAGCCAACCGTAAAGGTAAAATGTATCTTGATTTTTTACAAAACCGCCCAGGCGCTACCATAGCCGGCCCCTACTCACTCCGCCCCAAAATTGGCGCCACCGTATCTATGCCCCTCCACTGGGACGAAGTAAAACCCGGCCTCACCATGAAACATTTTACCATATTCAATTCAATTGGCAGGCTAAAAGTTGAAGGTGATTTATTTAAAGGGGTATTAGGAAAGGCCATCGATTTGGAGAAAACAATGGAAAAAGCTAAATCGATTTTCGGTCAATAGTCATTGGTCACCAAGTTTGATTGACCAACGATTGTTTTAAAAATCTCAAAATAAATCCTACTAATGATTAATGACAAGCGCAGCGACAATGACTAATGACAGCGCAGCGAAATGACCAATGACAAGCGTAGCGACAATGACTACCCCACCGGCAATTTCACTACAAAAACAGAGCCTTTGCCTTCTGTGCTTTCAACATGGATAGTACCCTTATGGCTTTCAACTATCTGGCGTACAATACTAAGCCCTAAGCCTGTTGATTGTTCGCCACGCACGCCGGCGCGGCCGGCCTTGGTAAAGCGGTTAAATATCTCGGGGAGCATAGCCTGCGGAATCCCCATGCCGTAATCCTGAACCTCTATAATCACATCTTTATTAACCTGGCTTAACCGCATGTCAACGCGACTGTTATCCTTTGAAAATTTCACCGCATTACTTACCAGGTTGTCAATCACACGGGAAAACCTTTCTTTATTAATCAGCGCATAAGCAGGGTTTACACTACTGGTAAAAATAACGTCAACGTTCAGTTTCCCCTGGGTGCGCCATGAATTTACCGCGGTTTTAAGCAGCTGATTTAATTCCGTTCTTTCGGTTTCAATAGGTCTCCCGTTTTCATTGCGGGCGGCATCCAGCAAGTCGTTAATGATCGACCGGGCTTTGGCGCACGATTCTTTAATCATATTCAAATTATCCTGCGTATCCTCGGTTACCTCATCCAATTCCATTATCATCGCTATCGACTCAACCGAGGCAATAGGGTTACGCAAATCATGCGCTACCATACCCAGCACCTGGTTTTTAAACACATTGGCACCTTCTATCAATTCATTTTTTTCACTTATTTGCAAAACCTGCTGGTAACTATTGGCCTTATAAGTAAAAAAGTACCGGGAGGTTAAATAAAAGGCCGACAATAGCACTACCGAAATTAACTGGTTATAAACCATTTGTGTAGGCGATGTTTGGCTATACAGCAGCAGGGCAGTAAAAAACAATTCGATGCCTATGATGAGTATAATGGTTTCATAATACTCAAATACTACAATGGCGCTTATGAGGCATAAAGCTATCAGGTAAAGTGTAAGCGAATTGCTTGGATCGGATGTGGCTATAAAGCTGGAATACATGCCACAGGTAATAATGTACAACGAAAATAAAAATACCGTAACCGCCATAAGCTGGGTGTTTTTTTTTCGCCTCTTGTATTCCAGTATCAGCAGGTTGGCCGCTATCAGGAAAAAGGGAGTTATTACCAGGAATACCCAGTTGCTTGTGTTAAATTCGGGAAAGTTTTGCGCTTTGGTAAGGCTTGCCGGGAAAACAACATACAGCGCCCTTATAATGATGTTCAACAGTAAAAATATGATGCTGGCAGCCCTTACAGCAACCAAATTCTGGTATGTGTAAAAATCTTTATACAACGACCTGTACTTAACAGGCAGGGTGTTGAAAAAAAAGCGAGTGTTCAACATGAGCTGGTATCTACAAAACTAATAAAAGTATTAAAAATGTTACAATTAATATACATCACGACAAAATGACGCCCAATCTTTTTTTTACGTGACTTTTTATCATGTTTAGCTAACTGGCAAGGGATTTGACCAATACAACTCATAACACTAGATCACTATGAATTTTAACAACTTTACAATAAAAGCACAGGAGGCTGTACAAAAAGCTTCTGAGATTGCTACTGGTAATCAGCAGCAGGCAATTGAGCCGGCTCACCTGTTAAAAGGTTTACTGCTGGTTGATGAAAATGTTATTTCCTATTTACTAAAAAAGCTTAATGTTAACCTTAACCGCCTGAACGAGGTACTGGATACCCAGATAGCATCGTTCCCGAAAGTTAGCGGCAGCAACGTTTACCTATCGTCAGATAGTAACTCGGCCCTGCAAAAGGCGCAAGGATACTTAAAAGAATTTAAAGATGAGTTTGTATCGGTTGAGCATATCCTGTTGGGTTTGCTGGCAGCCGGCGGCAAAGTAAGCGGTGCGCTTAAAGATTTTGGCGTAAACGAAAAAGACCTTAAAAAAGCTATTATCGCTTTACGAGGCGATAGCAAAGTAACCGACCAAAATGCCGAAGCAACCTACAATGCCCTAAATAAATATGCCCGCAACCTGAACGAGTACGCCGAAAGCGGCAAGCTTGACCCGGTTATTGGCCGTGATGATGAGATTAGGCGTGTTATCCAGATCCTATCCCGCCGTACCAAAAACAACCCGATATTGGTTGGCGAACCTGGTGTTGGTAAAACCGCCATTGCCGAAGGCATAGCTTTCAGGATAATTAAAGGCGATGTGCCCGAAAGCCTGAAAACAAAAACAGTGTACTCCTTAGATATGGGCGCATTGATAGCGGGCGCCAAATATAAAGGCGAGTTTGAAGAACGCCTTAAAGCCGTTATAAAAGAAGTGACACAAAGCGATGGCGAGATCATTTTATTTATAGATGAGATACACACCCTGGTTGGCGCAGGTGGCGGCGAAGGCGCTATGGATGCTGCCAACATTTTAAAACCTGCCCTGGCCCGTGGCGAATTAAGATCAATAGGTGCTACTACCCTTAACGAGTACCAAAAATATTTAGAAAAAGATAAAGCGCTGGAACGCCGTTTTCAGAAAGTAATGGTTGAAGAACCGGATGCCGCCGATGCCATATCGATATTACGTGGTTTAAAAGAACGTTACGAAACCCACCACAAGGTGCGGATCAAGGATGAAGCCATTATTGCTGCTGTTGAAATGTCGCAACGGTACATAGCCGACAGGTTTTTACCGGATAAAGCTATCGATTTGATGGATGAAGCCGCATCAAAACTACGCCTGGAGATGGATTCGGTACCCGAAGTGGTTGACGAGTTGGAACGCCGCATTATGCAGCTTGAAATTGAGCGCGAGGCTATTAAACGCGAACGCGACGACCGCAAGGTTGCCGAACTAAGCGAAGAAATTGCAAATCTATCCGCTCAGCGCGATTCGTTACGGGCCAAATGGAAGGGCGAAAAAGACCTGGTTGATGGCATCAACACAAAAGTTGAACTAATCGAGCACTACAAGCTGGAAGCCGAGCAGGCCGAGCGTGCCGGCGACTACGGTAAAGTAGCCGAATTACGGTATGGCACCATTGTACAGGCACAGGCCGAAGTTGAAAAATTGAAAGCCGCCCTGTTGGAGAACCAGAGCGATAGCCGTATGCTGAAAGAAGAAGTTACTGCCGACGACATAGCCGGAGTAGTAGCCCGCTGGACAGGCATCCCGGTGAGTAAAATGATACAAAGCGAAAGAGAAAAACTGTTAAACCTGGAAGGCGAGCTGCACAAGCGTGTTGCAGGGCAAGAGGAAGCGATAGAGGCGATAAGTGATGCCATACGCCGCAGCCGCGCCGGTTTACAGGATAAGCGCAAGCCAATAGGTTCGTTCATATTTTTGGGTACAACCGGCGTAGGTAAAACCGAGTTGGCCAAGGCCCTGGCCGAATACCTGTTTAATGACGAAGGCGCCCTGGTGCGGATAGATATGAGCGAATACCAGGAACGCCATGCCGTTTCAAGGCTTATAGGAGCGCCTCCGGGCTATGTGGGCTATGATGAAGGCGGCCAGTTAACCGAAGCCGTACGCAGGAAACCGTATAGCGTGGTATTGTTGGACGAAATTGAAAAAGCACACCCGGATGTATTTAACATACTGCTGCAAGTGTTAGACGACGGCCGTTTAACAGATAATAAAGGCCGGGTGGTAAACTTTAAAAATACCATCATCATCATGACCAGCAATATTGGCTCAAACATCATCCAGGAAAACTTCCAATCGCTGGAGGATAAGAACCGCGATGAGGTAATAGCCAAAACAAAAAATGATTTATTCAACGTTTTAAGGGCCACTATCCGCCCCGAGTTTTTGAACAGGATAGATGAGATCATTATGTTTACACCGCTAAGCCGGCACGAGATACATGACATTGTGAAATTACAATTTTCCCAGG
>Ga0307515_10019567_pt1 | contig 12167 bp, 11 predicted proteins | sample 17_EM_MG_FD_194513 | JGI IMG/M metagenome (GOLD analysis project Ga0307515, IMG submission 194513) | Populus trichocarpa ectomycorrhiza microbial communities from riparian zone in the Pacific Northwest, United States - 17_EM | ecosystem: Host-associated > Plants > Roots > Unclassified | place...
TGACATTTTAAAATTGTGTTCAAATTAAAAAAATGATAGATTTACTTACTTAAAATAAAAAATCCGCAATAAAATTTCAATCAGAACACGGATGCTGTGACTGGAAAAGTTGAAAAAGAATGAGTTGTGCTGAGATGAGGAGGGATGTGGGGGGGTCTGTTTGTTTAGTTGCAAAGGGGAAAAAGGAGAAATAAGGGAGGGGAGGGTCGATAGCCAGGTCATTTATTAACTATTAGCAATGGAATTACTGATGGACTATTTTTGTTTGTCACTCCGTCGGCAATTCTGTCGGTATAAGTAACACGTCACTATATGGACATCCCTGTTTGAATTCAACTGTAATTATGTCAGTAACATCGTCCACAAAAACTTACACGTCATCGTACTATTTGATTTTTTAAAATTCATTTTATTTCGACTGGGATTCCCTCGGTAAATACCAACAGAGTTAGCGATGAAAAAAAATCAGTTGGTAAATATCACCTTAAAATACCGATGAAAAAAATATGTTGGTGATTCCATTTGTATTTGTAGATTTTATGGTATTGTTATAAGTTCTCAGTTGGCAAGATAAAACAAATTCCCAACATATTTTTCAATCCTCCAATTAAAAATGTGTTTCATTGCTAAATTGAGAATCTAATTTATTTGTATGCATTGCAAGGTATCCATGAGTTTTTTTGCTATTGAGATTGAAGGAATAAGGGCAAGTGTTCAAATAAAAAAATTGTTATTCCTAATGACAAAATTAAAAATTTAGGATAAGGGTTTGAGACCAAAAAAAATTAAAATTAGAATCAACTTGAAAAGATGTATTTCCTATATCAAAGGAAAATCCACATTTATACAATGAAAAAAAAATTGGAATACAAAACATATATCATTTTGAAATTTTCTTGGATAATTACCAAATGTAGTTCAAGTATACCTCATAGAATTCACCCATGCAGATGAGATGAACATGAAGAGAAAAAGTAAATCGTGATTTTCGAAGGAACCCACTGGAGAACTAACAACAGAGAAGCCACTAGAGAACTATTTCTAATGTTGGAAGTAGATACGGGTATTTCAGCGTCCCTCACGTGCGACAAAATGTAAAGCAGGTATATGTGGTTTTTTTGGGTGGCTTTCATGTGTTGAGGTCATAACTTACCCGTTGTCTACGAACCTGCGCGATCTTCTTCTTTGTGGTTGGTGGTAGGTACTTGGTTTGTAAAAAATCTCACGAGATTCACTTTGCTCTCTATCTATTATCTCCTTTCAACCTCTGCACTCATTAATTTTTCTGTATGTTTGTTGGGATGTTGCTATAAAAGAGTTTTCAAGTAACAGAACAGGCCAAGCCAAGAACAGAGTATATTTGTTTGTTTGTTTATTCACGCAGAGAAGGAAGAAGAAAAGCAATGGCAGATAGGAATTTGCAGAAGATGGCATCGATAGATGCACAGTTGAGGCTGTTGGCACCAGGGAAGGTCTCTGAGGATGACAAGTTGGTGGAGTATGATGCTTTGTTATTGGACCGGTTTCTTGATATATTGCAGGATTTGCATGGCAAGGATATCAGAGAAACGGTACTTGCTTCTTGTTCTTCTTCTTTTTGTTAACAGCAGTGTATTCATCGTGTTTTTTTTTTTACAGTTATTCCAGTTCTTTGTTAATTCTAAGTATGGTGCTGACTTGCTAGGTTCATGACTGTTACGAGCTTTCAGCAGAGTACGAGGCAAAGCATGACCCTCAGAAGTTGGAGGAACTTGGGAGAGTGATTACGAGTTTGGATCCTGGGGACTCGATTGTTGTTACAAAATCATTCTCTCACATGCTTAATCTGGCAAACTTGGCTGAGGAGGTTCAGATTGCTTCTAGACGAAGGATTAAGTTAAAGAAGGGAGATTTTGCTGATGAGAATTCGGCAACAACTGAATCAGATATTGAGGAGACACTCAATAGACTTGTGGGGCAGTTGAACAAGTCGCCAGAGGAAGTTTTTGAAGCTTTGAAGAATCAGACTGTGGATTTGGTCCTAACTGCACATCCTACTCAATCTGTCCGTAGATCCTTGCTTCAAAAGCATGCAAGGTGTGTTTGAAGTGATAAATGTGTTAGAAATGCAACGTTTCTTGAGATGAGCTGACCTTGAGTGATGGGTCGGTTCTGGTGGAGTTAGGTTAACATAGCAATGCTTCAAAGATGTCATGCTATGCTAGATGCCACCTTGTTGTCAATTTTCTTTTGTTGTTGATATTGCCTCGTTTTTTCATGCATTCAGGATACGGAATTGTCTGACTCAGTTGTATGCCAAGGACATTACTCCATATGATAAGCAGGAACTTGATGAGGCTTTACAAAGAGAGGTATCTAGATGCCAATTGGCTATGCATTCCTTCGTACTAAATTCTAATCTGGCTTATATTTCTGGCACAACAGAACAGGTTAAAAGGCAATTATAAATGCATCACTCCAGTGAAAGACCAGTACCATAGAATACGATAATGGATTCCAGCGTCATGCCTTTTTATTGATCTAAATATTCTTCCAAATAATGCATTAACTTCTTGGATCTTAGTCAAGACAATAATGATGGTTGTGTGCAACTTTGTTTGTTTAGAATGAGTGTAAATTACATCTGCTTCTCCCTCATGCAGATCCAAGCTGCATTTCGCACTGATGAGATCCGAAGGACTCCTCCAACTCCACAAGATGAAATGAGGGCGGGAATGAGCTACTTCCATGAGACAATTTGGAAGGGTGTTCCGAAGTTCCTGCGGAGGCTTGACACAGCTTTGAAGAACATTGGAATAAAAGAACGCGTTCCTTATAATGCCCCCGTCATCCAGTTCTCTTCCTGGATGGGTGGGGATCGTGACGGTAAGTGTGTCTCCTTGCTGACTGTCTTCAATGGTTTATTGCTATCCCATTTATAGCAAATTTATTCCATTTAGCATTAACGAGTCTTGATAAAGAATCTATCGCTTGGGTTCATTGCGATGAGACCTCAAGAAATCACGAATACGTACAAACTACTAGAAACTATGTTCTTGGACTTGTTTTATATTTATTTATTATTATAACATGATTAAAACTCCAAGCTCCCCTCTTAATTTTATTTTTTGTTTCCTAAGCAAATCCATTCATGTAAGTTGCTCAAGAGTTTCATTTTTCTTGAAAAATTTTACTACGGTGACTAGAGAATTACTAGTAAAATCTTATTTAGTTATTTTTTAGGGTCAATTTTTTTTATAATAAAAAAAACAAGACACAAAGAAATATTTGTATTTTTCAATTTCTTCGAAGCATGCACTAAAAAAGTGACTAATTACATACTAGTCACCATAAAATTACTTCATTTTCCTTTCCTCTCTACGAGTAGCGTACATTCCATGGATAATATCTGCCTATTTTATTGTTTTTTTATGTTGTTTGCAGGAAATCCACGTGTAACTCCTGAAGTTACACGAGATGTTTGCTTACTAGCTAGGATGATGGCTGCTAATCTCTATTTCTCCCAGATAGAGGATCTTATGTTTGAGGTATTACAAAAATTGTGTACAGTAGTCTTCAGGGTACAATCATGCCATTTTTGCTATCGGTTTGTCTGATTTCATTTACAGTTGTCTATGTGGCGCTGCAATGAAGAACTTCGTGTTCGCGCAGATGAACTTCATTCATCTTCAAAAAGATATGCGAAACACTACATAGGTATTTATTAACTCTCCTTTTAAGGATGTTTCAAAATGTAGAGATCAGGAATGTAAGTAGTCTACGCATGGCAATGTGACAACGATTTCATGAAACATTACGCGCCTGCCTTACCAGAACTTTCCTACTATATTCAAACTCGGTGGAAAAACAATTTCATTTGATGTATTTTAAATTCGTTTGATCAAATTTTTTTTTTCTACGGTTTATTTGATTTATAAAGAGCTTCTGGTTTGTTTGTTTTTTTTTCTACATGGGTTATGAGAACAGAATTTTGGAAACAGATCCCTCCAAATGAGCCATATCGTGTTGTTCTTGGAAATGTAAGGGACAAGCTGTACAACACCCGCGAACGCTCTCGTCAGTTACTAGCCAATGGGAAATCTGACATTCCTGAGGATTCAACTTTCACTAATGCTGAGCAGGTCCCTTCCTTGTCAATTACTTTCAGTTTGAGGAAATATACTGTTGTGGTAACTTTATAGCAGTCTTGCCGTAAGGTATCATTTGGATGATAGATGCCTACCAATCTCACCGATATCATTTTTTGTCCTCAAATTTCCACTTGTTAATTGCAAGTGCTATAATTCTGCAGATGAAAGAAATCCTTTTTTACTGATTTTGGTTTTATTCTTGTAGATCCTCGAGCCTCTTGAACTCTGCTACAGATCACTTTGTGCGTGTGGTGATCGACCAATTGCAGACGGAAGCCTTCTTGATTTCTTACGGCAAGTTTCTACCTTTGGACTCTCACTTGTCAGACTTGATATCCGGCAGGAATCTGACAGGCACACTGCTGTTCTGGATGCCATCACAAAGCACTTGGGCATTGGATCCTATCGAGAATGGTCTGAGGAGCATAGGAGGGAATGGCTCTTATCTGAGCTCCGTGGCAAACGTCCTCTTTTTGGACCTGATCTTCCCAAAACTGAAGAAATTGCTGATGTGCTGGACACGTTTCATGTCATTGCAGAACTTCCTCCGGACAACTTTGGTGCTTATATAATCTCAATGGCCACGAGCCCTTCTGATGTACTTGCCGTTGAACTGTTACAACGTGAATGTCATGTCCAACAATCACTTAGGGTTGTTCCATTGTTTGAAAAGCTGGCTGATCTTGAAGCCGCTCCTGCTGCTATGGCTTGTCTCTTCTCAATAAATTGGTATAGAGACCGGATCAAGGGGAAGCAAGAAGTCATGATAGGGTACTCAGATTCTGGAAAGGATGCTGGGCGTCTCTCTGCTGCTTGGCAGCTGTATAAGGCTCAAGAAGAGCTTGTGAAGGTGGCGAAGCAATATGGGGTTAAGCTAACCATGTTCCACGGCCGAGGAGGGACAGTTGGAAGAGGTGGAGGGCCTACCCATCTCGCTATATTATCTCAACCACCTGACACCATTCATGGATCACTTCGTGTGACTGTTCAAGGAGAAGTTATTGAAAAGTCATTTGGTGAAGAGCACTTATGTTTCAGAACGCTCCAGCGTTTTACAGCTGCCACACTTGAGCATGGAATGCATCCTCCGGTCTCACCAAAATCAGAATGGCGTGCTCTCATGGATGAGATGGCAATTGTTGCGACAAAAGAATACCGATCCATAGTCTTCCAAGAACCTCGTTTTGTTGAATACTTCCGCCTTGTAAGTATTTAACCCAGCATTGTCATTACTCCTACGGATCTGTTCAATCTGATCACAGCAACAAAATTCTAATATCCTTATCAATTCACTAGGAAAGTCTTGAATTATTCTTGTGATTAGCGAACTGGATATTTTCCTTCTCTTTGCTCTTATCGGAGTCTTTAAATGTTACACTGTTTGGGCTTAACTTCATTAAAACTCCTACAAAATTCAGTAATTTAGTGTTTGAGGTTTGAAATAGTTTGTGGGTCCTTCATTTTCACTGTTTGGAACTATTGTGCTGAAGGACATATTTCCCTTATCTGGTGTTTGGAATTTCCACGATGCAGGCAACACCAGAGTTGGAGTATGGTCGGATGAACATTGGCAGTCGACCATCAAAACGGAAGCCAAGTGGCGGCATTGAATCACTCCGAGCAATCCCATGGATCTTTGCTTGGACCCAGACAAGGTTTCATCTACCAGTTTGGCTTGGCTTTGGAGCAGCATTTAAGCATGTGATTCAGAAGGATACAAAAAATCTCCACACGCTCCAGGAGATGTACAATCAGTGGCCTTTCTTCAGAGTCACAATTGACTTAGTTGAGATGGTTTTTGCCAAGGGAGGTCCAGGAATCGCTGCTTTGTATGACAAGCTCCTAGTGTCAGAAGAACTGCGACCCTTCGGGGACCGCTTGAGAGCAAACTATGAAGAAAATAAGCTCTTCCTCCTCCAGGTATGGGGATAAACCATTAGTGTAAGAGAGCAAATTATATAAAAAATTACTCAAAATCCTTTGGTTTGTTCTCCCTTCTGAACATTTCTAGATCCAACCCTGTTCTGTGTTTGAGTGCCTATTGCCACAATTCTTTGACGTGGCTTGGATCCACCTGTGAATAAATCCATTATGTTTTACGTGCTTGCAGATTGCCGGGCATAAAGACCTTCTTGAAGGAGACCCATACTTGAAGCAGAGGCTTCGTCTTCGCGATGCATATATCACAACCCTTAATGTTTGCCAAGCCTACACTTTGAAGCAAATTCGTGATCCTGACTACCATGTGACAGTAAGGCCACACTTGTCAAAAGATTACATGGAATCGACCAAACCGGCTGCAGAGCTTGTGAAGCTTAACCCTACAAGTGAGTACGCACCAGGCCTGGAAGACACCCTTATTTTAACCATGAAGGGCATCGCTGCTGGCCTGCAAAACACTGGTTAAAGACAGTCTTTCTGCCTCGTAATACCACATCATATAGAAATAACTTGCATGGAATGCAAGTCTGCTCTGTGTCAATAGAACTTCGAACCAGCATCTAATAAGTCCTCTCTAATGCAAGGTTGTCAAAAACATATTTTTGACGAAACACGGAAAATACAATGTAAACTTAGATAGTAAAAAATTATTATAAAATCGTATGTAAACTGTTTTTGTTTCTTCATACATAGCTTAAAGTAAAAATACTAGTAGTTATAGCAGTTGTAATAGGTATTTCGAAAGGAACATAAACAACTCAAGTAGCAGCATTTGCAACAGCAGCAGAAGTTATGGAAAGCTATCGCTCAAGTATCATCATGATTAATTACTATTCAACTACCTTGTTTGCTTATATCATGACGAGAAATAGATGGACATAATCATAGAAACTTGGCATGGCTGCTAAAGCACAAATAGATTTCAAGAGGGTAACCAGAAAAACCAGCAGTAGCATGAAAAGATATGGCTGCAACAAAAATGTACAGAATGGCACAAGCATTAACGACCAGTGGTACATACCAACAACTCTAAGAACATAAGAAAATTGATTAATTATATAGAAAAATAGACAACTTTTTACTTGCTATTCCAACTAATTAAGGAAAACGAGGGGGAAATTAAGGAACTAACGCACGCAAGAGAAGAAAATTATAAGATATGATTGGAGGGTTTACTTTGAGGGAGTTGTGGGATTTTTTAATATCAACACACAGCGGAAATAATAAAACAAAATTATTAGGGAGTCTCTAGGATCTTGTTAGACATATCTAAAGTTGTTTAGAGTTTTATTACCTGGAGTTCTGATCTTTTTTGGTTTGAATAATTTTTTAAAGACTGAGTTGTTGTAAATCACTAGTCGTCTAATTATCTGGCCTCAAATGGTAATACACGCGAGCCACTAGTGAGAAATTTTCTAAATTTCTATTTAGAAAAAATAGATTAATATACATAGAGTGTTAATTCTCTATTCTATCACTTACGTAGATTTTTCAGTCTAACAAACAACCATAAAAAATAAAAGTCATAACTTACTATTTATAGAAAAATATGAGAAACCTTATAAATTGAAAAAATACAAATTTGCTCCCTGAATAATATCCATATATTAATTAAGAAAAATTTTAGAAATTAACTCAATCAAGTCCTTACTTGATTTTTCTAGGTCTAGAAATATAATCTCTATATTAATTATATTCTAGTCCTTAATTTCTAAAATGTATTTTAATCAAGTCATACTTAATTAAATCATCTTAGTTTAATTTCTGACTAATGGTTCTTAGGGTATGTTTGGCAGTGTGGTAGCGGTTGCTTTTCAAATAACTTTTCGTACCGAAATGCATGCCAATGATGTTTTTTCATTTTTTAAAAATCATTTTTGACATCAGCACATCAAAACGATTCAAAACGTACAAACCGTATTATAATTTTGTTTCAACCGCGTTCCCAAATGCTTCCTTAATATATGTGACCCATTAAGTTCCTAATATGTTGGCGCAAATATAAATTATAATTCTAATTCTAATTAAATAGAATTAAATAAATTAAACAATTTAATTTATTATCAATTCAACAATTGATTAATTTATATTTGAAGATAAAGTGCATCATCTACCAAATGTGTCATGACTGTTTTCCTAGTGTAATTAATATTATTTCATCAATAATGTTTCAATTTAACATTAAAGCATAGAGTGTATTGTCATGTTAAATCATGTTTTCTCTCTACATAATATAGTCTTTGATCGTTTAAATAAGATTTCAAACTTTTTTCAAATCTCATTCCATCTTGGCTAAGGATTTCTCAGTCAACACACTATCAGAAAATTGACGAATACAAACGGAAACACCAACAGATTTTTTCCATCGGTACTTTACGATGATATTTACCGATCGAATTTTTTCCATTGCTAACTTCATCGGTAAATACCGATGGAAATATGTCATCGGTATATACCAAGAGAATCCAAGTTGGAATAGAAGGAATTAAAAAAAAAAAAACAGTACGATGACATGTAAGTTTTTACAAACACCTGTACCAATGGAATTACAGTTGGATTCAAAAAGGCAAGTCATACAGTGACGTCACTTATACCGACAGGATTGCTAACGGATTGATAGATGAAATAATTTCATCGATAAATCCATCGGTAATATTTAATATATGATTTGGTGCTCGATCCTCTTCTCTCCCTCCCCTATTTCTCCTTCTCCCTTAAAAAAACTCTGTAACAAAACAAGCAGACCCCCCCCACCGGTCCCCCCTCATCTTAATACAACTCATCCTTCCACAACTTTTCTAGTCATGACAACACTCTGTTTGACAGCATTTGTGTTCTAATTGAAATTTTATTACGGATTTTTCATCTTAAGTAAGCAAATCTACCCTTTTTAAAATTTGAACACATTTCTAAAATGTTAATTTTTTTATTCCATATTTTTGTATTATATCTATTTTGTTTGAGTGATTACTTGTTTTATTGTTTTTTCTCAAACAAACTTGTTGTATGGATTTATGAATTTGTACATGTTATGGTTTGTTTTAGATTTTGTAAAATTATATTTGTTTGTAAAATATTGAAACTTATGTCGAATTACCGACTTAGATATGTTATGATGAAATAAATAATAACTTGTTTAACGGATTCATTTTATATTTTTTCAATTTTATTGTCGAGTTGTAATTTATGTAAATGTTTACAAATTAATTTGTATCTGCATAGATAATTGATAATAAATTAAGAGAAGTATTAAAGAAGGTTGAATAATCTTGAGCTAAAGCAATATTTTTATAAATTTATTTAGTTAACGTTGTTAATTAATACATGTTGTTATCATTATTTTATATAGGTTCAATAGAAGTTATGGATGATCATTTATAAATATATCGAGATTCACCCTAAGGATTGCTGAGGATGGATTATTGTAATGAGATTCAGGATTTTATTAATTACGCAACATCTAATCCAAGAAATATTAGTGGATGCGGTATTAGGTGTCCATGCAAAAGGTGTAAACATAAAAAGTTTCTTGATCCAGATGTTGTAACGATACATCTTCTACACAAAGGGTTCATGCAGGAATACCTGTGTTAGTATACACACGGAGAACCATTTGTTCCTCACGAGACCATGGTAGAAAGGATGGTTGGGTCAACTTTTAATGCTAACAACGTGCATGGAGTTGTAAATGACAACATTAATCCTTATAGAACTATGGTTATAGATGCGATGACAATGAATCAGGGTTATGCTGGTCAATGTTCAATCATAGATGAAGAATCTAATGCAGACGCGTCCAGGTTTTTTGATCTTTTGAAAGATTCTGATGAATCATTGTGGGATGGCTCACAAATCATAGTAAATTATTGGTCGTTGAATAGGTGTTTACCATCAAGTTGGATTATAGGTTGAGTGAGGCCGGTTATGACAAAATTGTTGAATGGGCGAGAAGCATTTTACCTGAAGGAAACAAACTGAAAGAGAACTTATATACTACTAACTTCATAATGAAACCCCTCGGTCTAGAATACTAGAAAATTAACATGTGTCCAAACTTCTGCATGTTGTACTACCTTGAAAATGCTGAGCTGACCGAGTGCATGACATGTGGACATTCCTGTTATAAACCCAGAACTAGCAAGGAAAAGACTCATGTCGCACATAAAAAAACTTATATACCTCTCAATCACACCTAGACTGTAGAGGTTATTCATGTCACCAAAAACTGCTGAGCACATGACATGGCATCAATCATATGATGTGGTGGATGGAGTAATGGTGCACCCTTCCGATGGTAAAATATGAAAACACTTTAACAGTGTGCATCCTTATTTTGTAACTGAATCAAGGAACGTGCATCTTAGGTTATATACTAACAAATTCAATCCATTTGAGTCATTTGCTGCTCCTATTCTTGTTGGTCTGTTATACTCACGATTTACAACTTGAAGTTCATGTTTTTATTTATGGTCATACTCAGTCCTAATAGTCTGGGCTGGAATATGGATGTTTGTCTTCAATCATTGATTGATGAGTTGACGTAGTTGTGGTCCTTTAGGGCTTTGACTTATGATGTATTGACGAAACAAAATTTTCTTATAAAGACAACTTTGATGTGGACTATCAATGATTTTCCAACTTATGAAATGGTTTCTGGTTGAAGCACGCATGGAAAACTAGAATGTTCATACTGCATGAAAAATAACAAGTTATTCACGCTAACAAACAGCGGTAAAACGCCTTTTTTTTACTGTCACCGGCGTTTCTTGCTAACAGATCATATGTACATAAAGAACATAAAGAACTTTTTTTTTTTTGTAGAGTTGAAAAGGATGTTACACCCCCTCGTCTTTCTAATTAAGAATTGTATAGCGTGGTGTCAGAGTACGGTGACATTGTGTTTGGTTTTCAATCCGATAAGCAGAAGTATCCTAGTTTTGGTTTAACTCATAATTGGGTAAAGCGAAGTATTTTGTGGGAGCTTTTTTATTGGAAGACCAATCTCCTCCATCATAACCTTGACATCATACATATAGAGAAAAAAAAACGTGTTCGAGAACACTTTCAACACGGTCATGGACGTGAAGGAGAAGACAAAGAACAACATCAAGGCAAGAATGGATATAGCGTTGTTTTGTCACCGTAAAAATATTTTTATTATTTTTTCTATTTTAAAATGATATAAATTCACTTAAAAATATATCAAAGACAAATTTATTATATGTCTTTGTATTTATATCTTCAACTAAATATAATTTTATCTTCATTATTTTGAGACGCTAACCAAATATAACATAATAAAATCCATTATTTTTAACCTCCAATAACCCAATTAAACAATTAATACATTCTCATCTTTTTCAGATAAAAAAAAATCCGAAACTTCCAACAAATCACGATCATAAAGTCCCAAAAAATTACAGATTTACTAAAAGAATTCAATTATACTATTTTTATAATATTTGTAGTAGTAATAATAATTCAATTTATACATTATGATGCTACGGGAGAGTGAGAATGATTGGTGCTTTGTATCTTTCGCTCAATTTATGGTTGTTTGTCTTGGTCACATGCTCCAATACTTGCACGTTATCTTAAGTAATTTTTCAATTTTTATTCAACCACAGGTGCAGCCATAATTGTTAATGGACCCCATCAAAATAAAAGCTGATTTTAGCATAATTAAACATATAAAAACTATAGTTTACTTTAAACTCAAAAACAGCGAGACACTACGAACATGTTTGGAGAGAGTTCCTGCGATTGTTTGTAAAATTTGAGGTTAAACTCCACTTGGAGGCCACAATGACACTGAAAGTCTGAAACTATGATCCATGCTGTTTCATTTTAGATGTTCTTGGAGTACAATTTAAGGCCCGTGTATTTTGGACCTACCAGCCTTTTTTCTTTTTTTAAACTGCTCAAGGAGAGCCTGAGAAAGAAAGAGATTCCTTTAACAAGAAAATCCAATATTTTGGCAAACCTAGTCCAACTCCTGTAAATCCCATGATATTCTACCCCATAGCTTGGAAAAATCTCAATATTTATATCTTAGCATTTTCAGAAAGTTTGTGTAAATGTTTGTTTTTGGAGCAG
>Ga0307515_10019568_pt1 | contig 12167 bp, 13 predicted proteins | sample 17_EM_MG_FD_194513 | JGI IMG/M metagenome (GOLD analysis project Ga0307515, IMG submission 194513) | Populus trichocarpa ectomycorrhiza microbial communities from riparian zone in the Pacific Northwest, United States - 17_EM | ecosystem: Host-associated > Plants > Roots > Unclassified | place...
CGTCCGGCGTGCCCCAGCCGCGGTCGACGATCTTCAGCGCGTTGATCAGCTCGGTTTCCCAATAGGCGCGGCGGCGTGGCTCGTTCCAGGCCAATGCCGCCAGCGAAGGAAAGATCGGGCGCATATGGTTCTGCTGCACCAAGGGATCACCATAGGCGGATTCGACGCCCCACAGCGCCAGCAGCGTGCCGCGCTCGACACCAAAATCCTGCTCGATCCGCGTGAACAGCGCGTCGTTCTTCCGCAGCGCTTCCTTGCCCGCGGTGATGCGCCAGTCCGAGGCGCGGCGATTGACGTATTGCCAGATCTGCTCGTGGAACTCCGGTTGCTTCTGCATCTGCCGGAACACGGACATATCGGGCTCAATGCGGCCCATCACGCGGGTCCAGGTCCCATCCGAAATGCCTTTTGCCAAAGCGCGCGCGCGAAAACCGTCGCGCCACGCGTCGAAGCCGGGCGGTGCTGCGGCGAACGCAGCAAGCGGATTGGCGAGCAGGCTGGCTGCACCGATACCGGCTTGCAGCAGGGTGCGGCGGGTCGGGTGCTTCGGAGAATCAGGTCGTTTCATCGGGCCAGTCTAGCGGCGGTGAATGCGTGCACCAAAAGCCATGACGCCGCGGTACTAGCCATCCTGCAAATCTGTGGCGATTTTGGACAGCCAACGCCGGACGGTCACCTGAGCTTTGGCCGAGAGCCCGGCCGCTAGCCGTCGTTCCACCGCCCGGACATGGCGGCGGCATTTGTCGAGCAAGACGGTGCCGCGGCGCGTCAGCGTCCACTGCAGCACCCGGCCGTGGATCGGATGCGCGGTCTTCCGGATGGCGCCGTCGCGTTCGAGGTTGCGGATGATGACGCCGACGGTTTGCGGGGTCAGCAGCGCCACGCGCGCGAGGTCGGCGCCCGAGAGGCCCGGATAGGCCCGCAGCATCGTCAGCACCACGAATTGCGGTGAGGTGACGCCAAGCTCGGCCAGCGCCCGCTCGATCGTCAGCCGGCTCGCGGCCTGGGCTTGCCTCAGCAAATAGGCGAGGTAGCCTTGCTCGCCGCGCTTGCCCTTGCCGGGCGGCGGTGGGCGGATCATCGCCTGCACGGGATTTGGGGCGGGTTGGTTTCGACGTCGGGGAGATTTTCCACGAGGGCTTTTCTTACGTAATCGTTTTTTTGCGGTGGCGGATTTTTTGGATTTGTTCGGATTTTTCCGCGCCGCGCGCGATTTGGTTTTTCCTGATGTTCCGATCTTGCTTACCATATAAGGGCTCTTATAATAAATCAGTGCACTGATAACATGAGGCGATGAACATGTCACATGCCCGCAAGGAATATAAGGATTTCATGGCGCTGGCGCCCGAGGCCTATGAGGTCGTGCTGGCGCTCGGCAAGGTGGCAGCGGCGGCCCGCCTCGACGAACAACTGCTCGAACTGATCAAGCTGCGCGCTTCGCAAATCAACGGCTGCGCCTTTTGCGTGCAGTATCACATCCTGCAAAGCGAGCGTCTCGGTGTCCCCGTCGACAAGCTCAATCTGGTGGTGGTGTGGCGGGAGGCGCCGCAATTCTCGCCGCGCGAACGCGCGGCTTTGGCCTGGACGGAAGCGCTGACTTTGCTCAGTGCCGGCGTCAGCGACGAAGTCTATGCGCAGGCGAGCGCCGAATTCTCCGAGAAGGAGCTGGCCTATCTCACGTCGGCCGTTGCATCGATCAATGTCTGGAACCGGTTCGGCGCCGCCTTCCGCTGGACCCCACCGGCGCGGAAAAAGACCGTTGGTGCGGCCGCGTCGTAACGAACGGCGTCAGTTGTCGCCGCCTTCGCTGCCTTCCTGCGTATCGGGCCGGATGACATCTTGCGGCAGGGCGTGCGCGACAGCGGCCGGCGCGCCCGGGTCAGTGCCGAGTTCGCGCCCGCGGCCACGCAGCAGCCGCTCATAGGCCGAGATCAGCGTGGTGTAGGGATTGACCCAGATCCAGCCGTCGCGTGTGAACACTTGTACGTCGAAATGCAGGTGGAGCGAGGTACCGTTCGGGTGATCGAGGTAGTTCGAGGCCACGCCGATTTTCTCGCCCTCGGCGACCTGGCGGCCGTTGAGGATTCCGTCCGCGTCCATGCTGGACGGATTCATGTGCATGTAGCGGAAGCGGATATGTTCGTTGCGGGTGTTGACCTGCAGCGTCGCCGCCTGCTGCTTCAGCGACCGGATCAGGACGCCGTCACGAACCGCGACGACCGCCTGCTGCTTCGGATCGCAACTGCCCGGGCTTTCGCTGTTTTGCGCCAGGCACGCGCCCGGACGGATGTCCTGCCCCTGATGGCCGAAGCCGGCGGCGCACTGGCCGACCTCGAAACTGCGCGCCTCGCAGAAATTGTCCTGCCAGGGATAGCCGCGTTCCTCGGGTTTGCGCTTGCCGAAGGATTGCGAGCGCGCATAAGCGGGCGCCTTTTCCAGCGGAAACCGGATCTGCGAATAGGCCGTTACGTCGACGCGGCCGCCTTGCTTGCGCGACCCGCTGTTGGCGACGATCTCGCCGCTCGGGCGATAGGTAAAATCGGACGAGGGCGCGGTCGGCCGCTCCGCGATCTCGGAGGAAATGTCCCGGCGCGCCCGCGAGGGCTGCCCACCGGCGATGCGCAACGCCTTGAGAAATCGTTCCGCGACCGGATAGGCTTCGCGGCAAGCCAGCCGCCGCGGGCGCGGCGTCGAGTCGAGGCACTGGACCGAGACCACATAGGGTACCCCGAAGCGCGTGAAGGCATAGCGCACATAGCCTTCGCGGATGAAGCGCCGCATGTCCGGGAATTGCGCTGCCAGCGCCTTGACCGGCTCGCCCTTGCCACTGAGGGGATCGGCGAGGTCATAGGTCAGGATCGAGCCTGTGATCTGCACCTCGACCGGCCTGGCGTAGGTTCGTTGCGGCATGCCGTCGCCCGCGCCCGGCTCGAACGAAAACATCGCGTCGTAACCGGCGCTACCGGCGTGGAACAGGTCGGCGGGACGGAAGTCGGCCTGAAAGCGCGATACCGACAGGCTGTCGGGGGCGCCGCCCTGGCGGGCGTCGAGATAGCTTGCGGTATCGAACGGCAGCAGCACCGGGACAGGGCTGCGTCCGATCCCAGGGAATACAGGCGAGGTGATCGCGTTCAGTTGCACCAGCGCCGGCATCGAGCGCGGATCCCAGCGCGGCGCCCGCCGCTGGCTGGCAAAGGTGAAGGCGGACGCAATCGCCGGCTGGGTGTTTATCTCGGAGCGGAGCTGGTCCAGCACCGCGCGCCATTCGACGCGGATGGCGGAGATCGAAGGCGTCCGGAACTCGTCGGCCGAAGCGCCGATGGCGCCGACGGGAAGCAAACAGAAGGCTGCCAGCCAACGCCTGAGCAAGCGGACCGCCTTCGTATCCAATGCATCGCCCCCGGCGCGTGCCCCGTTGCCCTCTGCGCCTAGTCCTTGGCGCGTTCGACGTAGGAACCGTCCTCGGTCATGATCACGATCCGCGTTCCGGTTCCGATGTGCGGCGGCACGTTGGTGCGCACACCGTTGGACAGGATAGCAGGTTTGTAGGACGACGACGCGGTCTGGCCCTTGGTGACCGGCTCGGTTTCGACAACTTCCAGCGTCGCGCGCTGCGGCATCGTGATCGCCACCGGAACCATGTCGTGCAGCGATAGCTTCACCGACATGTTCTCCTGCAGATAGGGCGCGGCGGAGCCAACGATTTCCTTCGACACCTGGACCTGGTCATACGTCTCGGCATTCATGAAGTGGAAGCCGTCGGCGTCCTGGTAGAGGTAGTTGAAGTTGTGATCCTCGATAGTCGCCTTTTCGACCTGGTCGGTGGTCTTGTAGCGTTCCGAAATCTTCACGCCATCGCCGATCCGGCGCATTTCGATCTGGCTGACCGGGGTTCCCTTGCCGGGATGGATGTTTTCGGCGGTCAGAACCACATAGAGCTTGCCGTCTTGTTCGATGACGTTGCCCTTGCGAATAGAACTGGCGATGACTTTCAAAGCTGTTTTCCTGAATTTCTGGCCCCCGACCTGTCCGGACAAATGCGTCCCGCGGCCGTCGAGGCGGTTTCGGGCTGCAACATACTGATTTGCCCCCCAGATACCAGCCTTTTGCGGCCTGTTCCGGCAGGTTACGGGACGGCCGGACAACCAGCCTGTGCTCCGGTTATTTCCGCTTGGGGCGAGGGGTCGTGAAGGCCTCTGCATTATGCTTGGCAAAAGCCGCAGGCACCGAAAATGTCCCGGTTTTGAGGTCATAGGCGCACCACCAGTCCTCGATATAGGGCCGCGGTTTATCCTCCCCCTGGGCGTCGAAGTTGAGGCTGATCACGACGTAGCGGCTATCGGGCCACTGCAGGCCCAATCCGGCGTAATTGTTATCCATCCCTTTGACCAGGGCGGCGAACACGTGACTGAGCGAATCGCGGTCCTTGGGGTTGCGATGCAGTTTTTTGGATGCCGGAGAGGCCCAGAAGTAATCCCAGGCCATCTCGCTCAGCGGCTTCTTCGTCGCGGAGGAAAATTCAAATCCGCTCCGCCGGTACAGAAACAGATCCTGAAATCCCGCTCCGGTTTTCTGCATGCGCACCAGCCACTGGCTGTCGGGGCTGAAGCGAAAGCCCGCGGGGTAGCCTGCGAGATCGGTGGTCTCGCCGGGGTTCAGCAGCGAGGCGTGTTCGCGCTTTTCGTCGAAGGTCCAGAACTGGTACAGGAACCCTTCATCGCCCTTATCGGCGGCATATTGCTCGACCCGAATTTGATTGTCGGGCGAGATGAATTTGTCGTCTGCGTCCGTCCGCAGTTTGAACTCCGGTCCCGGGCCTGCCGCATGGGCAGGCATCGCCGTAGCGAGGCCAAGCGCCAGCGACAGCAGCAACCCCGTTCGTCGTAACCAACCGCTGGACATCCGCGCATTCCGTTCCATTTTGCTGCTCATTGGACGCTGCAATGGCCGGGAGGTTCAGGGCGGCGGCGCGCCGATCGTGCGAATGGACAAGACGTGGGACTTTCGACAAGACAGGCGGACTGGAAGCGGGGTATCCGTGGCATTTCGGGCTTTGCCACGGATCGATAGGAAAAGCTGAATAAATCCAATGGTATCCGGTGACATCTTGAACGTAATAATCGGCTCGCCCGACGCTGCCCCGTCGTGCCTGTGGGCGGGTTGCTGATGGCCGGGATCGACCAGCCGTCGCCATGGTGGTCGCAGGGGCGGCACGCCGATCGGAAACCGTTCCTGATGGCGCGGGCCGCGATCACGCGGGCGCTGCGGGCCTGGTTCGACGAGCAGGGCTTTGCCGAGGCCGAGACCGGCATCCTGCAGGTCTCACCCGGCAACGAGACCCATCTGCATGCCCCGCGCACCGAACTGACCCGTGGAGACGGCACCCACGCGACGCGCTATTTGCGAACTTCGCCGGAGTTCGCGGCCAAGAAACTGCTCGCCGCCGGTGAAGCGAAGATATTCGAGTTTGCGCGCGTGTTCCGCGACCGCGAGCGCGGCGATCTGCATTTGCCCGAGTTCACCATGCTGGAGTGGTACCGCGCCAACGCCGCTTATGATGCGATCATGGCCGACAGTGTCGTCGTGATCGCGCATGCGGCGCAGGCGACCGGCATCGGGCAATTCAGGTTTCGCGACCGTATCGTCGATCCCTTCGCCGAGCCGGAATTGCTGACGGTCGCGGCCGCGTTCGAGCGCTTTGCCGGGATCGATCTGCTGGCAACCGTTGCGAATGGCGAAGGCAATCGCGCGACCCTCGCCGAGGCGGCAAAATCGCGGGTGCGGATTGCGGACGACGACACCTGGTCCGATATCTTCAGCAAGGTGCTGGTCGAGCATATCGAACCAAATCTGGGGCAGGGGCGTTTGACGGTCTTGTTTGAATATCCGGTGCCGGAGGCCGCGCTGGCACGCGCAAAGCTGTCTGATCCGCGCGTGGCCGAGCGGTTTGAGATCTACGCCTGCGGCGTCGAACTGGCGAACGGATTTGGCGAATTGACCGATGCCGCCGAACAGCGCCGGCGCTTCACGCAGGCGATGGACGAGAAGGCGCGGCGTTACGGCGAGCGCTATCCGCTCGACGAGGATTTTTTGCAGGCGGTCGCGGTGATGCCGGAAGCCAGTGGCGTCGCGCTCGGCTTTGACCGGCTGGTGATGCTGGCAAGTGGTGCGCTCAGGGTGGATCAGGTGGTATGGACACCACCGGCGGGAGAGGCATGAACAGGATCGATCCGAAATGGACGGCGACGTTGCGGCAACCGGCCGAGCTGGTCGACCGTGGCTTGGCCTCGGCGGCCGACCTTGCCGATCTCGAGCGGGTCGCTGCGCGCTACGCCATTGCGGTGACGCCCGATATTGCCGCGCTGATCGATAGCGAGGACCCCAACGACCCGATCGCGCGGCAGTTCATTCCAGACGCCCTTGAACTGGTGCAGGAGGCCGGCGAGCGCGCCGACCCGATCGGCGACGACGCGCATTCGCCGGTCGCCGGCATCGTGCATCGCTATCCGGATCGCGTGCTGTTCAAGCTGGTTCACGTCTGCGCGGTCTATTGCCGCTTCTGTTTTCGCCGCGAGATGGTGGGCCCCGGCAAGGCGACCGCGCTGTCGGACACCGCCTATCGCGACGCGCTCGATTATATCCGCGAGCATGCCGAGATCTGGGAAATCATCCTGACCGGCGGCGATCCCCTGATGCTGTCACCGCGCCGGCTGGCCGAAATCATGGCTGATCTATCCGCCATCGATCACGTCAAGATCATCCGCTTTCATACCCGCGTGCCGGTCGCAGCCCCGGCACGGATCAGCGACGAGATGGTCGCCGCGTTGCGGGTGGAGGGCGCCACGACCTGGGTCGCGGTTCATGCCAACCATCCGCGCGAACTGACAATGGAGGCGCGCGCCGCTTGTGCCCGGCTCGTCGACGCCGGCATTCCCCTGGTCAGCCAATCGGTGCTGCTTCGTGGCGTCAATGACGATGCCGTGACGTTGGAAGCCCTGATGCGGGCCTTCGTCGAATGCCGGATCAAGCCGTACTACCTGCACCATGGCGATCTGGCGCCGGGCACCGCGCATCTGCGCACGACGATCGAGCAGGGGCAGGAATTGATGCGCGGCTTGCGCGGGCGGGTTTCCGGCCTGTGCCAGCCCGAATACGTGCTCGATATTCCCGGCGGACACGGCAAGGCGCCGATCGGCCCGCATTATTTGTCGCATCCGAATTCGCGGGAAGGTGAACTATCCTCGGAAACCCGTTATCGTGTCGTCGATTATTGCGGTGACGTTCATCTCTATCCGCCGTTGCCGTGACCCCGGCGATGACGGAGGGAGACAAGGGAGGACAGAAGCCGCCCGAAGACGAGGGCAACCGCGCGATCGAAAACGCGGTCATGCTCGGTTTCTTTGCGGTAGTGGTAGCGGCCGGTATTTGGTTGCTAGCTACGATGGCCGATGTCAGAAAGGTGCAGGATTGCGCCGCCCAGGGGCGACGCAATTGCGGGACGATCGACGTTCCGGCGCGATAGGCAGAAAGCAAAGAAGGTAAAACGGGAGAACCAACATGCGAAAAATCATCCTGTCAGTGGCGCTCGTGGTTCTCACCGGTAGCCCGGAAGTATTCGCGCAGAGTTCGACGATGCCGAAAAATTCGGACAAGCCATCGGTCCAGGCGCCGGTCGGTCATCGCCAGCCACGCGCCGGCGACGTTCCCAATGAGAAGAACCTCAACGATCCGAACGATCCGCTGAGCAAGGAAAACGCGCTCCTCGACAAAAAGATCAAGAGCATCTGCCGCGGCTGCTGAGCGGCCGGCGCGCGCCACGATATATAGGCTTCACCGGCCAGAATCTGCTTCAACCGATCTGAGCAGACTCTGGCCGTAACGTTTTGTTCGAGCTAGGCCGAACGTTCGTTGAGGGGCCGCCGCGCCAATTGCCGCCTTGCCTCGACGGCATCGGCCAGCACGTTCAACGCCTGTACGGTGGTTTCCCAGTCGATGCAGCCGTCGGTAATGCTTTGGCCGTAGGTGAGGGGCTTGCCCGGCACGACATCCTGCCGGCCCGCGACCAGATTGCTCTCCATCATCACGCCGGTGATGCGCTGCTCGCCGCCGGCGATTTGCCGGGCGATGTCAGCCGCGACCAGCGGTTGGTTCTCGGGCTTCTTCAAGCTGTTGGCGTGGCTGGTGTCGATCATCAGCTGTGGCGCCACGCCGGAGCGGATGAGTTCGGCCGCGGCGGCGTTGACGCTTCCAGCGTCATAGTTCGGCTTGCTGCCGCCACGCAGGATGATGTGGCAGTCGTCATTGCCGGTCGTTGCCGCGATCGCCGAACGTCCACCTTTGGTGACCGCCATGAAATGGTGGGGATGCGATGCCGACTTCACGGCTTCCGCCGCGATGCGCACGTTGCCGTCGGTGCCGTTCTTGAAGCCGACCGCGCAGGACAGTCCAGACGCGAGTTCGCGATGGATCTGGCTCTCCGTGGTTCGTGCGCCGATCGCCGCCCACGAAACCAGATCGGCGATGTATTGCGGCGTCGTCATGTCGAGGAATTCGGTGCCGGCCGGCAGGCCGAGATTGTTCACAGCCGACAGCACGTTACGGGCTAGGCGCAGGCCGCGGTTGATGTCGAAGCTGCCATCGAGGCCGGGATCGTTGATCAATCCCTTCCAGCCGACCGTCGTGCGCGGCTTCTCGAAATAGACGCGCATCACGATCTCGAGGCGGTCGGCCAGCTGCTCGCGCAGGGCGACAAGGCGTTCGGCGTATTCCACGGCCGCCGCGGGATCGTGCACCGAGCAGGGGCCGACAACGACCAGAAGGCGGTCATCGGTCCCGTTCAGGATGGCGTGGATGGCGTTGCGCGCCGCCATCACGATGCGCGTCGCGGTCAGGGTGCGCGGGATCTCGCGCATGACCTCTTGCGGCGTCGTCAGCTCTTTCAGTTCGTTTATTCGAAGATCGTCAGTGGTGCTCAACACGGCTCGGCTCCTGTTTGTGAAGAACCTGCCGGCCAATAAAAAAGCCGCCAGGATCTGGCGGCTGTTCGGACTTCTTGCTGCAATTCTTTAGATTGAGCGTGATCCTCCCACCGCCAGCGAGCTGTCGAAGCTAAAATACCAATAGTTGCTGGTGGCGATCATGATCATGGCGGGCTCTATAGCCCACGCGTCGGGACTTGTCATCCCATAATTCGACAGGGAGGCCGTCCGGCCCGGCTCAGGCCTTGCGCGCGGCGAGCGCCATCCCGACCAGCGACGCGCCGCCGAGCACCAGATTGATCCCGACCAGCAGACCGATCGCCCATTCGGCCGAGCCGGGAAGGCCGGAGATGATCAGGAACGAGATCAGGATGTCCATCAGCCCGGAAATCAGCAGCCAGGACCAGCGCTCCGACAATTCGCGGCGGTGCTCCAGCGCGTACATGATGGTGGTGACACCTTCGATCAGAAAGTAGGCGCCCACGACGATGGTAAGCGTCAGCACGCCCTGCATCGGACGCGCCAACAGCACGAGGCCGGCGAGCACCGCAAGCGCGGCCGAAAACAGCGACCACCAGAATCCCGGCATTTGCCGTGCCCAGTAGGTGACGACCAGCCCGGCGATGCCGCTGATCAGGAACATCCAGCCGAGGAAGATGGTGACGGCAAGACTTGCCAGCGGCGGCACGATCATCGCCGCCAGGCCGAGCACCGCGAGCAGGATGCCTTCGAACAGGAAGGCTTTCCAATGCGCCTTTACGGCAGCGCTCATTTCGGACTGCAATTTGGTGATGTCGTGAGGAAGGGTCATCAGAGCTCTCCCGGTACGCGCTGGCCCATACTAGTCCGTTCTAGATGGGAGGAGAAATCGGTTCGCGCCAGGGAAAAAAGGAAAACGCGCTCAATTTTAGCTGCCGCGCTAACCAGCCTTGTCGCTAACCAGCCTCGGGCGCCGACGAAAAGCCTTCCGACGTGGTGCGCATCCGGTTGCGGCCAAAAATGTACACAGCGGTGGTTGCGACCAGCAGCGCGAGGCCGATCAGGATCGATGTGAAGCCGATCGGGATCAGGACCAGCGACGCGTTGCGTTCCGGATTGATGAACCAGTGGTGCAGCGAGGTCAGCAGGAACGACACGCCCGCAAAGCCGGCGCCGCCGCCCACGACCAATAGCGCCCACATCCGCCTGAGTTGGCTCAGCCGCTCCCGCGCGATGTCGGTGCGCGGCGCATGGTGGCGGCCGACGCGGCGGACCAGCCGCACCGCAAATCCGATCGAGCTAAAGCCGATCACAAGGCTAGCCGCTCCCAGCAGCATCCGCGTAGTGGAGCCGAGATCGGGATGCTTCTGCAGCGTCAGCAGGGGAAAATCGAACGCTGCATGCAATGCGACCGGCGCGAACAGCGCCAGCATCCAGCTCGAGATGCGGGCGAGGTCGCGATTATGCCGGTTGGCGCCGAGCGCCGTGCCGGCGCGTGCGATGGCGATGTAGGCGCCGGCGATGATGCCCAGCGCGCCATGGAACGGTACGGTGAGGACGCTGCGCAAGGCCGCCAGCGATCGCCACATATCGGCATGCTGCACCAGGTAAGCGAGATTTTCGTAAGCTGCGAAGCCGAGGCCGGCGGCGGCGCCGTAGACCACGGTGTCCATCGGATCGGCGAAGGTGCGGCGCTTCCACGACACGCCGATGATCACGAGCACCTTGACGATCTCCTCGGGGGCGGCGACGCCGAACACCGAGCGCAGCCCCTGCGTCATCCAGGGATTGCCGGGAACCGCGAGAATCGCGGCAAACGGCGCGCGTGCGATTCCGAGCAGCGAAATGCTGGCGGCCCCGAGCACGAAGGCGATCCACACCTGGGCGACCGGGCCGGGGCGCTCGTCGGCCGCAATGACCAGCCACAGCAGCAGCAATGCGGGGGCGATTGCGGCGACGCCGATGACGGTGGGGAGGGATTGTAACAGCAACATCCAGGAAACTCAGCTTCGCGCGCACCCAAAAATGGCCGTAAATTCAGCAGTTTGCAACAAAATCAAACGCGACCTCTTGTCCCAAGGCGCGCAATGGTTCGACGCACTGGTGTGATACATCTGGGTCGGCGTCAAATAGGAGGCATAGTCGGGTGCTGCTGCGCGGAACGGAGACACATACGAGATCGGTTCTCAAGGCGCTGAGCTGGCGCACCCTGGGTACACTCGACACCTTTGCCATCAGCTGGTTCCTGACGGGCCGGATCGATATCGCAGGCTCGATAGCAGCCCTCGAAATCATCACGAAGATTGGCTGGTATTACCTGCACGAGCGCGTCTGGAGCGCGGTGCCTTGGGGATTGCGCGGCTGAGTTGCTCAGCCCGCCAGCAAGCGACGGCAGGCGTCGACGAAGACCGCAGCACCGGTGACGATGTCGGCATCATCAGTGTTCTCGGTCCAGTGATGGCTGATGCCACCGATAGAGGGCACGAACAGCATGCCCGCCGGCATGATGGTGGAGAGAATCTGAGCATCGTGACCGGCCGCGCTCGGCATGTGGATCGACTTGCCGCCGGCGAACTCCTTGCTTGCGGCTTCAACCGCTTGCTGGAACGAAGCGTCCATCATCGCAGGTGCGCCGGTGCGAATGCGCTCGACCGCAACCGTGCAGGGGCCGCGTGCGCTGACCTCTGCGGCCATGCTGCGCAGCAATTGTTCCAGGCGATCGATCACACCAACGTCGGCATCCCGTATCTGGAACAGCATTTCGGCGGCGCCCGGAATGATGCTTGGCGCACCCGGATCGAGCTTGATGGTGCCGGTGGTCCATACCGTGCGCGGCCCGCATGTTCCAGGAAACCGTTCGTCGATAGCGACGCAGAATTTCGCCAGCGCCAGGCCGGCGTCCTTGCGCACGGCCATCCGCGTCGTGCCGGCGTGATTTTGCTCGCCGGCGAATGTGATCCGGTATTGCCAGATGCCAACGATGGAGGTGACCACGCCAACGCTGAGCGCGCCGCCTTCGAGCGTCTGCCCCTGTTCGATGTGTGCCTCGAGATATCCGATGTGGCGGCCGCGTTCGGCGGTGGTGCGCGGCCGGCCGGCAAGGCCGACCTCGCGCAGCGCGTCACGCATGGTGCGATCGCTGTTGCGGTCGCGCGCGGCGTCGACGTCCGCCTCAGTCAGGCTGCCGACATAGGACCGGCTGCCGAGGAA
>Ga0307515_10019569_pt1 | contig 12167 bp, 10 predicted proteins | sample 17_EM_MG_FD_194513 | JGI IMG/M metagenome (GOLD analysis project Ga0307515, IMG submission 194513) | Populus trichocarpa ectomycorrhiza microbial communities from riparian zone in the Pacific Northwest, United States - 17_EM | ecosystem: Host-associated > Plants > Roots > Unclassified | place...
GGTTTCAGAGGGAACAAACGGCTGAGATTCTGCACGCTTGCGTGATCTGGCCTTGACGAGAAGCGGCGACAACCCAGCACGGCCCATCGCCGAGAACGCCTGGGCAAGGACGGCCGCCCCCTCTCTCGGCGAGACCTTGCGCTCGGACCAGTAAAGCGCGACGAGTGTGCGGCCTGTGATCTCCATACGGTTTAGCGCCTGACTTCACGGGCTGCCGTAGCCAGTCCCGTGGAAGGAAATGTTAGGGCTCTGGCTATGCCCAGGTTCGCTCGCATTGCAACCGCCCCTCATCGCATTTCGGACATGCTTGCCCACCCTTGAAATCAATGGCTATTGAACCCAATGCCTTGCACGCTGGACATGACAAGCCGGGAACATGTTTACTCGCACGCCACTCCGCACTAAACAGCGCATATGCACCGGTACCTTTTAGGAGGCGAACAAGCTTCTCACGCCTTTTCATCTGCAGCCTCGTTCGCTCGACTTCGACCAATGTGCTGAGCTCCAATCTCTCGCCTTCGGCCGGCCCCCATGGACCTTGAGTTGGAAATACATAGCTCTGCATGCAATCCGTACAAAGCGCTGAAAACAACCCCTTGACGGCTGACTCAACGCCAGAGATCGAATGCGCGTGATTGCTATCGAAGCTGAAGTGACACGCTGGGCATTCGCAGCGTTGACCCCACAGAGAACTCATACCCAAGAGCCCTAACTCGTTATCTACCGACGGCAACTGTCGGATAACACCGGAGGCCGCGCGCTAGCTGCGGCCGCGCTACGCGTGCAAGTGCTTGTGGCATATGAATTTCCTCCGCTCTTCGGTGTTTTTGCACGGCGCTATTTTCCAGGGCAAATGCCGCGCCAGTTACAAACGTCTTGGCAGCTCTGAGCGCCGTCGGGTGAGACATGGGTTCAGCGATGTTGCCATCGCTCTAGGCGGAGACCCATGCGGAGATACCTGGGCGACTGCTGCACGACAACTCGAGTGCTAACTAAACGCCAGCTTGGAGTGGCTTGAAGCCGCCCGTCGTCAACGGCTGCTCCTGGCCGTGAGCTGCCTTGCCCGCCTCAATCCAGGAAGGTCCACGTCTGCGCCCCGTCGAAGCGCCGCACCTGCACCGTCGCCACCAACTGCGGGTCGAAGTTGTTCAGGTTCACGCCATGCCGGGCGCCTGCCTCGGGCTGGAGCGGCTCCCAGTGCGTCACGCAGCCGCAGTGGGCGCAGCGCACGGTGCGCAGCGTCTTGTCGCCCCAGACGTACTCGGTCGTGTGCCCTGGGTGGCCTTCGACCTTCACGGTGCCGAACTCGTAGTAGGCCCACAGCCCGCCGAGGCGGCGGCAGAGCGAGCAGTTGCACTTCGTCGCCTTCTCCGGGAGCGAGGGCAGCGTCAGGCGCACGGCGCCGCAGTGGCAGGAGCCTTGAAGGAGGCGTGATAGGTCTTCGGAGGCGGCCATGGTGCTCAGGGTTGAGGCGCGTTGCCAGCTGTGCCGGCGTGTTGGTCGCGCAGCTGGGCCAGGCCAGCCAGCGCGCCTTCGGTGGAGGCGGTGCGTGGGTCGTTCAACTGGCGACGAATGCCGAGCGCTTCCTCGAACTTCGACTGCGCCTGATCGAGGTCGCCTTGCTCGACCAGGCTGCGACCCCAGTGCTGCAGCACGAAGGCTTGCAGTCGCACCCAGCCGCCCGCGCGTGAGAGTTCCAGCGCCCTGACGAAGGCCGGGTCGGCTTGGGCGCGCAGGCCGTTGTACTGCAGCGCCGTGGCGTAGGCGTTCCAGAACCAGCCGGACACCTCAGAGGCCGAGAACTGCTCGACGCGATCGAGCTGCGCTTGAAGCAAGACCAGCGCCTCGGCCTCACGGCGAGCCGTCGTCAGCAGGCTGGCCAGGTCGGCCGTGTGATCGACGATGGCGAGGTCGTCGCCGGTTTGAAGCGCGAGCGCCAGCTTGGCGCGCTGCTCGGCAATGCCGGCTTCAAGGGCTGCTGGGTCGGGCGCGATGAATCGTTGGAATTCCATGGTCGCAGCGGCCGTATCGCTATCAGCCCGGCACGCGCACCGCCAGCCGGGCCTGCTCAATGGCGGCTATCAGCGCTTCCTCGGAGTAGGGCTTGCCCAGCAGCTTGGTGACGCCGGCCGCGCGGGCCTCTTCCTGCTTGTCGTCGGAGGACGTGATCATGACGATGGGCAGCTCTGCGGTGGCGGCGGCTGCGCGCAGCTGGCGGGTCAGCTCGAAGCCGTCGATGCCGGGCATCTCGACGTCGGTGATAAGCAGGTGCGGCTGCTCGGCGGCCAGCATTTCCAGCGCTTGCTCGCCGCTCTCGGCCAGCGCGGCGCGGTAGCCCTGCGAGGCCAGCAGGCGGCTGAGCTTGACGCGCACGATCTTGGAGTCGTCAGCCACCAGCACCAGGGTCTCGTCGGCGCGCAGCTCGCGAGTGGGCACTGCTGCGGCTGCGGCGGCAGCGATTCGGACGGCTTCGGCTTCGGCCTCGGCGGCCAGGCGGGCGGCTTCAACGGCGGCAGCTTGCACGGCAGCGGCTTCCGCGGCTTCACGCTCGGCGCGTGCGCGGGCTTCCTCGGCCAGGCGTGCGGCTTCAAGGGCCAGTGCGGCCTCGCGCTCGGCTTGCTCCCGCTCGGCCTGTTCACGGGCTTGCTGTTCGCGAGCCTCGGCCTCGGCGGCGAGGCGGGCGGTTTCGGCTTCGGCGGCTTGGCGAGCGGCGGCCTCTGCCGCCTCTGCCGCTTCGCGTTCGGCCGTTTCGCGGGCCAGGCGCTCGGCGTCTTCTCGGGCGCGCGCTTCGGCGGCAGCGCGAGCGGCCTCGGCCTCTTCGGCCAGGCGCGCGGCGGCGGCTTCAGCGGCTGCCGCCGCGTCGTGTTCAGCCTGCTCGGCTTCGCGGGCCGCGTCGTACTGGGCCTGGTCGCGGGCGATGCGGGCGGCCTCGCCCTCGGCGATGCGGCGGGTGATGTCGGCGCCTTCACGGCCGGCGTCGGCGTTGCCGCGGGCCTGCTCGGCCAGGCGGATGGCCTCGACGGCGCCGGCCAGGGGCATGGGCTCGGCGTTGGCATGCTCGCGCTCGGCCGCCAGGCGCTGTGCGCGGGCGATGTGCTCGGCCTGCTCCAGCGCCACGCGCTGGGTTTCGCGGTTGGCGGTGGCGTCGCGCGCACGCTGCTGGCGCCGGCGGCCCAGCCACACCAGCAACAGGGTGCCCACCACAGCCGTGGCGATGAGGATCCAGATCAACAGCTCGTTCATATCAAAAGCACAGCGCGGACAGCGGATGCCCCATCTTCAGGGCCGAGCATGGCAGCTTAGCGAAGGGTGACCGGCCTTGCGTTCGTCAGGCCGGCTTCTCGGCAGTTTTGCTCGGTTGCTTGTCGAGCTTGAGGTCGCGGACGAAGGACTCTGCGTCCTTGTAGTTACGCCCGCCCATGTTGCTGTGCCGTTGGCCGTCGGCCGACCAGCTGCCCACGACGCCGTGGACATCTTCGAGGCCCGGCAAGCTGATCGTCTTCTCATAGGTATAGATGCCGTAGCCGCTGCTGCTCTTGGCGTCGGCGTACACGAAGGTGAAGTAGCACAGCGGCGTAGTCAGCGGCGTGGGGTACTCGATGAGCACCCCTTCCAGGTCGGGGTAGGGCGTGACCTTGATGCCGGCAGCGTACTCCGGCGAGACGAGCTCGCCGGCCACTGCGCGCAGTCGCGTCAGGTCGCCGACCACCAGGGCCGTGTAGAAGGCGCCGGAGCTCTTGTGCACCCAACCCGGGATCAGCCGGTGCTGCAGTTGGTAGATGCGGCTGTGCAGCGTCGGCGCCGGCTTGGCGGCCTCGGAGGCTGCGGCGGCGGGCGGCGCGGGGGCGTCGTCGGCGGCGGCGCAGGGGCCGAGCAGGCCCAGTGACAGCAGCGGGGCGACAACGATGAAGGTGGCGAGGCGCATGGTTCTCCCTGTTTTGTTTGGCTGGCGCGGGCTTGGTCGATGCGCCGGGTTGGCAGCTTAGGGCAAAGCGGCGTTGCGAAGCTGCAGCTCAAAGCCCACACGCGCCCAGCGGCCGCGGCCGTCCAGGGCCGTCAGCGCGTGGGGGCCGGGCTGGCGCAGCGTCAGCGTCTGCACGGTGCCAGCGGTGTCGCTGCTGCCGGCGAGCTGGCCGTCCAGCAGCCAGTGGGTGCCCTGCTGGGCGCCTATGGCCTGCAGCCGCAGCGTCACGGCCGCCTGGCCCGGTGCGGCGCGCAGCACGGTGCCGGGTTCCAGGCCGACGATGCGCAGCGCCTGGGCGCTGAGCGCACGCGGCGCGCAGCCGGGCGCCCAGGGCAGGCGCTCGCTGGGGTCGAGTAGTGCGGCGTCCAGGAAGGGGCCGAGCAGCGTGGGCCAGCGCACGGCCTCAGCTTTGGCGGCCTCGGGCGCGCAGTCGGGGCGCACGCGCTGGCCGCCCTGGGTCCACACGGCCTGCACGAGGCTGGTGGGCTGCAGCCGGTCGGGCAGGGTGGGCGGCACGGCGCCGTCCAGCGTCCAGGCGGTGCGGTGCTGCAGGCAGTGTTCGGGCGGGGTGGCGGCCTCAGCCGTGCCCAGCGGCCAGCAGATGGCGACGGCGCGCACGCTGGACGGCTGGTGGCGTGGGGCCAGTTGTTGCCGGGACTCTTGCGGCCCGAGCGCGGCGGCGATGTCGCGCAGCAGCGGCGCCGAGGTGTTGGCGCCGAAGTGGCCGGGGTTGGGCGTGCCGTCGGGCCGGCCCACCCAGACGCCGAAGGTGTAGCGGTCCGTCACGCCCAGCGCCCAGGCGTCGCGGAAGCCAAAAGACGTGCCCGTCTTCCACGCCACGCGCTGGTTGCCCTCGCGAAAGGGGCTGCCGGGCCGGCCGCCGTTCTCCAGGATCTCGCGCACGATGAAGGCGGCGCCTTCGCTCATCAGGCGCGTCTCCTGCGTGGGCTCGGCGGGCGTCAGGCGTGGCTTGCCCGCCAGGCCGCCGCGCGCCAGCGCCGTGTAGGCGCCGACGAGTTCCTCCAGCGACGTGCTGCCGCCACCCAGGATGAGGCTGAGGTTGGGCGCCGCGTTGGCCGGCATGCGCAGGCGCAGGCCGGCATGGCGCAGGCGGCCGGCAAAGCGCTCGGCGCCCAGGCGCTCCAGCAGGTCGACGGCGGGCACGTTGAGCGAGCGCTGCAGCGCCTCGCTGACGCTGACCGGGCCGGAGAAGTCCGCCTGGAAGTTGCCCGGCGCATAGCCGCCGAAGTTCTGCGGCGCGTCGATGAGCAGGCTCTCGGAATGGATGAGGCCTTCGTCCAGCGCCATGCCGTAGAGGAAGGGCTTGAGCGTGGAGCCGGGCGAGCGCATGCGCCGCACCATGTCGACGTGAGCGCCACGCTTGCTGTCGGTGAAGTCCGCCGAGCCCACGTAGCCGCGCACTTCCAGCGCGCGGTTGTCCACGACCAGGGCGGCCATGGAGACGGCGTCGGGCAGGCTGTTGAGGCGGTCGGTCAGCAACTGCTCCAGGCGAGCCTGCAGGCCGGCGTCGAGGGTGGTCTGGATGACGGCTTCGGTCTTGCCCTCGCGGCGGGCCTGCTGGCGCAGGCGCTCGGCCGCCAGCGGGGCCAGCCAGCGGGCGCGCAGCGGCGGCGCGAAGACGCGCTCCAGCTTGGCGTCGGCGACGTCCGCAGCGCTCCACACGCCGAGCGTCTGCATACGCGTCAGCACCTTGTCGCGCGCCGCTTGAGCCGCAGCTACGGCGCGGTCGGGGCGCAGCCGCGTGGGCGACTGCGGCAGCGCCACCAGCAGCGCCGCCTCGGCCTGCGACAGGTCGGCGGCACTCTTGCCCAGGTAGGCGCGGCTGGCCGTCTCCACGCCCTCCAGCGGGCCGCCCATGGGCGCGAGGTTCAGGTAGAGCGTCAGGATCTCCTGCTTGCTGAGGTGCAGTTCCAGCTGCAGCGCGCGGGCGATCTGGCGCAGCTTGGCGGGGATGCTGCGGCCTGTCGCCTTGTCGTCCACCAGGCGGGCGACCTGCATCGTCAGCGTGGACCCGCCCGACACGATGCGCCCATGCCGCGCCCACTGCCAGGCCGCGCGAGCCAGCGCGGCGGGGTTCACGCCCGGGTGCCAGTGGAACCAGCGGTCTTCGTAGTGCAGCAAGGCTTCGAGGTAGCGCGGCGACACGGCCTCGGGCGTGATCGGCTGGCGCTGCGCGCCGTCGTCACTGGCCCAGCTGCGCAGCGGCGTGCCGTCGGCGGCCAGCACGGTGAGCGTGGGCGACTCGGCCGCCGGCTGGGGCAGCGGGCAGGACAGGTCGAGCAGCAGGACGGCGGTGAGCAGGCCGGCAAGCGTGAGCTCGGCGCGGCGGCGGGAGATGCGCAAGGGCATGCGCAAGACGATACCAACGCCCTGAACCCCCTAGCTTGAACAGGCGGGCCTGCATCCAAGCCCGCTGCGCTGCGTAAGAGATGAGCCGCAGCGCTGGTTGTTTCCATCTGTTTGCGGTCCACCTACGAACAGGAGCCCTCATGAAACTTCCATCCCACGCGCCCACCGTTGCGCTCATTGCCGCCGGCGTCCTCGCCAGCATCGCCGCTCTGCCCGCCCACGCCTCCAGCCACCGCGAGGCGCCGTCCATCGGCGGCATGCCGCGCGTGGACGGCACGGACTTCTACATGTTCAGCAGCTACGAAGGCGTCGCCGCCAATGGCACGGGCGGGCGGGCCGGCTATGTGACGCTGATCGCCAACTACCTACCGCTGCAGGACGCCTACGGCGGCCCCAACTACTTCAAGCTGGACCCGAACGCGATCTACGAGATCCACGTCGACAACAACGGCGACGCCAAGGAAGACCTGACCTTCCAGTTCAAGTTCACCAACACGCTCAAGAGCATCGCGCTGCCCATCGGCAATCAGATGGTGCCGATCCCGCTGACGCAGGCCGGCACCGTCAGCGCGCCCAATGCGGCGGCGCTCAACGTCAACGAGAAGTTCAGCCTCACCCTCGTGCGCGGCGACCGCCGCACGGGCACGGCCACCGCAGTCGCCAACCCGTCGGGCGGCACGCTGTTCGACAAGCCGGTAGACAACATCGGCACCAAGACGATTGCCGACTATCCGGCCTATGCCGCGCAGCATGTCTACAGCGTCAACCTGCCAGGCTGCGCCATGCCCGCCAAGGTCTTCGTCGGCCAGCGCCAGGAGGCCTTTGCGGTCAACCTGGGCGCCATCTTCGACCTGGTCAACGCCCCGGTCAGCGTCATCACCAACCGCAGCCTCATCAACGCCGCCGCGGCCAATTCCATCCAGGACAAGAACGTCACGTCGCTGGCGCTGGAGGTGCACAAGAGCTGCCTGACGCAGGGCAGCGAAACCGTCATCGGCGCCTGGACGACGGCCAGCGTGCGCCAGAGCCAGATCGTCAACGCCGCGCCGCCCAGCGGCTACGACACGGCCGTGAAGGGTGGCGGCGCCTGGGTGCAGGTCTCGCGGCTGGGCAACCCGCTGGTCAACGAGGTCGTCATCGGCCTGCCCGACAAGGACAGGTTCAATGCCTCGCTGCCGTCGGGCGACGGGCAGTTCATCAACTACGTGACCCACCCGACGCTGCCGGCGCTACTGTCCGCCGTGCTGCCCATCGGCAACGCCGCGCCCACCAACCTGCCGCGCGCCGACCTCGTGACGACCTTCCTTACCGGCATCCCCGGCGTGAACCAACCGGCCAACGTGGTGGGCTCGGAGATGCTGCGCCTGAACACCGCCATTCCCGCGCGGCCCTTTGCGATGCAGAACCGGCTGGGCATCGTCGGCACGCTGCGCGATGGCGACAGCCCGCCCGACTTCGCCGGCTTCCCCAACGGCCGCCGGCCCAAGGACGACGTGGTCGACGTGTCGATCTCCGCCGTCATGGGCGGCCTGTGCTGGCTGAACAACGGTGGTGCGCTCTTTGGCGCCGCCTGCACGCGCGCCGCAGTGCCGCTGGGCGCGACGTCGCTGGAGCTGCACGACGCGGTCGACCAGGCCGTCGTGCCGCTGCTGCCGGGCTTCCCCTACCTCAACACGCCCAAGCCGGGCGCGAACTGAAACTCTCCAGGAGCACAGCCATGAAGCATCTACTCGGCAGCCTGGCCTTCGCGGCCGCGCTCTGCAGCGGCGGAGCGGCCCACGCCGGCCTCGTCAACTTCGACAACCCCGGTGTCATAGCCATCGACAACAACACCGGCGTGGCCACCTATGCCGAAAACGACTTCATCGTCAGCGGGCCGGCGGCGAGCTTCCTGCCCATAGACGGCGCGCTGGTCGGCGGCTTCGACGCCACGCCCTTCACCTTCAGCCTGGCCGGCGGCGGTTCGTTTGGGCTGAAGTCGTTCGACGTGGCGCCGTATGACCTCGGCTTCGGCCCCGGCACGCTGTTCGTCGCGGGGTTGCTGGGCGGGGTGGAGGTGGTCTCGCGCAGCATCAACCTCACGGGCACCAGCAGCCTGTCGTTCGACGCCGCCTGGGGTCAGCTGACCTCGGTCAGCTTCTCGGCGACGGGCGGCTTTGCGCTGGACAACATCGCGACGGTGCCTGAACCGGCGAGCTTCGCGTTGGTGGGTGCGGGCTTGCTGCTGTTGGGGGCGACGCGGCGGCGGCGCTGACGCGCGGGTCGGTTAGTCAAGAGGGCGGCTTCGGCCGCCCTTTTTGCGTTCAGCGCGGGCTGGACGCGGCACGCGCTGCGCGCACAGCCTGAAGCTCAGCCGTCAGCCACTTCGCACTCTCCACCGGCGCCTTCCCCGCGCACCGCACCAGATATGCCTTGCCGCTCGTGCTGCTCGTCGACGCGCCCTGCTCGATGAACTGCTCGGCCGTCTTCACCAGGCCCTTGCCTTCGAGGTAGTCCAGCTTCTTCAGCAGATGCGCCTTGGCGTCGGCACCGGCGTACCAACTGCCGTTGCGGTTGAATTCGCAGCCGGAGGTTTGCAGGCGGGTGAGCAAGGTGTCGACTTCGGCGCGGGCTGGTGCCGGCAGTGGCGCGGCGCTGGCGGTGGCCATGAGCGCGCAGGCAAGCAGGGCGTGGATGGAGCGCATGGATCTCAGCCTGGCGTGACCGCTTGCCGCAATGCGGCCATCGAGGCGCGCCAGTCGGCGGCCGACTCGCTGTCGTCCCAAAGCTCGGCCAGCTCGGAGTCTTCCGCCACCACGCGGTCGGCGACGCGACGCGCCTTGTCCAGCAGCGCCGCTGACGGCCGCACGCCGATGCCGGTGATCCAGGCCTGCAGCCCTTCGGGGCCATCGGTGATCGGCGCGCTGCGGCCGAGCAACTGGGCCACCACCGCCACCGCCGCGACGGCCTCCTCGGCGTCGGGCGCCTCCACATAGCTGCCTGATGCGTCGAGCACGCGGTCCAGCGTGGCCTCGACGTGAGAGAGGTTGGTCGCGTCCATCAGCACATGGGCCCAGTCGCTGGCGGTGTCGTTGGCAAAAGGTTCGTGTGACCAGGCACCCATGGGTGGTCCTTCGTTATCGGTGAATGAAGTCGCAATGTGATCGCTGCAGGGAGTTCAAGCAGGGCTCAAACAGGAACCGTCGATGCGCCTGCAGCCGACCCGGCGATTCTGGCTGCGACTTCACGCCGCGCCTCCAGGCGTCGGGCAGCCCCCTAGAACTGCGCGCCGCAGGTGACACCTATTCACCCGCAGGTGACTGGCACGCTTGCGTCGCCCTGACTATGTTCCGCCGCATCCCGACGCATCTGCCAGGGTCACTCAAGGAGCGCATATGCGTCGAATTGCCTTTGCCCTGCCGCTGTTGGCGGCCCTCACTGCGGCTCTCTTTGCGGCCGCCCCAGCCAGCGCTGCCAACTTCATCGCTCGTACCTCGGCCAGCGGCACTCCCGGTCCTTCGGGCGAAGAAAGGTACTTTGCCAGCGGTAGGGCGCCGGTTCAGGCCCACTCCGAACACCAGGGTTCACGGCTGGTTCCCTACGATCCGATTCCCCCTGTTGCGCCCTTCGAGTCCCACACGCTGGCGTATTCGCAGGCCACAGCACTCGCCGACATGAACGGCATCCACCTGCGGGCCGATGCCCGCGGCCTGATTGAAGACGCCAAGCCCTTCAATACCCCCGGCTTCAGCGCGAGCGCCACGGCCAGCGCGGGCCTGGGTGACAGCATCACCATCGGCGCGCCCGGCGCCGTCGGCATGCTGCATGCCACGGCCGCGTTCTCCGTCCACGCCTTGTTGAGCGGCGTGACCCAGGTCGCCGGCTCGATGGACCCTGCCATCCCGGGCAATGCTGCGGTGTATTTGAGCTGGACCGCTCGGCTGGTGGTGAGCGGCGACAATGGCATCCTGGGCGACTTGACGCTCTCGGGCGGTTGCAACAGTTTCACCAACGTCAACGACGGGCTGTTCAAGTGCGGTGGCGATCCACTGGGCCTGCATTCGACGACGAGCTTCAGCTTCGCCAGCGGCGAGACCCTTTCGGTCGGCATCGAAGGCGAGGTGCGCCTCATGGTCATCGGCGCGCAGGAGCGTGGCGGCATGGCCAGCGCCTCCAGCGTGGCCGACTTCGGCAACACCATGGCCTGGGGCGGTTTCCAGGATGTCCGCGACTCACTAGGCAACCCGGTCACCGGTTTCACGGCGCTGAGCGCCAGCACCGGTTTCAACTATGCGAACCCCTTCCCCTCCGCCATCCCGGAACCGTCGACCTGGTTGCTGATGCTGTGCGGGCTGGCCGGGCTGGCGCGGCTGGGCCAGCGGCGGCGTTGCGCAGGTTGACCCCAAGCCGGACTTCGCGCCGGCCTTAGAAGGCGGCCCAGTCGGCCTCACCGCCTGAAGCGCCAGACGCGCCGGCCAGCGCAGGCCGCATCGCGGCGGCCGGAACTGCGCGGGCCTTGACGGGCACCGCAGCCGGCTTCGCCTTCGCTGCTGGCGCCGAGACCGGCCGGGCCGGCTTGTGGATGTTGGCTTGCACGCGAGCCTGCGTCGCAGCCCGGTCGCCGACGTTGAACACGGCCACCGTCTCGGCCAGGCGTTGCGCCTGCTGCTTCATGCTTTCGGCGGCGGCGGCGGATTCCTCCACCAGGGCGGCGTTCTGCTGCGTCACCTGGTCCAGCTGCGCGACGGCGTCGCCGACCTGCTCGATGCCTTGCGTCTGCTCGTGGCTGGCGGCGCTGATCTGGCCCACCAGATCGTTGACGCGCTGCACCTGGGTGACGATGTCGTTCATGGTCTGACCGGCCTCGGTGACGAGGCGGGAGCCGGCGTCGACCGTCTCCACGCTCTGCTGGATCAGCGACTTGATCTCCTTGGCGGCCTGGGCGCTGCGCTGGGCCAGCGTGCGCACCTCGCCGGCCACGATCGCAAAGCCACGGCCCTGCTCGCCGGCGCGGGCGGCTTCCACGGCGGCGTTCAGCGCCAGGATGTTGGTCTGGAAGGCGATGCCATCGATGGTGCCGATGATGTCGGAGATGCGCTTGGAGCTGTCGGTGATCTGGTTCATGGTGCTGACAACATTGCCCACCACGCTGCCGCCACGGCTGGCGACTTCACGGGCGGTCTGTGCCAGCTGGGCGGCGGCGCGGGCGTTGTCGGCGTTCTGGCGTACGGTGGAGGTCAGCTCCTCCATGGACGCGGCGGTCTGCTGCAGGTTGGCGGCCTGCTCCTCGGTGCGCTGGCTCAGGTCGGCATTGCCGGCGGAGATCTGGGTCGCGGCCGTCGTCACCGACTCCACGCCCTGGCGCACATCCGTGACGATGGTGCGCAGCTTGTCGACCATGGCGGACAGCGCCTGGGCAAGCTGGGCAATCTCGTCCTTGCCCTGCGTCTGGATGGTCTGCGACAGGTCGCCGCCGGCCACGGCCTCGGCGATGCGCACGGCCTCGTTCAGCGGCGTGGTGATGGCCTTGGAGATGGTCAGGCCCAGCAGCACGGCCAGCGCGGCGGCGGCGGCCAGCGTGACCGAGAGGTAGACGCCGCTGTCGTGGAACTTCGCCTTGGCGGCGTCCGCGTCAGCCTTGGCGCCGTCGTCGTTGAACTTGACGAGGGTGGTCAGCGCCTGCTGCACGCCGTCGAAAGCCTTAGAGGTGTTGGCCACCTCCGCGATGGCTTCCTCCTGCTTGCCCGCTTTGGCCAGTTCGAGCGACTTCTCCGTCGCGGCCACATAGGTCTTCCAGGCCTGCATCGCCGTCTCGTAGAGCCGCTTCTCTTCACCGTCGAGGATGAACTCCGCG
>Ga0307515_10019570_pt1 | contig 12166 bp, 2 predicted proteins | sample 17_EM_MG_FD_194513 | JGI IMG/M metagenome (GOLD analysis project Ga0307515, IMG submission 194513) | Populus trichocarpa ectomycorrhiza microbial communities from riparian zone in the Pacific Northwest, United States - 17_EM | ecosystem: Host-associated > Plants > Roots > Unclassified | place...
GATTATTAATAGTTGAACAAGGAAAAGATTCTAAGAAAACTAGAAGGGAGAAGTGAACAAAATATGAATGCATGTTACCCTTTTTAAATTTTTAGATATTTGTGTTGTTATATTTATTGTGATATTCATGTTTCAATAATATGTATTTTTTTCAGGACCATCGCATGCACGACAGGAGTAGATCCTAGCTTATGTTCACTTCTTGTAATCTAGGTTCTAGGGAGTATACCCTTGTATTTTGTAAACATGAAAATGTTTGTATAACTTAATTTGTATAATTAATGTTTAAACTTGATTAAATGAACTTAACTATGTAGTTTATACAACCATATTTCATGTACGTGTATTTATATTTTTATCCATCCATAATGATATTTTGTTATATAATGTATCATAAATATTGTGGTGGATAGTTGTGATAACTTAATTTATGGGTATGAAACCCAGGACGATTGGGTCAGGTTTGAGTTAGGAGATGTGAGTTATTAGAAGTGTAAACAGGTTATATGTCGATAACTTGGGACCTTCCGGTATAGGGGAGACTCTGTTGAAATTTTGGTAGATTTTAATACGAAGACCATGAATATATATAGAAAAAAAATTAATTACTATGTTTTTCGGTTGACATGAGATTGTTGTTTTTATCTCGGAACAGGGGATGTTACACAAAAGACCTATTCAATAAAAATATTTTTATTTGGGGTAAAACAATAAAAATTTGGATAAGTACTCAATAAGGATTTTGAAAGGCTTAATTAATTTTTATTGAGGACTTAATTGCAAGGAAAATCTGTTTGTTTAATTGGTCAAATTATTGGCTTGATTGTGAAGAAAATAAAGTTTGATAGCCAATTAGGGGATTTATTGAAGAAATTCAAAACTAAGAACCACATCGTAAAAGGTGCAAAACTTTAAGAGCTGAAATTGACCAAATTATGGGCCAAATCAAAGAAAATTGAAAGTTGGATGGTTAATTAAAGGTCCAAATGCACAAACTATAAACCAAGGACCAAGATAAAAATGGTGCTAAATTTTGAGTCTGATGATTAAGTTTGGCATGGGTGAAATTGTATGAAATTAAGAGTTTTGAAGCCAATTACGGGTGCAATAAAAAACAATTAAAAGAATAGGGACTAAAATGAAATCTATCATATCTCAAATCAAAAACCCTAATTTCTAGGGGTTTAACCTAGACAATGTGTCGTTCACTCATTATTCATCTCTTTCCTTGGCAGTTTTGGATGATCGAGTTTACATCTTCCAAGAGCTCTTTGTGGAGTTATAGACCTCCAAATAGAACAAGGTTTTTTTGCAAATGGAAGAAGAACATCCCCTCTACAACTTCATTCCCATGAAATTGAACGTTTACATCCCAATTCTTTCACTACATTTTCATGTTCTAAGCTAATCAAAGTGGCACCTTCAAGCGAATGAATGTGGAACTACAGACCTCTAAATGGAACAAGGATAGATCCAAACTAAATGTGTGCATCTCCTCCACCAAGGTCAATGGTCTCCGATGATGTTTCCATCAGAGTTTCTCTAACAAAGCCTCGAAAATGGCCAACTCAGTCAACCTTGACTGAGATACTAATTTGTGCAAAACAACATAACCTTTTCATGTGTTCACACTTAAAAACTCCCAAATGGTTCTTATCAATGACCATAAATCTTTCATCCAATATCAGAATGTGAGAAATTCATGTCTTTGTCTCTAAGAAAAAGAAAATCACCTAAGCAAAACCATCATCCCCAAAAACAATTGAAGAAGAAGGTTCCAGCTGTTAACATTTATCTAGAGCTCTATCATTTTGATCAAAGGACTGAACTTTGATCAAAACTTAGAGAAGATACAACATTTTGTAAACTTAAAGGGCAGAGTTCATGTGGCTTGCCCATTCAGGCTTTTTCAATATTTAATGATATTTTTCAAAAAAAAAATGGCATTATTTTCTGTTTTAGCATTTATGTGGATTGATGAATGAAAATGTTGTTTTGATTGATTAATCATGTTTTAAAGTTCTTAATGTTGTTAGGATGTTTAAAAGGTGTTTGTGTGTTTGGTTTGATTGTATAGTAGTTTTGGAATTTGCAAAGGTTGCGTGTTTGATGGCTTTTTCTAGGTTGCTAATGCATGTTATTCGTTCATGAGTTTAATTTGGGTCTCAAAGTGTTTAAAGAGTCAGTTTTGGATTGAGTTTTGATGTTTTTGTTGACTGATAATAGGGCTGCAGTTTTGAAAGTTGAAATCTCATACGTGTTCTTGATGATTTGAAGTTATTTGTTAATGTTTTTTATTCAAACTATTTGTTTATGATAATATGGTTTTTTAGGGCTACGAGAGCTTGGTTTGAAGGCTTAAAATGTATTTTCTAGGTTTGACAATGTATGTTGGGTTTTTTAGGCAACCTGAATTCATGTTCATCTGAAAAACATTGTCTTGAGTGCTAATTTTAGGATTCATTTTGACTTGTATGTTGGGTTTTTTGGGCAACTTGGGTTCATGTTCATCCGAAGAACATTGTCTTGTCTTGAGTACTAGTTTTAAGTTTTATTTTGATTTATTTTGGTTTCTGCAACTTTATATATTATTATTATTAAATAATCTAGGATTTTCATGCATCAATAACATATTTTTGTTGGTTTTAACCTTAGGGTTTTGGTTTTGAATGAAAACTCATTTTGACAAAAAATGTGATGTTTGAGTAATAATCGAAGCAAATGGATGCTTGATTTTTTATTTATGCTTGATTGAAAACAAAACCTTACCTTTTATTGCTTAAAATATGGTTTGATTTGATGTCTACGTTGCTGAGTTTGAGTTTGAATGTTCTTCATTTTCCTTGGTCTTTGATATATTTTTGTTAGAAAATTTTGTGTTTTTTGTGTTTTTATTTTGTTTCGATTTAAATCTCTATTCTAATTTAGTTTTGGGTTAAACTTTATTTTTAGGTCGACCCAGTTGGGTCAAAACCGGGTCAAATACTAAAGGCTTTGTTTGGTCTATAACTATTTTGATAATTTTAGCTTAAGGGCATGTTTGGCAAATACATCCTTAGACTTGTTTTGAACAAAAATATAGTTTTGCCAAACATGGCCCTAAAAAAATTAATTTTTTTTTTTTTCTCTTTACATACGGCCCAATTTTTATAAAAATTGCATTTTTAATTATAAAAAAGGAGAAAAAAAATTAGCATGATTTTTAGAAAAATACCTGTGTTGATTTCCTTTATATCTTTTGAAATTTACACTAAGTTTGTAAAATTGCTTGAGGATTTGACCAATATTTTAATAACTCTAAAATTTTAATTTATGAAAATTAATGATTAACATTATAGTATAAATATTGGACTTATAAGTAAGTTGACATTTAAATAATAGGAGTTCACTATAAAATTTTCAGGATTATGTTAGATATTCAATAATTTTAATTGAGAGCATTTTTTTACCACAATATACGAGTTGTGTTGAATCCTTTTGCCTGCCAGAATAGGTGAACTCTGTCAAGGCACATACATAGACTCTTCCCATAAGAATTTATCTAAGTATACGAGCTCATACTAAATTCGAAATGTCAAACTTATTCATGGGAGTAATCTTTATTCCGAGCCATAAACAGACCATCAGTTAAGAACCCATCAAAACTTTTAAATTATATCTAGACCGCAGAATGCAGTCTATCTTAGATAAGGTGTGTTAAAGGTGTTAATATCTTCCCTATCCACAACCAGTCTCTTAGCCTTGAAATTTCTTATAAGACCAATACACCCGGGTCTAGTGATACTGAACCAAATAACTAGGTGGTGACTCTTCAATCCCGACATCCCGCTATGCCGCGCGCACATGTAGGATATATAGTATCAATCATCATAACTGTTATAATCATATATTAGCATATTTTCCGGTCAGCCAAGCAGAGGAGAGATGCATATCAATTTTCATGGTGTTTCTCAAGGTTGTTATTCGGACGTAAGAAAACAATATAACAGAAATCAACTTTTGGTATGGTGATTAAAATTAATAAAAACATGAATGAAAAGACGGCACCCAATGAAGATTATGTGAATTGCCTGCTAATATTAACGCAGAGAACGTTGAATAAGTTGAACGATTCAAAAGATGGTGTTGCCTTACACAAATCATAATACACATGTACGAATCATGCTTTCTCACATTAATTCTTTGTCCTTTATGACTTTATTATTCTTAATTGATGTAAAATGAATGAATTCAATAAGTTTTTCAGGATTCTACCAACACTATTTTATTTAGACGTACTCTTAAATAAAATTGGACAAACTCAATAATCATTACTCAATTATCTCTCTATAAAGATTAAACATAAATTCTAAATTAAAATTAAACAAAAAAAAAATCTAGAGCTTAAAACAAAGAAGAATAAGTTAGAAAATTAGACGAAAAGGAGTCTAAAAAATATGGAAACATTTGTTCAAAACTTATCAAAAACAATCTTCTTAAGCCCCTTTTATAAAAGATTTTGGAACTAAAACTAATATATAATTAATTATGGTAATTATCAAAATAAATATCAGCCTTAATTACTTGCCATAAAACAATATTAAACTTGACAATTTTGACTTTAAATTTGACATCTTTTGTATTGAAAAACTTTTCAGGTTCATAAAGAAAAATACTAATTAATCAAGAATAAATGATTATCCTTGACAACAATAAAATTTTAATAAGTCTCTTATAATTCTGACAACACCATCTTATTTAAATATATTCATAAATAATGTTCAACAAACTCAATGAATCATTACTCATTACTTAATTATCTTTATATAAGAATCGAAACTAAACTCTAAATTAGGATGAAAACAAAGAGAAAAACTTGAACTTAAAGAGAATAAGTTGGGAAACTAGGTGAAAAATAGCCTAAAAAGTCTAGAAAATTATGTATGAAAGCTATAAAAAAAAACCAACCAGGAACACTCTTCTTCAGTTATTTTTATAGAGGATTTTGGAACTAAAATTCATATAGAATTAATTATTGTAATTGCCAAAATAAATTTTCTATTTTATCAGTCTTAATTACTTGTCATTAAACAGAATTAAACCTATAGTTTCGGCTTTAAATTTGATAATTTTTGTACTTAAAAACTTTTCAAGTTCATGAAGAAGAAGGCTAACTAATCAATTCATGGGCTGAACAAACTAAAGAGCTAGCAAAAATAACTTTTCATGGACCAAAGAATTATTAACTCAAACTCAAAATAAGTTGAAATAAAAAAATAATTTTTTAATAGTCCAAAATATTATTTTTACAATAAATTCAAAACCAAGCATAGCCCGAAAGTCGGGTTAAGAGCGTATGGATTAGGATAAAGTTCATTTTGCTTAGATCTTCTCTTCTCTAAAAGCATGGGTGCCTTTTAGATTCAATTTTAACTCTTTATCTTCCCACAAAATAAACTAGAAAAAAATCTTGTATATTTCCTAGATGGGATATATTTTTTAGGGTTTTTGGGTTTCAAAAAATATGTCAACCAAAGTTTGTTTTAGATCAGTTTTTTCATTCACCCACAAGTTATTTTAATATGTTAATATTATATGTTAAAAAGCTTATGTTAGATAATAACTTCTAACAAAGTTTTAATTCTAAAAGTAAATGAACTCCACTTTTAATTTGATCTTAAATGTGCCTATTAACCATGTTTAAAAATAGTTTTTTCCAATAATCTATGCCTATATGAACTACAAACACAAGCTCATGGCCACATAACAAGGTGAACATCCCCTCACATTTTTATCATAAAAAATATTCATGCAAAATCATAGTTTTTAGGCAAACATAGGATGACAAATATAGCTTCAGTAGCTTTTTCTACATTAACATCTGCTGAGAATCTTATTTTGCATTTGCAAGATGTTCTCTTACATGGAAAAGGATGGCTTACATAGGTCAACAATGTTGCAAAGTGATAGGGAAAATAATGGTGCTGCTATGTAGTTATGACTGGTAATTTGACGCATCATCCATTGAAGCAGGGTTTTCAGGTTTGTTTAGAGGAGAAAACACAAATAACAGTTGAAGCGAGACTTTCTTAATTGCATCATTGCAAGGCTGCTTGCATGGACTGTCATAACTCAATTTTCAGGTTTTTTTTTTAAATTATCTTTTTTTTTAAATTCAAAATAATAAAAAATAAATAAAAACTAGCAACTTGTCAAAAACAGACTGAGAAGGGTTTCAAATGCATGGAGGAACTAAGCTGAAGTTTCGAACAAAATTGAGAGCCCAATTGTACCCAATTGTACCCAAGACTGAAAAGATAATACAAATTCAATGTCAAATTAAATTATAATTGAACGAATCTGCATAAAAATTAAGTATGAAGACTTAATTATATTTTTAATAGGCTAATTTGATTTAATCGTGGCCCCAATTAAATGTTTCATTAAGTTTAAGTATTAATTTGGATCAAATTAAAAAATTTAATTAGGTGGAATGAATTAATTTTATTAGGGATTTAATTAGTGAAAAAAATAAGTTTGGAAGCTTAATTTGAGCTTAATTGAGAAGATTATAATTTTAAAAGACCATATTTAATTTTTCCAAACTCAATTGGGTGAAATAAGAGACAATTGAAATAAAATCAAAGTTTAGGGGGTCAATTAAGGGTCCACTTAAAGAAATTCAGAACCACAAACCTTTTTGCAAAAGACGCACAAATTCAGGGAACTATTTCAATGAAAACAAGGGTCAAATTGAAAAAATTAGAAGTTTGAAGATCAATTAGGGATGAAATTAAAAATACACGACCAAGGACCAAGTTGGAAAATGTGCTTAAATTAGGGGGTATTTTTAAAGCTTTACAAGGGTGAAATTTAATTGATTATTGAAATCAAAATTCAATTAAAGACCTAATTGAAAAAATTAGAGGATTAGGGGCTGAAATTAAAAAGGAAATTAATGACCTAATTCAAGTTAAAACACTAAAACAACGTCATTTTATTTAAATAAAATGGTACGTTTTGGTTAAGTTGACCAGAATGACGTGTTTTGGTTCAAAACGACATCATTTTGGTCAACGTCAAGTAAAAACAATAAAAGTCAAATGACACGGTTGCTCGTTATCTTCAACCTCCACTTGATGGCAATTAAAAATGGCAACTCTGATGCCACCTTTCAAGCCTTCCTTCTCTCATACCTTCACTATACAAGAAAAAAAAAAGATATCACTCTCGTGCCCTGCCATTTCACCCAAACTTAAGCAAAAACATTGTTTCTTGAAAACCATGAACTCGCTGCAAAGTTGATCCAAAGACGCTGACACAACCAGCCTTTGCAACTTGTAATGGTGAGTTTTAGTCAATGGTTGAGATCCTCCTCTTTAAATCAAGGGCCAATATTCATGCCCAATAAAAACCAGATGTCCATCTTTCACCCCCTATAAATAGAGGTGAATTTCGTGCAAAAAATAGAAGAGAAATATGGAGAGAATGAGAGCAAAAAATAAACAACCATATATAACACTATTTTTCTAGCTGTCAAACCAACCATCTTTCTCAACCTCCAACGACCACCATGAGCCACCACTAGCACCGATAGTGCCACCAACAACAAGCCAACAGTCCCTCCTTGTCTAGGTAACATCATTCTCTCTTTTTGATTGTGTATAAGCCTTAAAACAAATGGGCAGAAAACATGCCAGTAACATGCATGTTACGAGCAAATCTTCTTAAACCACCGTCGGGATGAGCTCGTGGTGGCAAAAAATTAAGCTAAACCTCATTCCAGCCCAGCCCATGTGAGTGGGCTAGGTGTAGCCACATCATAAAAAAAAAAAAAAAAAACTTGTTCGGCTGACTATCAGCCCAACAAATTGGTTGGGCTAGGCCTAAGCATAACCTGTACATATAGGCTTATATCTCAGGCCCAATAAGCCCATCTCATGTGGCTAGGCCAAGCCTAACCCAGACTTAAAGGCATGTTTGGCCTACCTTATTTTCCTTAAAAAAAATTAAGGCCTTGTTTGGGTCCTTAGGACTTATTTGTCAAACACGCCCTAAGCTTTTTCCCTTTGGTTTTATTTTATCTTTATTTGTGTCTAGCCAAACAAGCCCTTCAAAATTTCAAAAAATTCTTAAGAAATTTAAAGACCATTTTGAAATTATTTTTGGATCCATCACATGGCTTTTCAATAATTTTTGCCTAATATTAGATTGTAGACTTATATTGTAAGATACCAGCCAATTATTAAAAATATATGATTTTTCTTTAGAATTTCAAAAAAAATTCAAAAATTCAAAAAAACAATTCCCTTGATTTAGAAAACATAAAAATATGCTTTTTTTTTTCAAGTATTTCATTTTAATATCGGACTATAGACTTACATTGTAAGATACGGACCCTATATTAAAATTGCCTGGTTTTCTCCAATATTTCAAAAATCCAAAAAAAAAATTATGATTTCAAAAACACCGAGAATATGTTTTGTTTTTTTGCATACAACTAAATTCTAAAGGTTTTTAACGCATATTTTTCAAAAAAAACAAAATCATATTTTTACCTTGCAAAATAGATATTGTAACCAGTTTATGATTATCTATTAAGATTCGATCAAAATACAATAAATCCCACAACAATTAATTTGTTTAATTAATATTCAGAGTATTAGAATTTAGTTGTAGACTTAAATATTTAGATATATAAAATTACACTATAAAATATACTCTCAAGATTAAAGATACAAAAACAAAAAATAAATGTGATGCTAAAAATTGAACTTTAGTTAAGATTTAATCCAATAAGATAGAGACTTTTTCACAAAAGGTAATCTACCTTGAATCTTAGATGAAACCAACAAATGAAAACATATCTTAGATTAACAATTAATCAGTAATGCAACTTACCATAGGTAGAGTATACTAGAAGTGATGCGTCTTTCTCTTGCATAACTAATTTCCTTACCCCGACTTTCACATACCATTAGGTTTTCTAGTGACTATAATATTAGATGGTGACTCATGAATCCTCTAATCATAACTTTATGATTAAACCTAAAAATATCCTTCAATTCTAGGATGCAGCTCCGCCATATGATATTGTGCACATCATGACACTAACATTTTGACTGTGACATTGATATGAACTTGCTAGAATTTCTAAACTTACAGCAAAAACTATGTACTTAAAAGTAATAATGAATAGAGATTAGGTCGAAACGACATAAAAGGACCAGATTTCTTTTACAACATGAACAGATGTTACTCACAAATTTAGGTGATTCCCCTCGCATGAAGATGGTTAAAATAGAATCCTGGAATGCATCACCTTCTGAGAATTTTTTAACTTCTTGGAACTACTATAGTATATATAGTGATGACGTCCCATGATCAAATACGCACAATTTATGGAAATTCCTCATTGAAACAGAATGGTGGAATGGAAATTGCAGACATAAACGGCTCTTTGGGAACAAATTTCTAGCTGCAAAATGCAGCATACTTTTGTGTAATAAGGTGATGACTAGATAAATCTTATTTAGACACAAATCAGCACGTGTAGCAGACAGCCAAATGTGAAAATTAATAGCTTCACCTCTATGTTTCATATCACAAACAAACCGCTCAAATTCACCACTCCATCCAGACCTACAGAAGAACAAAACAATTAAAGATATAATGAACACACCTCTGAATCAAATACGAAGTTAAGCCCAAAACCAAGCTATTTGGCTGTGCACAATCCCATCTGCACATTCCACGTCAAAGACAACCATTACAGAAGGTCCATAACCACCTCAATAATTTAGACCAGAAAGAAAATCCAGTATCAAGCAAGACAAAAAGGCACCTGTGTATGAAAACCTGAGTGAGGCAGAGGAGAAGAAGTGAGCGGCAAACCAGATCCAGTCCCTATTGAATTCTCCCAAAGTATCTCCCTCTCTTCTTCTTTTTTCTCTCACCTTTTTATTTTATCAATTGTACAACACAAGAAAAACCGTTAACAAAAAATCACTCAGCCTCTCTTTCAACATCAACAAAATGCCTATTTCCTTCATCTACTAATTACTGCCCTGATCCTTGTGAATCATCTTTAGAAGGATTTTGCTGCTGGTGCTGCTGCACCCTAGCCTGCCCCATCTGCTGATAAATCTGACTCAAAGCTTGTGGGCTCAAAACCCCAATATGCCCATCTTGTGACAACCCAAGCTCCAATCCTGGTAACTGCTGGCTACCCACACCTAAAATTGAAGTAAGACTCATAGGCCCAATATTGTTTCCTGGCATGTCAAACCCTGAAAATCCATTTTTTTGCAAATAACTCGAGCCACCACCACCTTCACTTACTATATTTGTTGTTGATGGACCAGTGGTATTAGATGATGACTGGAACCCATAACCTCCAACTGGGGGCCATAATCCTGCACTTGTAACTTGATGGGGTCTCCCTAAATTGCCACCTAACATTGCCCAACTGGTCCTCCTACTACTGGACTCACCTATATCACCAATCTTTTGATGCAAACCAGCTGAAAGAGAAGCTCCTTGTTGTGAAATTGCACCACCAGCAGCTGCCAAAGCTGATGCAGGTATTGTACCAGTCCCAGTTGCTGCAATTATAGATGGTTCAGCTTGTTGTAGAAGCCACTGTATTGTCTCACCATCAGATTTGTGACCCAATTCTCTTGTTAATTGAAAGATTCTTGCTGCACAAAGAGCTGGCATCCTTATCCTTCTACCTCTACCTTCAACTTTTGTGTGTCTGTCTTTGTTTGAGCTTCTTTTTGGAGCTAACTGTTTCTTTTGCTCTTCTTTGTCAGCTACTACAATCTGAAAGTCTTTGATTTCTGCTGCTTTATTCTCACCCATGTTGGGTTGTAGTTGGTTTTGGTTATGGAGGTGTTGCGGTTGTTGATGATGGGGTTGTGGAGGAGTATGAGGAGAAGGAGAAGGAGAAGTGTGGGTGTGCGTAAGGGTAAAGAAAGTGGGTAGCTCATGTGGGTTTTTTGAGTTAGAGCCCTTGGGATCCATGAACTGGAAAGATAGAAAGTGGGGGAAGAGATGCAAAATAAACTTATAACAAAAAAAATAAAGAGAAGAAGAAAAACGGTCCAACCCCTCTTTGAATGAAGACCACCTGAAAAGTTCTAAACTTTCATGTCATGAATTTCACTCTTTCTGGCAAAGAAAAAAACGGGAGTATAGTATTTCCGGACTCCAAACGTGGAATAAAATTGATAAAATAACACAGCATAGAAAATAATATAACTTAGAAAGTCTTATATGATACTTATGTGTGAATTGTGAGTCACAAATGTGACTCTTTTAAATGATAAACTAGAGTAACATAATTTATAGTAAAAAAAAAAGAAAGAAAGAAAGAAAGAAACATTAAACACACACTGAAACTCCGATAATAGCTTCGCTGATATAGTTGAAAAGATTTTGATAAAACAAATTCAACGACATCAAAAAGTTCATAAATAGTGAATAGAGTGGGTCACACAAGCCTTCTAAATTTTGTAGGGGCTCATTTTTCTTTAAACGACTCGTGTGACCCACTTCCATCACTGTTGGTAACCTTCCTTGTTATCGTTAGATTTTTTTCGTCAAGATCTTTTTAACCGTACTAATGGTGTCATCGTTGAAGTTTTGATGTGACTCTAGAATCTTTTTTCTTTCTCTTAGCTCTTCACAAATTACAAGGAGAGACAAAAAAAACACAAAAAAGAGAACAAGATCCTGGGGACACATCAAAGCTTCAATAACACCACCACCGATATCGTTTGAAAAATCTCAACAAGACGAATCTGATGACACTAGGGAAGGCACCAACAATGACCAAAGTGAGTATTGTAAGCTACCCAAAGGCAAGTGGTCTTGACACCTTTGGACAGCTTGTGTGACCCACTCCATTCACCGTTGGTAACCTTCCTTAGTGTCTTTGTATTCATCTAGTCGAGATATTTCCAATAGTATCAGTCATGTTATCATCAAAGTTTTGGTGTGCCTCTAGCATCTCTTTCCTTCCTTGTTCTTTCTCTCTCTTATCTCTTTTCTTCTCTCTCCTCTTTTTCATTGTAAATTGTGTTAACCTATTTTACCATTTGAGAGAAACGTATATAACACTTGCGACTCATAAGTCATATATGTTATCAGTAACTCTCTAAACTATGTTATTTTTATAAATATT
>Ga0307515_10019571_pt1 | contig 12166 bp, 10 predicted proteins | sample 17_EM_MG_FD_194513 | JGI IMG/M metagenome (GOLD analysis project Ga0307515, IMG submission 194513) | Populus trichocarpa ectomycorrhiza microbial communities from riparian zone in the Pacific Northwest, United States - 17_EM | ecosystem: Host-associated > Plants > Roots > Unclassified | place...
AAATTAAAAAACCTGAATCATTTAATACCTATTAGAGCTATTTGTCTTAAATCATTATAAATAACTTTAAGGATTTAAGTTGATGGTCAAGAAGGTGTTTATATATATTGATTTATTGAATTTTAGAGAAATGTATTCTTTTTAAATTGACTACTCTAATGCAGGGGTGGATCTTTGAATCATCTAACAGATAATTTAGTTTTAATTAATATATAAATTAGGATATGAGTTTGATAAATTAAAAATAATTATTGGGAATGCCCATCGGTCACCCCTGCGAAGAATATATGGACCCATTCCCCATGGATAACCGTCTCTCAATTATTATATTAAAAATCCCGACACAACGCTTTTGACCCAACGTCCAATGTCTTCAAGCACCTTCTTGCCGCCTTTGATCATTTAATTAATTCTCAAACCTTAAAATCCGAGCTCCACGCAGTTCAGTGCTCCTTAGAGTAAGCTACGGGGGCACTTTCGACATTTCACGTCAACAGCGCTGGACGGTTAAAACGCGTGAGGGGCATTACGGACAATTCAAACGAAGGGCAGTTTCGGTGGCAAGCAAGGATGGGGGGCCGCCCTCAAATCCAAAGTTTTTAATTATTAGTGGTAGTCAAAGTCAAAAGAGCCCACTTCCATTGCCAATCCCGTCGAGTTTGTTTGTTTTTTTTCTTTGAAAATTGTTTTTAATATTTTGTTTTATATTAAATTAATTTCTTTCATTGTTTTAACACGTTAATAGCAAAAAAATAAAAATAAGAAATTAATATTTTTAAACAAAAAAAATATTTTAAAAAACCACCACCTTAACCTTCCGGTAATCCAAAATATTATATTGCCAAAAACGCAACACTGTTAAATGGAAGAGCTCAGCAGCTCCATTTTTATATAAAGCTTAGCTGTGACATAACCGTTGCCATTTTCATTCTGCTGTTATCTTCTGGTGATCGGTTCATAGCCAAGCCAAACAAGGTAAAAGAAAACAAGGGAAGGTTTCTTTCTTGGCGGGAAATAAGATAAAAGCTTGGTTTTGTTTATTTCTAATGGCGGATTTGGATTCATCACCTCACACAGCAGCATTCTGGACTCAAGCTGATGCTCTGCTTAGAAAGAACTTAACTTATCAGGTGAGTTAGTATATATACAAATCTACTTTAATTTGTTCATAACATATTTCCTTCCTCTCCTTTCCTTTCAAAACCAAAAGGCAATGGTTTTTACGCAGTGCTTGCTTGTTTGTTTTGCAGAAACGAAACATTAGTGCGAATTGCAGGCTAATTTCCTTTCCATTTGTGCTGTGTATACTCCTTGTTATCACTCAAACACTGGTTGACAATCAACTAAACAAAAAAAGTAGCAAGTGTGGTTGTCAGTGTATTGATACTAATGGAGATGGGACATGCGAGACAGTCTGTGGTTTACAATTCTCAGATTTGGATCAATCACCTAACTGTCCTGTTCCTAGTCCACTCAAGTGGCCTCCCTTGTTACAGGTTCCAGCTCCTCAATATCGTGCCGTCAGAAGTGCTTCTGATCCTTTTACAGATTTGCCTGACGAGTCTTGCAGACAAACTGGGAACTGCCCTGTTACTGTTTTTATCACTGGAACTAATCAGACACTTGGACAAAGTTTGTTTTCTTCTTTATTGTTTTTCCTGCCATGGAAATGAATAATCGAATAATATTTCATCTTGATCTTATTTTTGTATTGTAATTTTTATTTATATAGGTCTGGCTGCGAGTATGTTCTCACCTCCTTCCCCTCTTAATTCCACTAACAGTGTGCTGGTTAGTTGTTTTTAATTCCTGCTGCTTCATTTTGATATTCTTCATCTTGCTCCCTTTGACTATTTTAATAAATGCTCCTGACTTTCTCCAAAATGTTTCAGGGTTCAGATTCGGAAACTAGACAGGATAGTTTTCTTGATCCTGCTTTCTTCGAGGATTCTCTCTATAATATTCAAAGCCAGTGCACATCGAATTCTACAGCCAATGTTTCTGTTTCTCTTACTGTTTCTCAGTCGCCATCCTTCAACTTCGTAAAGGGTACTATAAATTTACTATCGCTTAGCTGAAAATCCTGCATGTTATTTTGAGAGTATTGCTGGAACATGGAGATTCTAATTGTCACTGAAGGAGATACATGACAAGATCATTAATTATAACTTTTAGGTTCACCCAATCAACTTTTTTTTCTTATTTCTTTGTTGGGAATGAGTTTTAGCAATCCAGTACAACGAAACACCAAATTATTTTGTAGTAATGCACGAAAAAAAACAAGATTATGGAGCAATGCCTCGTTCTCTTACAAGTACAAAAGATTATTTTCATGTGAGATTCTGATTCTTGTTTATTCCCTTATTGTCTTAAAATACAGAGACAGTATGTGTTCCAAGTCTAAGCTTGTGGCGAAATAGTACTTCAGAGATAAACGACCAGATATTCAGGGGCTATAAAAAAGGAAATGCAGAGAGGCAGTACAACGAGATACTTGGAGGTTGGTCTTCCTGATTTCTATATATATATATATATATATATATACCTAGCGTGTCATTACAGCAGTCCTATGCTTGGAGAAATCTAACTACTTCGTTCTTTCTGCAGCCTATGATTTCTTGAACTCCAACGCCAATACTTTTAATGTGAGCGTGTGGTACAATGCCACAAATAGGGATACTGTTGATGGACAATACTACTTGGTGCGGTTACCACGTGCAGTAAATCTGGTATGCAGAGTACCTGTACTGCTTACTCTATTAAATCTGTTTTCCCTCAAAAGAACAAGGCTTTATTTGTGTTTATAATGTGTCCAAGAGTTTGCACCCTTTATAGGATTTTTGTTTAATCTAAATTATGCATCTTCTTTCTGGACTTGGAACCATTCACAGCAACTGTTATGGGATTTCATTTTTTCCATGCCCTGGTTTTTATATTTATTTTCCATCGTTTCCGAGCTTTATATCATTCTCATCAAACAATGATACAAGCTGATGTTTCTATCTTCACAGGTATCAAATGCCTACCTTCAGTTGTTTCAAGGAAGAATGGAATTAGAGTTTATCAAAGAAATGCCTAAACCTGGAACGAAGCAGAAGCTGGATATCGCATCTCTTCTTGGCACTCTCTTCTTTACATGGGTTGTCATACAGCTATTTCCTGTAAGCATATGATCCATTGCATGTCAGCATTTATTTATTTTGAGGGCTACATTTTTCTTGCAATTTTTGCTCAAACCATACCAGTCCGACACAACTAACTTTGTTGGCAAAATGGGTTAGAAATAGCTGAGGATTATTGTATTTGATCATGACAAGTCTGATATTTGAATTAACATAACTTTGTCCAGATCAGTTTCCTCCTTTGAAAATGATAACCAATTTCTGACAGGAAGCATTTTAATCCATGTAAAGTTGAAAGACTTCATATGAGCAAAAACATTTGATCTATCAGGTTAAAATTGTCCCATGGTGGGACATGTAGAAGTCATGAACTCGTAGTGATGAAATGATACATAGATTCTTTTGTTTGCATGGCTTTTCTTCCAACAAATGCCACATCCTTAATGTGAGCTTTAACTTAGAATTTCATTTTGAAAGTTTCATTTAGAGGTTAATGGCTTGGAAATATATCCCAGATTCGTGATTCTGTTGTCTACAATACATTTTAAATCGTGGATCTTTTGCAAATACAATACCACCTTACCCTGGTTTTGTTCAATGATAGAATGATCAAATATGGACATGCATTTGTTACCTAATATCATGGATGGATTATGAAAATAGCGTTTACTTGTATGTACATTTTCCTGAAGTAATCTGATCTTAATTTATTTTGCTATAGGTGGTGTTGACAGCGCTGGTTTACGAGAAACAAGAAAAATTACGAATCATGATGAAAATGCATGGGCTTGGAGACGGGCCTTATTGGATGATTTCTTACATGTATTTTCTTGTTATATCTGCACTATACATGTTCGTTTTTGTGGCATTCGGCTCACTAGTAGGTAGGCATTACTTCCAATCCTCAATGCTTTCTAATTTTTGCCTTTGCTTCAAGTTACTAACATGGCTAAATTTGCAGGTTTGAAATTCTTCACACTGAACGACTACTCCATCCAATTTGTGTTCTATTTTCTCTATATAAACCTGCAAATTTCCTTGGCGTTTCTAGCCTCCGCATTCTTTTCGAACGTCAAGACTGCTACAGGTTTGATGCTAGCTGTTTGATTTGTTTGTTAAACGACATTTACTTTTAATATCACCTGGTTTTCTTGTTCCTGACAGTTGAACTTGATGATTACAGTTGTAGGCTATATATGTGTCTTTGGAACTGGGCTTTTAGGTGGCTTTCTTTTCCAGAACTTCGTTGAAGATACTTCATTCCCAAGTAAGTAGAAGAATCTGTGAAACCACTGGCCTTTTAAGTTTACTAATGGTGTTGATGGGAAAGAAACCCAATGTTCGGATTTTATGCTACTGCATGTGCTGATGCAGTTGTTTCATTATCTGAGATTTAACAGATGTGAGGAGGCTAATGATTGTTTATAATTTAATTTGTGATCTTTTTGTGAATGTAAGATACTGGTAGTAGATCAATTGTTTGCTGTGCAACCTATTATGTAGGTCTATAAGTCTTATTGTCCACCAGTTGCTGCTGTTGGTTGTCAATGCGCAATAGTTGTCTAGGTTTTACATATTGTCTGCTTCTACTCTTCGCCAGCTTTACTCTTACGGATATTGTTTCTCTTGTTACAGAGGGATGGGTCATTTTTATGGAGTTATATCCTGGTTTTGCTCTATATCGTGGTTTGTATGAGTTTGCGGAGTATTCTTCCAGTGGCACCTCTATGGGGACTGATGGCATGAAGTGGGGAAATTTGAGTGCAAGTGAAAATGGGATGAGAGATGTGATGATTATCATGCTTCTTGAGTGGATTGCGCTGCTTTTTATAGCATATTATGTGGATCAAGTTTTTTCATCTGGAAGTGGAAAAAATCCCAAGTATTTATTGCAAAAGTTTCGGAAGAAGCGTCCATCATCTTTTCGGAAGCCTAGTATGGGCAGGCAGGGATCTAAAGTTTTTGTTGATATGGATAAACCTGATGTCATTCAGGAGGTAACATTTCCTTTTATCTAGTTTTAATCACGAGTAATCATTTCATGCTAGTGCCCAAGTCTCTCTGTAGATTCTGTAGGATGAAATGTAAAACGTCATACTTTTGTTTTGGCTGTAAAAAATTGCAGTCTCAGTTTCAATTGCAGTTTTTCCCCCATAGTAGATTTTCTCTTCTTTCAGAAGAATCAGAGTATTTATCAAACAGTAAGTTTTTAGATGGAATGGCTTATGCCTCTAATCATTGCAGACCTAGTGTTAATACTTGATGGTGTTTTATGAACTCCAATTCACGTGTTTGTCAAATACTGAACTCTATCGTCTGATCTTCAAATACTTCTGCGTCAATAGCTCATAGTCAGTCATGTGTAGATGTTAATTTTGTGCACACCCTTTTGAATGCAGAGGGAGAAGGTTGAGCAGTTACTGCTGGAACCAACCACCAGTCATTCCATCGTCTGTGACAACCTGAGAAAGGTGTATCCAGGAAGGGATGGAAATGCAGAAAAATTGGCAGTGAGAGGATTATCTCTAGCTGTACCTCGAGGGGAGTGCTTCGGCATGCTTGGTCCAAATGGTGCAGGGAAAACCTCTTTCATTAGCATGGTCAGTGTACAGCTCTTGCTACTGTAATTCCATTGTAGAGACCCGACTTTTTTGTTACGTGTGGTTTACCATAGTTCTGTCATTGACGCTAAACAAGAAGAAGAAGAAGAAAAAAGATTAGAACTAGCTTTCAAGCACTTACATTCTTCTCGTTCTATAATAGTAAATATGTTCACGAAAGGTCTTGACCGAATAACCATCCCGGGAAAGGTTTATGTGGCCATTGTCATTCCTTCGCCATTTATTGAGTTTCTTGAGAGTTCTTCTTAACGGGGAAAAAACTTCGGTTTAACTAGTCTTCCTGAGAAAGTATAATCAAATAAATACTTATATCTCTGACTTTATTTTGTTGATTAGATGATTGGGCTCACAACGCCAACCACGGGGACAGCATATGTTGAGGGCTTAGACATTCGGACTGAAATGGATTGGGTTTATACCAGCATGGGCGTGTGCCCGCAGCATGAGTAAGCTAATTCTTGGCTCTGTTTTCTTCAAGAAATACATTTTCATCTTCAGCTGGAAACCTGACCTTTTGTTCTGTTATTTTTTCGTGGACAATTCTTAGCCTCCTATGGGAAACTCTGACGGGAAGAGAGCACTTATTATTTTATGGAAGACTTAAGAATCTAAGAGGCGCTGCTTTGAAAAGAGTAAGCCATTATCATCTCATCTTTTAGCTTGCCAAAGATCATTTACTTTCTTCAAGAAGTAGTTAATTGCTGGGGAATTTTCAGATGGAAATTGTTGTACCCCTATTCCTTGTTCTTTACAATGCATAAAATTGCCTCAGAAAATTCGAATGGAAACAAATTTAACTACTATAATTTAAGAAGTGGAATTTATAATCTTGTTGCTGGGGAATTTTCAGTGGATAGTGGAATCAATGGTTTAGTTTACTGGCTCTTCTTATTTGGAAAAAGTTTTAAGTCTCTGTTTTTTTTTTTTTACTATTCTGTTTCTCTAGGCAGTGGAGGAATCTCTTAGGAGCGTCAACCTTTTTAACGGAGGGGTTGCTGACAAAAAAGCTGGTAAATACAGTGGAGGTATGAAGAGAAGGCTTAGTGTTGCCATATCATTGATTGGAGATCCCAAAGTACGTCACCATCTCTCTCAAAACCCTTTATGCATGAATTTTTTGGATTGGTTGTAATCCTTCAATGCTCTTGCCTATCATAATTCTTGGAAATCTTGCAGGTTGTTTATATGGATGAGCCCAGTACTGGATTAGATCCAGCTTCAAGAAGCAATTTATGGAATGTTGTGAAGCGTGCGAAGCAAGACCGAGCAATTATCCTGACCAGTACTACTCTCTCTCTAATAATATTAAAAAAAGGAGATTTTACACCTTGCAGTTTATCTCACAATGCTTGATTTCTTGTTTTCAGCTCATTCAATGGAAGAGGCAGAGTACCTGTGTGATAGATTAGGAATTTTTGTTGATGGAAGCTTGCAGTGCGTAGGAAACCCAAAAGAGGTAACTCCGAGACAATCATTTGTATTTTCTTAGAGATCTCGCATGATTCTTTTGCACAGAGATGCAGTACAGAACAGAGACCCAGATATTCATTAGGTTTACTGTAGAATATATCATCTTTCCATCTTTTTTTTTTCTTCGATAGATTAGCTGTGCTTATTTCTGATTTTCCTTTTTATTTCTTTTGATAAATTCCTAAAAACTGGCTTTAACAGCTGAGGGGAAGGTACGGGGGATCTTACGTGTTCACAATGACCACATCCGTAAACGATGAGCGTGAGGTGGAGCAAATGGTTCTGCGCCTCTCCCCCAGCGCTGAAAGAACGTACCAGATGGCCGGAACCCAGAAGTTTGAGATGCCAAAAGAGGAGATCAGCATTGCAGATGTGTTCCAAGCAGTCGAGGTCGCCAAAAGCAGGTTCCCGGTTTATGCCTGGGGTCTGTCGGACACCACCTTAGAAGATGTCTTCATCAAGGTCGCAAACTCAGCCCAGCATTTCCACACGCTTACATGATTAGATGGTCATGTTGACTGTCCAAATTTTTTCATGCTATTTCCATATATTTGATTTATTTCTAGATGTAATGCCCTACTGTATTTCTGAGTAGATATGACATAAGTTTTGAGCATAAATAATATTTGGTTTTGTTTCCCAGTTTCAATATTTTTGAGTGTCTAAGGGGGAAGTGCTCTCCGAGAAATTGAAATCATTGAGACTCAGACCTTGCTTTAGTGGAGGAAATCATTAAATATACAATCACTAGAATTAATGAGAGCTAATCCCAATTTAGAAAATTCAAAGGGTGTGGTGCTGCTCGTGTTCACCCACGACCTTGTTGCCATACTGGTCCATTTCCACATTAATGAGAGCTAACCCCTTTTGATGAGGATGAGCCGTGCATATATATCACAAGCCGCCCCTGTTTCATGAAGTCTATTATAAAGCTGGTCCACGCGACGCCATTGTTTTCGAAGAAACAAGAAAAACATGACACTGTGATTATTGATTTGATTAAGTTAAATAGACCTTAAACCTAATCCATTACTTTATTGAAGCCTTGTAAAATAAAATAGAAGAAAGTTAAATTGCATTGAAATCACGTGACTATCATTTAAAGTAGTAGGATGGCTCTATTTGTGTTGTTATAAGTTATTAGAGTCATTCCTAACCTCTTAAACCTAATCTTGTATAGATTGTCCATAATAAATAAGGAATTCATATGTTGGATCCTAATACAAAATTGACTCTAACTAAAACATAACTCATTTTGTGATGAACATATGAGTCCTAACTTTTTATGTAACACTAATTAACAACTATAAACCTTGGGGTTTTCTCTTACTTTAGTCGATCACGTGAACCTTTTTTTTTATGATTGATCTCTTCATTTTGACCGATTATGTGGACTCTCTTCCCGTCGTCAGTAATTTCCTCTTGGTTGATCTCTCTCTTGTCTTCTTTGCCCTTGATCATGAAATTCTTGGCCATTCATATTATTATTGATTGATTTAAGCTTATGTTTTCATGTACAATAGTGAATAATTATTGTTTTCATGTGCTTGACAATGAATATTTATTCTTGGTGTAAACAATGTCTCCATATTTTTCTTATTTATCAAATGAAGAAATATTTTCCCATCATATTTACACTAAAATCAATAAATTGAATTGTTTAAATGATATGATATGATATGATAAATAACACTGTTTATCCAAAACAATGCCGATCATACTTTTATATTATCTAACATGTCAACCAATTATACAATTTCAATCAAAATGTGTTTTGTTTTTTCTTGAACAACTTTATTAATTATTTGTGCTTAATAAAAAAATCAGTTTTTGTTTACTATTATTGAGAATCAACAACAACAACAAACTTAAATCACAAATCAATAATAGCCTAAATATCATACCTTAAATACAAACAATACAATTCTACAGTAGTTTTACACTTATGATCTCCAAGTTAATTCTTTAGTTTCTTTAAAAAACTAGAGAATGACTTGAAACATCTTAAAACTATATGTGAAGAGTTCTGTAAATACGTTTTGATCTCTTCTCTCCAATGTTTCTTTGGATCAAGAACACTTGTTTTATTGAAATCCTCTACTTGAGCAGAGGATCTCAATAACAATTTTATTTTCTTTGTTTTGTGTGTTGTCAATCATAGATCCTACACTCCTTTGCTCATCTCTTTGGTTTGTGGTCACTATATTATCGATATTTGGATTACTTAGGTGTTTTAGCCAATACCCATACTTCTTTAAGTTATGGTTGGTCACCTTGTTTTTCAGGTTTAAGAGATATTGATGATGGTAGCCAATTTTCCATTCTCATTAATGAGTTTGGATGATTTTTTTTTGTGGTTGCTTTTTATGTCATTCCTTATTAGGAGGCTTTTTAGGCTTAAAAGACCTGACCTTCCATCATGTGCTAATATACAGCTTTGCCCCTAAAGAGAGCTTGAGATTTTATCTTTTTTCTAACTTTGAGTGATTTCTTTTTTTCTAAAATTAGTATGTTTAGGGCGTGAAGGGTGGATTCTAAAGAAGAAACACCATTAATATAAGAATTTAGGGGAGAGTTTGAGAGAAAAAAGGTTGGAAGCTTGAGAGAGAAACGAAGGAATTGGGAGAGAGAATATGTGGAGAAGGATAAACTTGCAAGGGAAACCATAAATTAAGTGCAAAACAACTTGGTAATGTGTTCTTAACCAATTATTTCTTGTTGTTTTGAATTTGGGGTAATTTTGGGTGAAAACCCTAACTTTATAAAAGTTAGGGTTATTGAACAAAATTTGGAGAAAAGTGTGTTTGACTGTAGAATTGTTATAGTGACATGGAATACATGTTAGCTAGAGTTAAAATTGAAGAAACATAAAGGAATGAAAATAAATCTTATGGCCAACCATGTTGAATGTGTAAGGGAAAATGATAATTTAATGGAAAGTTGGTGAAATTGTGTGTTAACTTGAAATAAATATGTGAAAGATATATTGTGAATTAAATATTAGTCTTAATCTTATAATCTATGTTATAAGTAAGTTAAGGTAAATGATTTGCATGTTATGGACATAATGAGAAGTGTTGAATGATTTAAAATAATAGCTATCAATTTGTAGTGTGAATGACTCCCTATGAAGTTTTGTATGGAAAAAGGTGTTGAACTCCAGTCTGTTAGGAAGAAGGTGTTGAACTCCAGTCTATTAGGAAGAAGTAGATGGTATGAAGTTAATTGACTCGAAATTGGTATAAATTACAACGGAAAAGGTGAAAATCATAAAAGATAAAATGAAAGCAGCTTAGGATAAACAAAAAAACTATGCAGATAAAAGAAGAAGGTCCTTTGAGTTTGAGGTACGAGATCAAGTGTTCTGAAAAGTTGCATCATAGAAGCATATTATGCGGTTTAGGATGAAAGGAAAATTGGCCCTGAGATACACTAGTCTTTTTGAGATAGTCCAAAGAATAAGCCCAGTTGCATATAGATTGGCCTTACCACCGCACTTGTCAAAGATACATGATGTATTTAATGTATGTTACTTCGAAAGGTTGAGATGGATCCCATTCAAGTGTTGCCACAAGTTCCACTGGAAATAAATGAGGATTTGACTTTGGAAGTACATCCAATCAATATTATTAGATAGAGGTGAGAAGAAACTCAAAAATAGAAGAATTCCCATGGCAAAGATACTTCATAAAAGTTCCTAAATAAAAAAGATAATATGAGAAAGAGAGTCAGAAATGAAGAAAAAGTATCTAGAGTTATTCCCAGATGCAAGTATGAATTAAATTTTGAGGATGAAATTTTTGTAGGAGGGAAGAATGTAAACCCCAAGATAAATTAAAAATAATAATATAATAGAAAATAGGGTGTAATGAAATTAAATAAGAAAAAGAAAAGAAAAGGAGTTAAAAAGGTAAAAGAAGAAAGGTTTATGGCTGAAAATATCCATTTTTTCAGAATAAAAATGGTTTAGTTGTTTTGAGAAATCACTAGACTGATTTAATAAAATAGATGAACCATTTCTCTAAATGGTTAGACCGTTTTGGCTGCTATCCTTATTATAACCCGATAGTGCAACAAGAAAAAAAAAAGCATTTTCATTTCTTCTTCCTTCCTTTCACATTGAAGGGTTAGAGAGTAAGGGTTAGGAGTGAAAATAGAGGATTTTGAAAGAGAAAAACACATTTACACTAAAAATCAAGAAAGATCAAAGAGAGGAAAAACAATTGAGTACGAGAGAGAAAATGAAGAAATAAAAGGAAAAAAAGGGGAAGCCTTGGAAAATTTCAATCGGTTGATTTTCAAAATACATTTTGTAACTAGGTAAGATATTTGGAATCCTTTTATATCAATTTGAACAATAATTAATTGATTTTGAGCAAAATTTACCCAAATTGAATTAGGGTTCTAGAGATGAAATTGGGGGAAAAGTAAATTTCTTAGAAATTGAGTTTTTAAGACCTTTGTACGTTGTTGTAGGAGTGAATTTATGTAAAAAAAAAAAAAAATTGGGTTGGTAGGGAAGCCCTAGGGGCTGACCATTAAGAGGCAAAAAAAGAGGATTTAATGCAATGGTGTTATTCTTATAAGTTTTAGGCCATGTTTGTTTCCTGGAAAGTGGTTTCCGAGAAACCACTTTCCAAACTTTCCTGTGTTTATTTGTCATTAGAAAAGTTGGTCAACTGAAAATATTTTTCAGTCAAAGGAAAATTTGGCTTGGTTTTCAGGAAAGTATTTTCCTGAAAAATTTGGGCGGAAAACACTTTTCAGAAGTTGTGAAAAATTTAGAAATGTCATATTATTTGCTAATTATATCAAATTCGGTCCTTAAACTTTTGATTGCTATATATATTTTGTTTTGAATATTTATTTTTCAATTTCATCTCTTAAAATTTAATTTTTATATTAACTTTGGTCCTCATTTTTATAATTGTTATTTGCTTTTCCCTTATCATT
>Ga0307515_10019572_pt1 | contig 12166 bp, 7 predicted proteins | sample 17_EM_MG_FD_194513 | JGI IMG/M metagenome (GOLD analysis project Ga0307515, IMG submission 194513) | Populus trichocarpa ectomycorrhiza microbial communities from riparian zone in the Pacific Northwest, United States - 17_EM | ecosystem: Host-associated > Plants > Roots > Unclassified | place...
AACTCAATCCCAAGTTAAATTAATGTGAAAGGATTAAGTTGAAAATAAAAAAAGTCTAAGTGATAAAAAAAATTAAAGAAAAGAAAAGAAAAAAAGTAACTATGGCAATCTAGATTGGATTGTCTTTCTCCTATGTTGTATTTTTATTGTTTTATTTTTTTAATCTCTTTCATCATATGTTTATGATTTCAAAGATGATATCATAGTTTACCGAGTATTAATTTTACGAAACCAAATTACAATTGTTAAATGGAAAGCAAGATGATTTAAAAAAAAAGATTTAAATGAAAAATAAAATCAAGGTGGTTCACTGTTTATAATCCAAACACCATCATTTCATGATTTATAAAACATTATTTCTAAGAAACTAAACTATAATTATTAAATGGAAAGTAAGAAGATTTATTTTTTTTTAAAAAAGAATGATGCAAACGAAAAGTAGGACCCAACCAAAGAAAAAAAAAGAGAATGTAAAAAAAAAGAAATATTTAAGGTGATTCACTATTTATATAAACAATGTTTTTACCTTAAATTTTTTAATGCTTTTATTAATTTGCAGCTATTTAAAATTAAAAGGTGGCTAAACCCACTACTTGCATCAATATTGACTTGACTTGGTGATGCACTATCCCACGTTTTTTGGGCCTAAGCCCCGTTTCTTAAAAAAAGGGGGTAAAGTTAGCCGAGACCAAGATATATATTAGACAAGTGGTAATTTTTTGGTCAACGCGTGGGAGATAAAATTCTTCGATGAAATCAATCACTCCGCAATATTACAAAACCATGACTTCCGGTAATAACAAACTTTAGATAAAAAAAAAAAAAACAAACTTTAGATATTAAATCATGATAGTTATAGTTTAACTGGTCAGATTCTAGATTTGTTCTTTAAAGATTATCAGTTCGAGTCTTACAAAACCTCAGAGCCACTGAAGGCTTACATAGTCGTTAACTTCAAGGCCCGTGTGATTAGTTGGGGTGCACGCAAGCTAGCCCGGACAACCACATTAATAAAAAAACAAAGTTTAGATATTAGCCAAGGATGGGTTGAATTAAATTTTTATTGAATTAAAAAAAATATTTAGGCAACAAATAATTTCTTTTAATATTATTATTAAATTTAACATAATGGGTTAATTTAAAAAAATTAATTTAATTTCATACCTAACTCGATTTTTAAATTAAATAATATGAGATTTACTTCGACATGACTCGGTCAACTTCATGAATCGAAAAACAACATGAATGATTGATAAAAAATGTAATTTGAATTTTTTTTTTAAAAAAATTCAAGATAATTTTTTTTAATATTGAAACAACCATATATTAAATTGATTTGGGTTTCATGGCTTGACCCGCTAGACCACTGACCCTGATATCATGGATTCTACCAGGTTTAATAATTTTTTTTAACTATTTTTTACTTAATGATATGGTAATAAAAATAAGCGTTCGCAAAATTAAGCATCAACTAAATATTCAGATGTTTGTTTGAGACCGTGATAACCTAACAGAAAGCAAACCAAAATAAATTATAAATATCAATTCAAAATTAATCAAATGTTGAAGGATAATATTAATAAAAAAAAGATTTAATTGAAAGAAAAAAAAATAGAAGATGGAATAAACAATAAAACTATTTGGCATTGTACTAAACCCGACCCAGCGGGTCAACTTTAAACCTTTCTACCCTCCTTCTTACCTAACTTGAGTTTAAAATTAACTTGCATGAGAATTGATTCTAGGTGACCTAGTTGACTTGATAAGTCCAAAGACAACTTGAACGATCGGTAAAAGCATGGTTTGACTTTAAAAAAAATATTCAAGATGATATATATTTTTTTAATATTAAAACAACAAAATATTAGATTAACCTAAGTTTCACGACTTAACTCTCAAACCTACGACCTGAATCACGAACTCCGTTAGGCTTATAAACTTTGTTTTTAAAAGTATTTTTTATTTAATGATATGATAATAAAAATAAACATTTATAAAATTGAGTAATAACTCAATACTAAAATGTTTATTTGAGCTATAACAATTCTATAAGAAAGTTAAATATCAAAATATTTATTGTAGCTATGATAATTTTATTAAAAAAAAATGAAAATAAAACTTTAAATACTCAAAATCAATTAAATATAAAATGATAAAAATTCTCTTAATTGATCGAGTGTCAAAGAAGACCCCACCTTCAGCCAAAACAAAACGAAGTAGTGTAATCCTTAGATTTCCCCCTTTACTATCTACTAATTCATAATTGTATCCCTAAAATATTAGACATTCCTCAATTGAATCCCATTTCTATGTATTGTTATTGTTTTCCGTTTAAATTGCACATGTTATGAAATAGATAGAAAAAGTTGCTTTGGGAAATTTTGATGTTTTCCACAAGAAAAAAGAAGAAGATTTATAGGTGGAAATTCGATGGAGTATGATACACTGGAGACTTAATTGAAAATTTTAAAGTTTGGACTAGATTGATAATAAGCTCATAATTGGAGGACTAATTTGAGGTTTTTCAAATGAAGTACCCGAAGAATAAATTCACGGTCTATGAATACTCGAAATCAACTGTAAATTACTTCTATAATATTTTAATATAAAAGAAAAATCCGTTAAGGAGCTCTCTGAAAGGATTGAATATCTAACAAGTTGTCTCTGCCATTCCATTTAAGTGTTTTTAAAATTATGGTTATAATTATTTTTTAAAAGATATTTTATTTGAAAATATATTAAAATAATAATTTTTTAATTTTTAAAAATTATTTTTAATATTAACACATTTAAATAATTTAAAAATATTAAAAAAATATTAATATGAAAAAAAATAATTTTTTTTTTAAATTTTTTGATATGCAAACGTAAACTTCATTTCCCACTCGTAGTCTGACATTACAAGTACAAGACCACATTATTAGATGGTGGAACGAAGTGGAGTCCACCTCTTGTTTACTGACATGGGGTGTGATGCATGCATGGCATCTTTTCCATTCACCCTCTGATATTGAATTCAAGGATTTCTAATAGCATGGTCATCTTCTATATAATAGGTACATTCCATAGCTGAAATCATATCAAGTACCTTGTATTTCTTGTCTTTTAAGTAAGTAGCATCGTTTTGTTCTTATGTTCATCTTTTTTTCCTTCTGTCTTTCAAAAAGAAACACGCAAGGATTTTGGCAGCTGTATATAAGCACACACATACAATTTTGAGCTCATGCTTTTCGTTGCTTTTAGTTTTTCACGTGTTATGTTTACTGCTTGATTGAATTGCATGCTTGGTTTCTATTGCAACTTTGCTTTCTGGTTGGAATCTGCTGTTGTCTGCATGAAAAAGTCAGAAGCAGCTCTTGGCTTCATCTTCTTAACATTCTTTCGTTCAGTATTGGTGTTTTCCTGATATATCTGTATATTTGAATGCTTTCCAGTGATTTCATCATTTTTCTGAAGTTGTTTTCTTTTCATGCAGAAAGGGGAGATTATGGGGTTGTGCACCATCATGCATAAGGTTTTGTTTGTGGCTGTAATGGTTTTCAGCAATGGGTTATCATCAAATGGGATCGGTCTGAATGATACTGCAAGACCGAAGGTTGTCAAAATTGGGGCTCTTCTAAATTTTAATACTACCGTTGGAAAAGTTGCGAAGGTTGCAATAGAAGCTGCTGTTGAAGATGTGAATAACAGTACTATCCTTGGTGAGACAAAGCTGCAAGTCACAATGCAGGACACAGAGAATAGCAGCTTTCTTGGCATGCTTGACGGTAAATCCTTGTTTGACCCAAGCTTTTTTTAGTTTCTGACTTATGCATGTCAATTTCTCTTATGATAATCTCCTTGTTTCCAACAGCTTTAGGCTTGATGGATGGTGAGACAGTGGCCATAATTGGGCCCGAGACTTCAGCTACTGCTCATGTTGTATCGCAAATCGCCGATGAGATTCATATCCCCATGTTGTCATTTGGAGCTACAGACCCGACACTATCTTCACTTCAGTACCCATTCTTTGTCAGGACAACACAGAATGATCTATTTCAGATGGCAGCAATAGCAGAAATTATAGACTACTATGGATGGAGAGATGTAACAGCAATCTATGTAGATGACGATCATGGGAGAAACGGAATTGCAGCTTTGGGAGACAAGTTGGCCGAGAGACGCTGTAGGATATCACATAAAGCTCCTATAAGCCCCAGTCTGAGCCGTGAAAACATCCGCAATGAACTGAAAACGGCGAATTCGGAGGAATCTAGGATTTTTGTTCTTCTTGCTCATGCAGACTGGGGTCTGGAGGTTTTTAGGGTGGCGCAAGATATTGGGATGACAGGAAGTGGCTATGTCTGGCTAGTTACCGATTGGCTTGCTAGCACCTTCGATACTAATTCTTCTATCTCTCCAGAAGCAATTGGTGGAGTGCAAGGAGCTATTACGTTGCGTATGCACACACCAGATTCACAACAGAAAACGAAATTTGTCTCTGGATGGAGCAAATTGATCACTCGGGATAAAATGGTTAATGGCACTGGGTTAAATACTTATGGTCTATATGCTTATGACACTGTCTGGTTGCTGGCTTATGGAATTGATGCCTTTTTCAAGCAGGGAGGAAATATTTCATTTTCACAAGATCCAAAGGTAACCGAGCAGCATAGAGGGAAACTGAAGGTGGATGAAGTGAGAATCTTCAATGGAGGGGATCTTTTGCTTCACATCATTTTACAGGTCAATACGACCGGAGTAGCAGGGCCAATCAAGTTCGATTCAGATAGGAACCTCATTCATCCGGCATATGAAGTTATGAACGTCAATGGCAAAGGGTTTAAAAGGATCGGTTATTGGTCTAATTACTCTGGCTTATCAGTTGTGCCACCGGAAACGCTTTATACAAAGCCACCTAATCGTTCAAGTTTGAGTCAAGAACTAGAGAGTGTAATCTGGCCTGGACAAACGAAACAGAAGCCTCGTGGATGGGTTTTTCCAGAGAATGGAAGGCAATTGAGAATTGCAGTGCCAAACCATGTCATTTATCACGAGTTGGTCTCTGTGAAAGGCGCTGATTCATTCAGTGGATACTGCATTGATGTATTTACAGCTGCTTTGAGCTCTTTGCCTTACGCTGTCCCATATAAGCTACATGCATTTGGGGATGGTATTAACAAACCTAAAATATCTGAGCTTCTGCAATTGATCGAAGCCGGTGTGAGTATAAAAAAGAAAAAGAAAAAGATATATTCTTTTAACTTAACTGAAAAGGCTGCAATTTTTCTTTCTGAACCTTTGTCTATCTTGTTCTATTTAGGTCTATGATGCTGCAGTAGGGGACTTGGCTATCACCAACAATCGAACAAGGATTGTGGATTTCACACAGCCCTACGTGGAGTCCGGCCTAGTCGTAGTGGCCCCAGTTCAGAAGTTGAACTCTAATTCTTTGGCATTCTTGAGGCCATTCACTCCGATGATGTGGTTAGTAACAGGAATCTTTTTCCTTGTTGTCGGAGTTGTTGTTTGGATCTTGGAGCATAGAGTCAACGATGATTTTCGAGGCCCTCCTAAGAGACAAATTGCAACTATTATATGGTGAGTGCCTAAGAAATATAACAATTTTGTGGGTTTATCACCAATCTTCCCTATTTGAGCAATCTATGCAATATGAGAATTTGCTTCCTCCATATCCAATTCTTGAATGGCTAACATTTTCGCACATGATCTACAGGTTCAGCTTTTCAACATTGTTTTTCTCCCATAGTAAGTGGAATGGCCCTTTTATATATATAGATACATATATAGTTTTATCTACTTTGTCACACGGACCATTGAGGCACCTGTGAAAGTAACAGTCCATTTCTTGTTCTGATATATACAGAGCAAAATACCGTCAGCTCCCTTGGTCGCTTTGTGCTACTCATCTGGCTATTCGTAGTTCTTATACTCAATTCAAGTTACACTGCAAGTTTGACCTCAATTCTTACGGTAGAACAACTTTCTTCGCCCATTAAAGGGATTGAGAGTTTGGTAACAAGCAATGACCGCATAGGCTTCCAGCGGGGATCATTCGCTGAAAATTATCTAGCGGAGGAATACAACATAGCCAGGTCTAGACTTGTTGCTCTCAACTCCGACGAGGACTATGCCAAAGCCTTGAAAGATGGTCCCCAGAAAGGAGGTGTTGCTGCGGTGATTGATGAACGAGCATACATAGAGCTTTTCCTCTCCACTCGATGTGACTTCAGTATTGTAGGTCAGGAGTTCAGCAAAAGTGGGTGGGGATTTGTGAGTATTTCCAGCCCGTTTACTGTATCCTTTCAAATTATTGCGCATATAGTTTTGCGCGCGTATATCATAACATGGGCTAGTTTTCCTCATTTGTCATTACATTTCAGGCATTTCCGAGGGACTCACCCTTAGCAGTGGACATGTCAGCGGCCATCCTGAAACTTTCAGAAGGCGGAGAACTCCAAAGAATACATGATAAATGGCTGCAGAGAAGTCCCTGTAGTTCAGAAGGTGCGAAAGAAAGTATAAACCGACTTCACCTAAAAAGCTTTTGGGGCCTTTTTCTCATGTGTGGTGTAGCTTGTTTGCTCGCTCTCGTTCTATATCTTATAAAGATACTGTGGAAGTTTTCCAATTACTCAGAAGACACCGAGCCTTCAAGTCGAGGCACTTCATCTCCAGGTCTTCAGACATTCTTTTCATTTGTCAGTGAAAAGGAAGCGGACATCACTAGTCGGTCCAAGAAAAGGCGAATGGAGAGGACCTCAAAGAAAGTTAGAGGTGGAGATGAATCACCAAACTGTTCTTTTGGGAATAGTAATGAAGTCTAGGGTTCTTCCATCCATTGTAGTAGTTTTGGAGTCTGCTACAGCATTATGCTTTCCAGGATCATCATGTAAATTATGATCAGATCATTTGGAGCATGCTATAAGCATAGTAGTGGTCTTCCTTCCTGTTTGCTATAGGCATATGTATTTATATCCATGCCATTATTAATAACAATAAAAAAAGTATAAAGTTACAAATCATACTAGTTTATCATCACAATAATCAGAATTGTGAGAGAAGAGTTTGCATAAATTAAAGACCTTTCCAAGAAAATCTCAACTTCTAATTCACAAGTAAATTAATAAGATTTGGGAATGGTTGAGATACGAAAAGCCATTTTTAAATTCAATTCACAAGTAATAAACAAGTGATGTGATGCTTTGAGATAAAAAAAAGAAGAAGAGAAGATTAAAGTGAATAGAGAGAGAGAGAGAGAGAGAACAAACTCGAATAATTTGGCCTGATAATGGAAGCGAGAGGGAGGAGAGAGAGACATAAAGTACACCATTGTTTTACTAGCTTGAGAGTATGAGACGCAGGACCTATGCTCAACCATGGACTTACCAAAAAGATTTGAAATCACCGTACTCCTCATAGAATCGTCAATTGTGTTCTTCCTACAATTAGCAACAAATCCCTTTGATTTGCAATCCACTCTAATCTGCAAGAAGAGACTGTAGTACGGTGGGGGTCTGTAAAAAAAGAAGGAAAAAAGGATGGTGGGGGCTAAAAAAAAGAGACTGTAGGGGGTCTGTAAAAAATATGATTTGTGTTATTAAGGGTATTTTTGAAATATTATATTTTATGCCAATTCCGAGGGAAATATTATAGAAAATGAGAGTGTCTTCCATCTTATTTGCTTTTACATATTTTCTAGAAATTGAATTCAAATCTATACCCTCGAAAACATTCTAAACACAAGAACTGATTTAATCATATGAATTGAATTAAATTCACAAGGTTCCAAACACCCCGTAAAAGAGTTTGAAGACAATAAAATATTTAAGGAATATTTAAGGAATATGATGAAACTAAAAGATAGTTCAAAATTCTTCATCAATAATTAAAACAAAAATAATAATTCATAATATTCATTACATTGTCAAAATCCAAACTTTATTAAAACAAAGTAACAATAGAGCGTCTAAGACATCGAATCAAAACTAAAAGGAAAACCTCGCAAGACAAGCAAGACATACTAATCAAAACTGAAGCAACAGGAATACTCAACAAAGTCCACCTACTATCAGAAACTAAGAACCTGAAATAATATTAAGAATGAGGGGTGAGTTCAACCAATTCAGTGAGGGAATAATATTTAATATACATTCTAGATATTAATAGTTTGCAAGCCGATTTATCTTGATATACATATACATATACATACTAAACATATTATCACAAAGTAGTGAAATACATGTCAGAGATCAGATGACACCTGAAGGTGACCAGATGACACACAAAAGTGACCAGATGACACCTAAATATGACCACTGTGGGATGATCAGTCGTCACAGGATGATGCTTCTTTCACCAGCTAGGTATACATAATACTATGTGCATATAAGCTAACTACTCTCTGTTAGCATGGAGTTACTGACAAGTCCTATATCAAGGCATAATAGATATTCACAGAATCATCAAAGGAACGTATATCATATCAAATAGAATTTAGTTCGACAGATTGCGAGTGCAAATTCAAGAATAAATAAGTGCTCGGAAAATAAAGCAATGCATATAAATATTCAAGGAATTAACTAGTTGTACTCATCGTATAATCAACATGCATATTTATTTATAATATATGCATATTAAAGATTATCCCACTCACCTGAAAAAATATAGATTAAAAGGAATGTCAAATAAAAGACCTGAAAAACCTATTGAGGATCGTTAGGAGAACCTACAATAAATATACGAAATATACTCAAAAGAAACTCAAAACAACCAAATAAAAGATTCCAATTCATAAAAGAAAATCAGGTTTAGTCTCCTAGGTTTAGGGACTAAAATGGAAATTTTCCAAAACAGGGACCGAAACGTAATTTTACCAAAACTAGACCAAGCTGTAAATACATAACCATACTAAAATTTCACCCATAAACCATCCTAAATTATGTCTAGAACGAACCAGGGACCGAACTGTAATTTTTATAAAGTTTAGGGACTAAAATGTAAATTCCCAAAATTGAGGGACCAAACTGAAAATATTTCAAATAAATTATCAAGCTGAGATTAATCATCCTTAACCTCATAATAACACTGTCCAGAATCTCAAAATACATTTAGGAGTCAAATTATATTTTTTTCAAATTTTAGGGATTAAACTGAAATTTTTATAAATTGAGGACCAAAATAAAATTTGGTCATCTTCAACCTCAAGATCATTCTGTCCAGATTTTGCAGCAAGGTTAAAATGAATTTCTTAACCCATAAAAATCAATTTAAACAAATCAACTCATAAATTCTTATTTCTAACAACATACTCAAAATCAATCACTTAACATTAAACCCCTAATAATCATGAATTAATCTTAACAAAATAAACTTTAAATCCTTATAAACCCTAACTCTTCTTTAATCTTTCCATAAACAAATCATAATCGAAAGTAATATGAGAGAGAACCACTTACTTGTTACTTCCACTTTCTTGAACCTAAAAAAAAACTGAAATCCTTGGTTTGATGAAGGGAGGATCATGACGGCCACAAGAATTGAAAGAGAGAAAAGTAATTCTCTTGCAACTTTTTCTTATATACCTAGGTTAACTTAGGTTGAGTTTGGACTGACTTGAGCTTGAGTTTGGGCCAAAAGTTTGGGTTTTACAAATTTGGTCTCTATATCATTTCGAATGATTTTTGATTTGGTAACATGCAATGCTATATCTTTATATAATATGCTTATACGCCAAGAACTTATGATTATTGATCTTAAAATGTTTATATTATTGACTTTTCTCATGCATTTCATGGACATATCTTATAATTGATAAGAGGAGCATACTACGATTGATAGTAGGAGAAATCATGTAGATTTATTATTAATATGTTAATACTTGCAAAAATATTAATGATTTGTCATAATAAAAAAGGGAGAGGATATTGGCTCACAAGTATCCATTGCTTCTAGTTTGAACAAATCAAACCATTAATTGATTTCTAATTATTTTCTTGAGATTATGTTGACATAAATTAATTACCACGCTTTGCATCTCAATGATTATCAATAATGTCTTGAACTTGCACTAAGAACATCTAACTACATTGATAGAATATTATACTTAGGATATTATATTATATGTGACTTAAGTCTATATAGAGATTGATTTAACTATTAAGATAAACTTTCTATATCCATAATACTATCCTGAAAAAAATATCTTTGAAATTATGTAAAATAGCTTTCTCTACACCTAAAAAGATCAAGACCTCTAATACATAAGATGACCATAACAAACATATTTCTAAACCTTTATAGGAAGCGAGACAGTAGGTATAGTAAACTAATTAACCAAACAAGTTACAAAATCCAAAGACAATTGGTAAACCATACATACCAAATCAAATACAAGAAATTCAGAGACAACGAGTAAACCATTTTGCAATTTTAATACTTATTTCAGCTTGGACAATAGTCAACATCATATTAGCAACAAAATCAGAGTCAATCTAATGATGAGCTTACATAACCATTGGATTGTGACATGTATAAGTCTTTTTAATTTTAAAATCTCAAATGAATCAGAATTTGTGTTATATCCCCCTCGTAAATACCATTGACTTGATGTTTCATGCTTACACTATAATTGCATGTAAGTTGTGGTTGAACGTTGCACTTTGTATTGAAATGAATTTTTTACATACTGCATTGATTAAATCAACATTGGGAACATTTATCCAACCTTGGACTCAGTACTTAAACCTGAATCCTTAAGGCTTAAAGCCCAACCAAAGCTCATCATATGAGTAGACCCACTAACATATTCAAATTCAGGAACATGGGGTCTTATTGTTTGGTTTATTGGATCACCTTGTCATCTTCCTCAACTACATTATCGATATGACAATCATCTTTCCCATCACTTAGTTCATATTCATCATAACAATTTAGAGCCGTTACCATACTCAACCGAGGTTCCACACACACCATTTCTTGAACTGATGTTAGGTTCATTACATTACCAATTGTCTTAGATAAACCTGTTACATGTGATGAATTTATGGTCCTTTAACTATAACTTAGGACTCGAGTCAACTTTAAACTCAAAGAGTTTCATACTTTAGGTTTTCTACTCAAGTAGAGTTCTAACATTTGCAACTCATTTATGGTGATCAACCTAACCATTGCATTAAAACTCATATTACTAGTAATGGGAACATCGACATAACGATTCAAATGACCTTCACCCAACATCCTCCAAGTAATATCAACATCAAATTCAACCAAATTCCACCCAATTCCTCAACACACTAAATTTTTAAATTCATGAAATGAACTGTCTAATCTCAAGCTACATAACTCGGTACTTTCTTCATGGTAAATGATATCGTTATCACTATTGATGGTTGTACCACCATAAAAATATAAAATTTCCACTATAGAAGACATGTTTGGTGAAAAGCATAACAAAACACAATGCTAATTTGTAAATATACCAAATTATTCAAGTTACATTTAAAAACCTAAAATTAACAAAAATCATAAACTAAACCCTAAAACACTAACATTAATATAATAAACACAACATAATTCATCTACTTTTCTTATCAAATAAGACAATGTATACACTTACTTAACTAATTTTATATCTAATTAATCTTAAATTATTGTTCAATTAGATAAAATCAACAAAACCCCTAACCTAAACTCTAAAACTCTTATCTTAAAAAAAATCATAAATTAGCCAAGTAAAATAACAAATTAATAGAGGAAAAGGTAAATATACCTCGGATTGGTTAAATGTGGTGCTTATGGGTAGTGACGGTAGGGAGAAATCAGTGGTTGTCGCGGGTGGATGGTTAGAAAAAGAACTGACAGTTGAAAGACAGAGAAATATGAGGTCTGTCGTGGGAAAGAGAAAGACAAAAAAAAATTTAGTGGAGAGAGAGATTAGCTTGCCTGATATGAGAGCAATGATGAGAGGAGGAAGAAACAAGGGAAGAGAGAAAGCAGTAAAGGGAGAAGAAAAAGGAAAGAAAATTGTCTTCAAAATAATTAATTAGGTGGTAGTGCATATATTACATACGATTAATTATGGCATGTGTGGTACATGTATGACCACTGTTTTTCATGCTAGAGTGAGAATTATTTTTTCAATTATGGTAGTTTGTGAAATGAGTTT
>Ga0307515_10019573_pt1 | contig 12166 bp, 9 predicted proteins | sample 17_EM_MG_FD_194513 | JGI IMG/M metagenome (GOLD analysis project Ga0307515, IMG submission 194513) | Populus trichocarpa ectomycorrhiza microbial communities from riparian zone in the Pacific Northwest, United States - 17_EM | ecosystem: Host-associated > Plants > Roots > Unclassified | place...
ATCGGGTAGTGTGGTCTCACTACCAGCTGAGGAAGAGCTCAGGTATGAGGCAGAGTAACTGCGGGGTCCAGAAAAGGTTGGGGTTCGGAGGTCACTAGGTGCGGAACTCAGTGCAGAGCTGTGTGGGCTACCGTGGCTTTGAGTAGTAGCAGCTTCATCATAGTACTGATCAAGGAAAGCACCATCGAAGGATGGAGATGTTGGTGCCGTCATTGCCTGTGTCCAGCCTGAGGGCATGATTTGATTCTTGGAACCCGGGATTCATGTTGCTGATAATGCCAGTGGTCTCAGTCTTCGAGTCAGGGATGTGGTGGGGAATTCTGACAGGTATCTGAATTTGTATGCAGGCTTTGCAGGTAACCTGGATTTGTATGCAGGTCTGACAGGTAACCTGCCGGCGCCTACAGGTATCTGAATTCATATGCAGGCCAGACAGGTAACCTGCCGGTGCCTACAGGTATCTGAATTCGTATGCAGGCTTTGCACGTAACCTGGATTTGTATGCAGGTCTGACAGGTAACCTGCCAGCGCCTACAGGTATCTGACTTTGTATGCAGGCCTGACAGGTCACGTGCCGGCGCCTACAGGTATCTGAATTCGTATGCAGGCCTGACAGGTAACCTGCCGGTGCCTACATGTATCTGAATTTGTATGCAGGCTTCGCAGGTAACCTGGATTTGTATGCAGGTCTGACAGGTAACCTGCCAGCGCCTGCAGGTATCTGAATACGTATGCAGGCCTGACAGGTTACCTGCCGGCGCCTACAGGTATCTGAATTCGTATGCAGGCCTGACAGGTAACCTGCCAGTGCCTACAGGTATCTGAATTCGTATGCAGGCCTGACAGGTAACCTACCGGTACCTACAGGTCCCTGGATTAGTATGCAGGCTTCGCAGGTAACCTGGATTCTTATGCAGGCCTGACACGTAACCTGCCGGTGCCCATAGGTGAGTGCATGCCCGCAGTCATTTCGTATTCCACGCCTGGCCGGCCGGCTTTTTGTCAACCGATGCCCGGCCTAGACTGTAGGTAAACCTGCAGGTGACTGTAGGTCAGCCCGGCCGGTTGGGGACACTGGCCACATTGGAGAGATCGGCGTACTTTGATTGCCTTTCCTCTTGCTGTCCCCACCATTCCGCGATATCCGGGATCCAAAATGTACGGGCAGTCTCCATTGGGTCGGAGTGGTAATCATCGAGATTTGGATTATCTCGCCCTCAGTTCTTTGGTGACTCACGCGGCGAATTGAAATAGAGCCTGGGGGCGGTCAGTAAGCGTGCTGCGCGATCGCTTGGTCCACGTGTCGATTCGGCCAAATTTTTATGCATCAAGTATTCTTCATCACTACTGGACAAATCATATGGATCAAAAGATAATTGACCAGATTTAGAAGGAGTTGCAGACTGGATGATGTCATTGCTCTGGGGTTTTTCATGTGTAGTGAACGACAATCGTCTGTGTTTCGCACAGTATTCGTTTTCCACATACTTCATACATGCCTCTTGGTATTGGGTAGTATAAGAACTCTCGTCCTCACGATTGATATCCATTCCCTTGTGCCATTTCCTAAACGATCGCAACGTGCGAAAAGGATCAAGAATAATTGCCGAAATGAGAAGCATATCCGTCATTGGAGTGACTTCAGCATAGTATTTGGACACCTTTTGTCGCGCAAACCTCACAGCAAAGTATAAATCTCCCTTCCACTGGGTTTTCGTTAGAGCTAAAGCACGCAGAACGCCATCCATATGATCGAACATGTCGTTATAGACAGTGATAACACTATGCAGTGTGACCATATCTCTTATCGACATCCACAGAGTCCAGTATCGGAATGGCATTAACACTTCCATAACGTACTTGATGATTCTCCATTCATCCTCTGTTGTGTAGAGTCACCGGTAATCGCTGTATTTTGGATTCTTAAGCCACTCGTGAGCGAATTCTCGTAATCGATAGGCTCACTCAAACAACTTCTGAGTTGAATTCCACTGTGTTTTCACATTCATAATAGGAAGGACTGCGATTCGTACTTTGGCTTTTTGACAGTCAATAAACTTGTTTCGACGGCCAGGTGTCAATGTAATCAAGACAGCTAGCATTCGCTGCTATATGATGGTCAGTTTCAGAATTTACAAAGTATCTTGAAATACGTACTTTCTCAATTATCTTGGCCAAACAAGGTTTCATAGCAGACACCTCATTGATTCTAACGTTGCCCTCTTTTCGAAGTTTTTGACTCTTCCCAATATGTTTGTTTTCATTCTCTCCAAATTGCTGATCACGCTCATGTGCTTCACACGACTTTGTACGGCCCTTAACACCGAGACTGCTCATGAATGCACCTAAAGCAAGCTGAATGACATGCGCCATGCATGGTATGTGATTTCTCAATGCAGGCCACTCGATTCCCGGGGCCTGAAGTGTGGATTGTAGTTCCAGAGTCATCGAGTAATTTGAGGAGGAGTTATCAGTTGTAATTCTGAGCAAGCGGCCGTCAGTAAGCTCAAAACAATCTAGCTCTTTCTTCAAATGTGTGGCTAGCCTTGCTCCAGTATGTTGACCCTTGACCTAGTATCAGGAATCAGCTGTTGAGATAGAAAAAGAACAGACTATTGACCTCATCGAAAGCGAGTTGCACTTCCCGAATTGCCCAATCCCGATCTATATACTATGCAATGACCGACGTTATTGCTAATTTGTTTGTTGATGTCCACCCGTCCAAAGCTAAACTAATTGTATTTCATGTTGGCAACTGCTTCGTAATTGCATCCACAGTCAGTGAGTATTCCCTCCGACAAAGGTTGCTGAGGGTGCTGGCAGACAGTAGCACCAGCTCGTTGCGTAATGCGTTGTATGACCACCGTAGCTCAAGGTTTGATATTGTGTTTTATGGTATATGAGCCGAAACAAATCCTAACATCAGTCAGCGATTCCAGGTGTCTTGGTGAAATTCGGCGGTTACAAAGTCCTTATCTGCTAGTTTGGAGCGTTTTGTCTAATAATACTGTCAATATAGCTTAGAAGTCAATATCGCCAATGAATTTCTCTTGTGAACTTACTATTGTAATCCGTCGACTTCCGTACCTCTTCAACATGGCGATTGCTGCTTCACCGACCGTTGAGCTAGTTAATTCCGTAACCTCTGACTCTGTCAATTCGTTTAACTTTGCGATGTGCGCTTTTCCCAGTAAGCGTTTGTCCATTGTGCTGGTCCCATAATATGTGTTACGGGGGTATTAAGCCACGTTTCAATAAACATTTATTACTTAAAATACAGACGCTTAACTAAACTTCTTTTTCTTTCCTCGTCTTATCCTAAGACTCAACCTCTTGTCCTGATACAAGAGCGCCCTCTAAAAACAATCCCAGTTTTCTTCCTGATCGTGAATATGGAACATATCGATAAGTTCCTCGAAAGGTAATCTCCCGGTCTGTACCAATCTGCAGACGTCGTACGTGATGCCAAGATACTCGGCTGAGTGCAATACCCAATACTGCCCAGATGTATTCCTCATTTCCTTGTACCAGAGAAACAGTTCTGTGAATTGTTGGATGAGATGAACGTGTGCGGTGCGTCTCTTCGATTGTTTCAAGGTAAACATAAAGAGTAAAGTTACTAGTATGAAGTAGAGACGTAAAGGTGAAAGTTTAGGTAAAAATCTTAATAATATTTCAAGGTGCTCTTCGCTGGTAATGTCTGACTGTGGATTGCTGCTCGAGCATGTTCTTCTCATTGTCGTAGGGACAATGTGAGTCTTTTATAGTCTTTCGCAGGCTCAAGTTTGGCCACTACTCTTACGACCATGACATCAGGTTTTGCTTTAAATCTTATCTCGGATGAAACATCCCGAGAGCCGCCACAAGTTCCCTTTGGTTATCGTGTTCATGCATGATTGGTTTTAAAGCGTTACGCTCCTCATTGAGGCTATCATCATCCATGATTTCAAACGCACTCATGTGCCAACTCATAACTTCAACTTAGACATCTTGCTTATCATTCGTTCAGTAGTTGGAACATCTGACGTCATTTAGACTATCAGTGTATATCGCAATATAATAATAACACGAGGTTATCAATGCCTCACCATTCAGGCTATTCAGCACCGCGTCAGAGATTTTATATCGGCGACCCACCATTACTCTGCCAACGTAGATTAAGACACCCTATTGGGGTTGCGATAGTTATCGCTCCTGGCTGATAGCCAATGCCAATAATCCCTCACGCACTGCATGCTGAGGATCCAGAACTTCCGCCATCCGTGGAGTGCGCGCATTGATCCGTATCTCCTTAGAGCAAGGGTGCGACGATCCCTCTTACTAGCATATTGCATATTGCGTGCTGCACACCCATTTGCTTATGGCTCATGGCGTGTGTTGTCCCGCTATCAAGGTTGAATAGATATAGCCTATAATCATGCGCACCACTGATATTATTTCACATCCTGGGTATAGCGACATAATTGCATCATCTTGCGAATCCGCTTGGTAAGACTATTCTTATCAAATAGCAATACGCGGCTCAGATGAAACCCCGCGAAGGGCTGTCTGGCTGATCACATGTATCATACGAGCAGGTGTTATGCTGCCTGACTAATCAATGTAGTATCCTGTACTCGTAATCAATCAACATGTATCATTAACGCTATCAGAGGAGAGCCCCTGACAATATGTTGGATGGCGAAGAACTTGATGACTAACGATGCATATGATGCCAGGGCTGCCGGCCTCCTCAATTCCGCAATGCAAATGGAACCGCCATGAAGGCGCATGTCTCGAATTATTCCAAGCAATAGAACGCTTCGAGCCCACATTCAGAGAAGCCCACCAAGCATCGAATATGATTTGCAGAGTAAGGTCGTTCAAATCGCGAATATAGACACGTTCATTTTTGGATGATATCTTTACCTCCAGCAACGAGGTATTCATTGATTGTGAATCCGACATGGCGGTAGGAATTGGATGGCTGAGTAATTGTTGTTGAATGGATGTCAATAGGTACGGTATTGTCAAGAAGATTGCTGGTTCATAAATATTGACTCTAGAGCTATGAGCAACAAAGAAGTAAGCCCTGTGAGACATTGCATACATAGTTGTGAAGTAGTATACAACGACGTATGGAAAAGACTGACTGTTAAAAATTGAATTTCGGTACAACACAATGCAGTATGTTGCTGTGTAGGTTACTGCGCCAGCACAAAATCTGCTGATGCTCTGTTGACGCTCATTTTCAGGAGGCAGCAGTGATGTCATCGCTTGCATTGTTACCAATAAAGGTGGCCAATACTTCTAGTATGGATTAAAGCCGACGCCCAGCCCTTCGATTATGCATGAAGCAGGACCAAAAATGGTTGACGCTCCGTTGACGCTCATTTTCAGGAGGCAGTAGTGATATTGTCGCTAGCATTTTTGCCAATAAAGGCGGGCAATACATCTATTATGGATTAAAGCTGACGCGTAGCCCTTTGATCATGCATGAAGCAGGACCAAAGATCGTGGACGCTCTGTTGATGCTCGTTGTTACGAGGCAGTAGTGATATCGTTGCTACCATTTTTGCCTATTAAGGCCGCCAATACATCGATTATGGATTAAAGCCGACGCACAGCCCTTTGAGTATGCATGAAGCAGGACCAAACATTGTTGACACTCCGTTGACGCTCAATTTTGGGAGATGGTCGCAATGTCCTCTCTAGCATTGTTGGGTTGAAAGGCGGCTGATACATGCAAAGCAGGTTGATGTGGTTGCGCAGCCCTAGGATCATTCCAAATGTGAGACCAAAAATTGTGGCCACTTGGTAAACGCTCAATTTTGGGAGATGGTCGCGATGTCCACTCTAGCATTTTTGCGATGAAAGGCGGCCGATACATGCAAAGTTGGTCGATGTTGTTGCGCAGTCCCAAGATTATTCCAAATGCAAGACCAAAAATCGTTGATGTTCCATTGACGCTCAATTTCAGGAGATAGTCGCGATGTCGTCTCTAGGATTTTTGCGTTAAAAGGCGGCCGATACATTCAATGTAGGTAGATATCGTCGTTCAGCGTCTGGATTATTCCAATTGCAAGACCAAAAATCGTTGATGCTCCATTGACGCTCATTTTTAAGAGATAGTCACAATGACGTCCCTTGCAGAGTTGCCTAGAAAGGCGGCCAATATTCCGATTATGGGTAATAATAAGTGCCCAGCATTTGGATTATCCAAGATGTAAGACACAAAATCGTTGACGCTCCATTGATGCTCAATTCTAGGGTATGGCAATGAGCGTTTCACTTGTCCTTTTAAGCAGAAAAATGTCCAATATATTGACTATGTTAGAAAGTGACTATCTTGCTGTTTGATTGCAGAGTGTGAAAGACAAATAAATCATTGACGCTCCGTTGATGCCCACATTACACTCAGCCTAACTGTCATTGTAAGCTCAATCATTGTAGTTCAAACATGGATTGAAATTATTCACAGGCAATCGTTCTTTTCTATGGATTATCTTTTGCATCCCGATGCTTCGTCCACCCTCACTATCTGATTCACTACTTCATGCGTGATATGAGCGATACATGATGTAGTATATCACGTTCCAGCACTTTCGGCCGGCAATTAGTGGCATGCAGACCCGGCTACTAATGTTTGATTAATATTGCCTGTCTGTCCCACCATTCCTGATCCAGTTCCTTTTGCTCAATTTCCATGACCTACCACAAGTGATTTTCAACATCTCAACCATGTGGACCAGGGCTAAGCGGTGAGTTGTGCATTTGAATGCATGGATGAATGCAGCATGACGGTTGCCATGCATACAGGTTCGTATTGCGCTTTGACCGCTCCTTCTAGGCCTTGTATGACATCACTTACTTCAAAGTTATTGCTAAATTTCGTCACCAATTTAGTTTTTGCTTTCGCACTTAACAGTAACAGCAAGGACGATAACCGGCTTATTGGTCGTCGTGTGGCGTGATTCGCAGTTTAGCAGGTTAGAATGGTGCGTATGATCCTTGCACATGCACAGATGAATCATCATGTCTCACAATTTGGTCACTGAAATCAAGACAAAGCTGACACCTAGCAAAATAGAAAGACAAATTGCTTTTCACGGCTCTACATCGATACAAATCTCAATTTGGCTATCTATTCCTCCGCAGATGCAGGAGCTGTCACCATGTCTTCGTCCGAATCCGATTGCTGTATGGTAAATACCTCGGGAGGCAATATGCAGTGGTAGGCTCTTACTGGTTGAACTGGCGTGGCATACGTCATCAGTGAAGAATCAGACTCGGCGCAAGACGGCAGAGAAGATATGAGTTCCGGCGACTTCGGTTTCTCTGAGCCTACTCTCTGATGGCTACTTCCTGCTCGCGAAGTACATTGCGGCATGTGCAATATTCCAGGGACGATATCCAGAGTCTCTGATAGCTCTCCAAACGTTGTTGGGGGAGGTGCCGCTGCAAAATGATCCGTTTGGGACTTAATGACCGCTGGAACCTTCATTTCGAATGTTCTGTACTTCTTATCTCTTTCGCGGATGTAGTTGGCCGTATCCCCCCATCCCGGTTGTGTCAATTCATCAAGCTTCACCTGTTTCTGCCAAAACCTCTCCATGTGGTGTTGTACTGTTTTGGAGATTGTCCCCATTACCCAGCCAGGTTCGTCCTCTTCGCTCAGCTTGCCCTGCTCTGTATCATCGTCATCTTCTTCATCTTCCACATCCTCCTTATCATCGGAACTTGCCACATCGCTCAGACTGTCTCCGATAGCATTCAGCATCTCTTCAAATGTCTTTTTGGGCTCTCTGGTGGTCAATCCTGCCTTTTCAACATTGCTCATATCTTCTTGCTTCTGCTTAATCGCTGTCTCTGCGTCTTCAACTCGCTTTTGTGCCACCACAGTCTCTCACTCCACATAAATCTCTATCAATTACTCTCTCTCTTCAATGCTCAAAAAGTGCATTTCTCGTTTATTCTCTGCTGCGAGCTTCTTTTTGGATAGCCAGCTCAGCAATGCCCCAAGAGCTCGGACCATTTCTGCCACCAGTCCGCTCTTCCCATCATTCGCTTGATGACGTCGTCGTGTGGATTGCTTGGTTGATTTGCCATATTTGCCCGCAGGGAGAGGGTCAAGAATCTTTTTTGGAGCATTGACCATTGTATATCGTGTTGACTGTTATTGGGAGAGCTGTTGGATGTTGCAAGGTATGGACCATATGGAGGCAAGCTGCATCATTTAAGTCAAGGTTGGTATGCTTGATCATCTCGAACAAAGCAAATTCTGTGTTTTGACCTTCACTGAAATGGGAATTGTCATCTGAACCGTACAAGATGACTCGATTCTTAGTCTCAGTTTCATGTACGATCCCGTTGATCTCGTGAGACAAACATCACCAGATGTCCTTTCCGTCAAAGAATATCCTGTTTATATTTAACATTAATGAGACTTCGGTGGTCGTGAACTTTATTTTGTCCCTGTAAACAAACATGTAACATCGGACCGACTCTCAGCAAATCGCGGGACTGTTGGAAACCCCTGCAACCTGCAGCGATACGCAGCCCAATTCAGCATGAGTAGAACGTTCAAGTTGGCGGTCGTTCAGTCTATTTTGATTTGAAGCTAACTATATATTCCTCAGAACTTCCCACTTCTTCAGGTTATCATCTTTCTCTCCTTTTCCACACCAGCAAGTCATGGCTACACAAACTCCTCAAACAGGCAAGAGCGGATCCGACTCGAGCGAAACGACAGGCGCTTCATCCAATGCATTACTTGAAGGTACACAGCAACAACGCAGACACAAGTTAGTCCACCGCGAAGCTGCCGATGATGCCACCGAAAACATGACCCAGGACGCTGATTTAATCATCCTCTGTAAAACCGGAATCAGCATGAACAAGAACCAGCACACAATTGTATGTGAGTATTTCTATATCATGGTAGACGGCCGTCACTTGATTGAATAATTGACAGTAAGTATGCGGAGCGAGCTACGTGACCAATATCTCGCTGCCCGTAACGGGAAACCTCCCTGGTCGACGAAGGCCTTTGTCCGCCCAGTACGGGAAATTTAACAACATGATTTTGTCAGCTATGGCATTTTCACGGACAACGTTGGTGACAGGCGTCCCCGGGAATGGACGAAAAAGGCTTTAAACACCTTAGAGGAGGCTACGGAAGCATATATGGTAGAGGTAATCGCCGATTCTCACCTCCAGAAGCAGCAACTAATATCTTGTAAGTTTTAAACATATCTGCGACTATGGCAAGGCAAGGAGGTCGGGTACAGCTCGAACAGTCAGACATCCGCCTGGCCTTAAATTTGGCCAAAATGGCCAAAGGAGGGTTTTTGCGCCCCGCGATGGAGGACACACAACACGTGATCAAAATACCTCGCACAGATGTCCGGGAAGAGATGAAGCGCGGTGTTGAATTTCCTGGCCATAGAAAGGTGAAAGATGCAATAGAACGACACCCGGCAATGGTTTATGAAAATCTGACTGACGGCTGCCTTGCTTGCCACAATGGCACCGCACAGAATGCACGGACACGCTGGAGGTGCAAAGGCACCTGTGCACCTCCTCAAGTCCGACGCAAACAGCCGACACCAGAACTGACACCAACCCCTCACCAAACGCCACCTGCGCCATCCGGTAACAATAATCGCACCCAAAGTTCATAAATCCCGCATCTGCCCGCCGGATATGTATATAATCGTGCTCCTGTTCGTGGCGCTCAATGGTTCAATCATGATACGTCTGCTGAGGATAGCGAGCATGATGAAGATTATATTTCTGATTTGCCAAATGATAAAGGAACATCCACTGGTTAGTACACTATCTGCTGCATAGTAATACAGCTAACATCCATTTTGAAGACGACAGCAGCCAATTGAGTGAAACTGCCAGTCAAAACGAACATGCATTGTAAGGGACATGATTTTTGAGTGTAGTATTATCTACAATTGCCGCACACTTTATAGCATGTTTTAAAGGATCTATTTATATGTCATATTAAAGAACATGTAGTGATAAAGAAGATAGTACATGAAAAAGACAGAAAGGCTGTCAAAACATTGTTAATGATATTTTCCGCTCAATGAAATGATGATATATGTGGATATGCCCATGGCAAAATGAGCGTCAACGGAGCGTCAACGATTTTTGGTCTTATAAGTAAGGTAATTTAATATTGAATTGGTTATTGCCATGCAAAACCAACTTGTTGACTGTCTTTATTGGCAAAACATATTGCAACTCGGTCACTGCCCCATTCTGAAAATGAGCGTCAACAGAGGGTCAACGAATTTTGGTCATATAAGTAAGGTAATTCCAATTCGATTTAGTTGCGAATATACACAACCAACGTATTGTCAGCCATGATAGTCGATACAGTCAGCGACACAGTCACTGCCACATTCTGAGAATGAGCGTCAACGGAGCGTCACCGATTTTCGGTCCTGTACATAAGGTAATTACAAATCATCCTGGTCGCTGATTGACATAACCATTGTATTGCCACCCTTGATAGGCAAAGAAGAAAGCGACACGGTCACTGCCCCATTCTGAGAATGAGCATCAATGGAGCGTCAAACCATTTAGGTCATATAAGTAAGGTAAGTACTATTCAATCTGGTCGCGAATACACATAACCATCGTATTACCAGCCTTTCTAGGCAAAAAAGGAAGCGACATGGTCACTGCACCATTCTGAAAATGAGCAGCAACGGAGCGTCAACAAATTTTGGTTGTGTAAGTAAGGTAATTATGATTCAATGTGGTCACGAATACACATAATCTTTGTATTGCCACCCTTTACAGGCAAAAAAGGAGACGACACGGTCACTGCTACATTCTGAGATTGAGCAACAACGCAGCGTCAACGGAGCGTCAACGATTTTTGTTCTTGCATCTTGGTTAATCTAAATGTCGCATGGTGGTACAGGTTCATATCCCAAGAAATGGCCACCTTTTCGGCTAAAATAGTACACCATTTCTTTGTTACCCCTGCATGAAAAGATCGTCACTCAAGCCTCAACAATTTTTGGTATTGTGTAATGGCACGGCTGCACGTGATGTGTCCAGGGCCGGGTAATACCCGCTTTATATAGTCGGCTCGCCACGAGCCTTAGATCTCTAGCGATAATCTTACCTTACTTACCTTTATACTACTCTACAATATTGACATCCACGTTTGCAACCGTATCTACTGATATACCTTCCTACGAGGCAATACACGGGCGTATGCCTTTACACTATTATCGCTCTTACAATTTCAGATACGTTTCGCATACTGGATTTCATGAATTACCGCTTTCCGACGCGTCACGACACGCAATCTACACGCAAGATGTCATACAGATTCGAGAGCACTGATTGCACCAGCGAAGTGTCTTGATATGTCAATTGAATTGAGGTTAACGATTGCAGATACAAAAGAGGCAGGTATTGTCCACCAACTTGAGGTTAACAGTAGCAGAGACAATTCCGATTTGATTCCAGAGGCCAATCTACCAGAGACGCGTCGCGCCACCTAAGAACGAGAAATCGTACAGATTTGACCGCGACAGATTGCCGAAGCAAAGAGGCTTGATAAGTACACCCAATTGATGCTGATGGTAGACACAATGGTAAGTTGATTCCAGAGGCCAACCGGCCATGAGACGCGTCAACGACCAAGTCAATCGAAGCCCATTTCAACGAGTTCATCATACGAGAACTCGAAGGCTATCAATTGCAGCATCAATGAGATTCGATAAGTTACCTTCAAATTGAGTCAAGTGACGATTACAGGGACGATGCCAGAGCCCATACGTCCATAAGAGTCGCGTCACCGGCAATGCCGAAGCTGGCCATTCTCCAGAGGCGGTTTACGAATTACGCGCGATTCACGTCGATCTACATCTCCGACGGCAGTTGAAATCGCGATCACCTTCTACACGACTCAATGGAGTCATCTACGTTACGGAAGCTGCGAAGAGCGCAAACAGCCACATACCTCGAACGAAGTGCACCTACGGAGGATCAGGGAGGATTTACGCAATACGCACGATTCACACCTAGAGATGCCACCGATGGCAGTTCCAATCGCAATTACCTTCTGCAACGGAATTATCTACGTTATGGATGATGTTAGGAGTTTACTGCAGCGGCTACGGAAGTCGTACAAGGCTATATACGTTCAGCA
>Ga0307515_10019574_pt1 | contig 12166 bp, 12 predicted proteins | sample 17_EM_MG_FD_194513 | JGI IMG/M metagenome (GOLD analysis project Ga0307515, IMG submission 194513) | Populus trichocarpa ectomycorrhiza microbial communities from riparian zone in the Pacific Northwest, United States - 17_EM | ecosystem: Host-associated > Plants > Roots > Unclassified | place...
CTTGTAGAGTCACTGAGCAGAATCCGTCTTTTGAGATTCTCACTCTCGAGCTGCAACTCTTTTGACAGAGCTCGATGATGCAGAAGCTGATTTAGGATTTGGAAGCAGAGGTCCAAACATACTACTAGGCAATATCGAGTTAAGTGAGGTTGATAATTGGCCAGATCTATGCATTTATGGTTTAGTTGTGCAGGGCTACCTTCCTCCAAAGGACAGTTGACCCGGAGCTAACAGTTTAAGGCATTTCAGCGGCAGCCTTCACATACCGATCAAGCATAGATTGATATATTAGCAGACGGCGAGCGGTATGAACCGCCTGCACCTAAATGTGCAGTGTCTTGAGAGATGACAATCTGTGTGCACAGCGTCCACTGATTCAAAGCCGAAGAAAACATGATGAGAATGAAGCAAACTAATATAAAAAGTGCACTTTGAAGTGGGGAACATGCGCTTCGGAGGCTTATTGTCGCAGTTGAGGCGTGCCTGACCTGGAATGAGACATTCATAATGAGTCGCAGCATGCCAAAGTTGACCACATAGAAATCCAAGAACGTCATTCGGGACTGGATTGCAGATCTCAGTTGTGCCAGAACTTCAATCATAGGCCAAGATATACCAAGCAGCGAAAGGTGCAGCTTCGCCATGAATACCCAAGCCATATCTTAGTCACCGACGCTCTGGGATGCCAATCTGAGGTGTACCCGAATGACTATGATATTCCTGCATACGCTGCTGCTATGCCACGAATAAGTGAGCCCATGTCTCATATTCTGACACCAGAACTCGATAATCGTGTCGACTGTGTTGATTGCGGAATGGGATTGGCAATTATGCAGTGACAGTTAAGACGATAGGTGCCCAGGACTCTCTGGTGCACCTGAACTTTGAGCATATGCCAGCAATAGATGTGCGATTGCCACAAATAAGCGAGCCGTGTCTCAAATTCAGACACAAGAACTCTCAATATCGCCTAGACAGACATCTTGCCAAATTGAATTGGCAAATAAGCGGTGCTGGATCTGTCATAACGCGACTCAAAACATCTACCGATGATTCTCCAGTGCACTTGAACTTGAATCCAATGGCAGCAAAAGCTGCGGCTTTGCCTGGAATCAGCCAGTCGGTGTCTCATATTGTGACACAGCTATCCAATATCGCCATGACTTACTTTATTGCCAAATTGGATTGCCAAATCTGCATTGCGCGATCTATCTAAACGGGACTCATGACATATGGCCAGGATTCTCTGGTGCGCCTGAAAGTCGCTGAATTGGGCATTATTCACTCTTTTGACTTCACAATGTGTACGTGGCCATAGGTTTCTGGTGCACGTCAAAATCGCTACTGACGAATGATTCGAAGCCCATCACTGCATCGTTCTCAACATTCGACTCACGCCATTTATCATGAGGTAGGACAGCCTGGGAGCTTGTAATTTAGCTTATCAATTGACTTCATCTCTTATTAGTCATTAATAATAACAATCAAGAATGCCAATGAAATCCCACTCGAGCAATTTCTGATTAAAGACACCACTACTCCAACAACAGAACTTTGATTCGCTTTAAAATGACAGAGAAATGGGATTCATTTATGCAGTATAGTGTGCCTTACAAATGACCTTTTGACTATTTGTATCTGTTAAGAAGATTACGTTGATTGAATGTCTAAAGAGGCATACCTTGATGAAGCGTTCTTGCAATCTAGGATGATAGCTCATCTGACCGAAAAGTGTCTTCATTCTCTGTCAGCGACTTCGTATGGTCCTCACGAGACTCCAGAATAAGGGAAATCATCGACATCGTGATGTTCGGTCGACTCATCAAGCCGTGCAGGATTGTCATTCGGGCCACACCAGAGAGTTGATGGAGATCACTCGCACGGTTATCATAGCCACCAGGACCTGGATTCAGTAACCATGTATGTGGTACTCTGTTTTGCCCTAACCGGACAACTCGTGCAAATGCCTGATGCTGCTCGTTCAGTTCCCAGAACTTCTGAGTCATTACCACATGGTTTGCTGCAGTAAGATATAGACCGGTTCCACCCACTTTGGGTGTCGTTACGAATACAGAGGGATTGCGTGAATCTTGGAATCTGAGCTGCATTTCTGTGCGTTCATCATTATCCATTTCTGCATACATGTGGAAAATATCCACATGATCTGCAAAATACTTTGTTAGCCACCTCTTCAAATGACGAACTTCGCCAGGAAGAGGACAAAACAGCACTGCTTTTTGTGGAGGAGGTGCACTGGGGAGAGCATTTTTGTGTCTCTCTTGTTCCGGAAGGATTGCCTCTCTGAATGGGTCGTCTTAGTCAGGTTCGGGATACTCCGCATGTTTGTTGCCAAGCATTGGCAGAAGTCTCTCTCTCAGCCATTGGAAAATCGGCGAATCCAACCAAGTATCGAGTGCCCATTCATTGTACCATTGTCCAGAAACGTCGTTGCGATCCTCTGTGTCTCCCAACACTAACGAAAGACATGCAAGCCGCCATCGATGAACTCTCCATGCTCCTGGAGCACCCCATGAAGTGTATCTCTCCACCAGGGCCTTCAGTTTTGCTTGCTCGTCGTCAGTCCGCTTAAGATCAATGAGGTGTGCATTCTCCTTCGGCATCCGCACTAGTGGTTTTCCGTTGGCAAGTTTCGATTCCGACCACCTCCTTATTGTGCAAGGCTTTGCAATCTGGATCATCCGGTGCGCCGCATCCTGTTGAGCTTATTCGTCTTCAGTCCAGATAGCATGCATCAAACTTCTCACAGCGGAATACAATGCATCTGCACCATGCTTTTCCTTCACAGTCTCATCCTCTGGATTGTCAGGCGCACCTGAAAACAGCCACATCGCCTGATAGCACCAGTCATAGAGTGAATGGAATCCCGGTGTAGCTGTGACTTGAACTTTGAATCCAATTTTCGCATCATCACAATGTGCCAGCCCACAATGTTTTTAGTCCTGTACCGATGGGACTCATCATAAATCCCAAATCTCCATACACAGTAGTAGAGTTGGCCGTTACTTGATGGTTTCGCTCTGGATGTTAAGCTGTCATACGACACAAGGTGGATATTCCATCGGTTTTCCGGCTCATCAATGCTGGTGGTCAGATCCTCATGGGTGAGATTCATATTTTCGGCGTGCAACAAGTTGACCAGTTTGAATTCGGTTCCATGTGTCATCTCGTCGATGACGGTCTTAAAGGTCTCTGCCACTCCGGGCATGATAACCACCAAGATTGGTTCAAGGGCTGATACAAGTGCTGGATGCCCATGGGGTGGTGTTGTCTGGATCTCCAACAGGCGGTGGGGCACAGAATTCAATCTCTGGAGCAAATACCACTCTCGTTCTTCACCGACAATGCCGGGAAAGTCATTGACCGCCAAAATCCCCCACTGTTCAAGGGTATTCCCCCATGAAATGGACAGTGGCAACCCCATTACAACTTTCTCATTGACCAATTTGCAAAGCATTGCTGCTGCAACCGAGGTGAAAGTCTTTCCAAGACCCATTTCATCCGCCACCAGTGCTCCTGGCATATCCATATCCCAAACCCACCTCCTCATGATGAACCAGATGGCCCAAACCTGGTGCACCAGAAACTTTGTTCCGGACAGGCCTGAAATTGAATACTTGTGGCCTGGAACCCGGTCATCTGTTGACTGACAAATAGGATGCGCATTCAGCAGCCTGACTGCCTCATCAAGACACTCGTGTTCAAATTCGTTGTTGATTTTACTGAGAACCATATTCAACACTGAGCTCGTATTTGCTGGATCGAGGACCTCCTCACCATCCTCCACTTGCTCCTGAACCTCCCTTGAACCTTTGTCTGTGTTCTTTTCGTCCTCAATGATCTCTGTCAGTTGCTCGGATGTAAGCTGGGCAGATGGGCTCATATTCCGGCGCTCCTGAAACTCATCGCGAGTTGGGTATTTCACAGACAAGCAACCATTGGAACGAATATATACGGATGCAATACAATCAATTCTATTCTTTCAATCAGAACTTACATTAATGCAAGTATCATTCTCATGCCCACCATCCTCCTATCCCTCCTCTCTTCCACTCTCTTCAGAACCTTCCAATGTCTATGTATAATGATTAGCAGTTGCGCACATCTAGCCTTAACATGGCTAGCAGGGATTACCTTCACTGGTCTAATTATATGCTCGGCAATCTCCTTCCCTGTAGCTCGCTTCATTTCAACCAAAAACTTTTTCAGATCGTGTCCAAGTTTCAACTTGAAAGCATTTGAAAGGCAACAGTTGTATGAAATCTGGCCATAGATGAGGTCCATTATCATTTGCTAGTTTGTATATAATCCCATATACTTTGCGTCCATTTTGGCCTGCTCCAACTGTAACGGGCGGGGTCGGGCGCAGGTGATATGGATGTTGCAGGACTGAACTCGAAGTGCGTATCGAGGGACAAGAATCGGAGTATGTTTTTTCCAAAGTCGTACTATTGCTTGCTATACAAGAGAACGAGTAAAGAGAGAAGAAAAGGAAATCCTCCAACGCTATCAACACTCTCTTTATATACAATTCGTCTGCCACCCTCGAACCATTCTTCATGCTCCGATGTACCATCCGAATCCCATCTCATGATCTTACACACCACTCCGTTATTCCTTATCGTAACAACCACGCCACCTCTCCTGACGTCGCAACACCTCAACTCACTCCTTTATCTATACTAAATTATGCCGCCACCATCTCGCCGCTTCCTCCGCGTCTTCCAACGTCTCCGCCTTTCTGTAACACAATTCCTTCCACACCTTCCATATCTTTCTTTTATATCTCCCGAAGTACCTTCGTATCTTCTTACACCGTGACACCAACGTGCACTTGAACTTCGATGTTAGAATGTATGGCTCTGTCAGGCGTCCGTTTTTGTTGATGAAATCAATCAGCTTGTCCCAGTGCCTCACATCGTTATACGCGGCTTGGGGTTGGTTTGGGGATAGAATGATATTGTTGCCATTCAACATGCGGCAAATCACAACCATGAACATTGTATTTGGCAACTCTGGGAGGTTACTTCTTGCCTTGTTGCTCGCGCACTCTCCCAAATCCGTCGCCGGTTGCTTGTTGCCTCGCCTTCCCATTTTCCTCGTCTCCCGAATTTCGCTTGCACATTTCTTCAAATTTCATCTCCACCCTTTGCCGACGAATCCATTCAGCATAATCGAAATTATCCAATGGCAGCCAGCTCTCAAATGTCTCCAAATAATCTGCAACCGCTGTCTCCCAGTGCAGGGGTCCATCTCTTAGCTGTTTCAATTGGTTCTTCCCCCGGATAATGGACCAATGCTTTGTCTCGAGGAACCCAGCCACCCATACTTTCTTCCACTCATTGAACACACTATAGTTGGCCTGCCCCATCCTTTTGGCAAATTGCTTCAAGGAGAATTCAGTTTGCTTCAGGTTGACTGGGGGTATACCCTCTGCACCGCCCAAGTCTGACGAATCGTCGCTCTCATCATCTGCATCATAGTCGTCGTAGGGAATCTCCCGCAATGGGGGCAAGTCCGCAATCCTTGCGACATCTCATCTCCGCGGCTCCGCAGGCAGTAGGAATCGTTTTGTTGGGAGGCTAATGGGAGGTCACCCAGGCGCGCTGGAATGAGGTCCAGCTGGAGGAGTAGAGCTGGAAGATGTTAGCCGATTGACTGGATTGTTTCCCGGCGGTCCTGGATGCACTCTCAGTGCACCTGGAGATGACAGCCCTTGCCCTGGGAACTGCTGCTGGGGAAACATTCGAGACTTGCCATGACCGCCTTGGTGGAGCTCATATCCTTGCCACAGTGGCCCATAACTTGGATATTGTTGGCTTACACTGGTGGTTGGTTGGATACTGTGTGTCATGTTGAATGGAGAATGGTGATAAAACTGCGGAGCGCCTGGAAATGGCTGCTGTGAAGGAGGGTAACCATACCCATGCGGCGGCTGATATTGATTGGCATGTTTCCTACATCAACTGTCTTTGCCAGTGGTAGTTCGTGAACCGTTATCCGAGGATCCTGAATTGTCATCACGGCGCTGTTGTGAGCCAATTAGGCCACCCGGTGGAGCCATATTCGCTGTCTTCGGCAGGGATCCCTTCGTCGACATGTAAAGTGAACAAAGCTGGTGGTAAACTACAATCGATGTACGATGCAATGTCGAATAAATCGGAGTATGGTTCAGTATGTTGCAGGTAGCAGTGACCTTCGGCGGAATGATGGGCTTCTTACATCCCATTCTGTTGTCACAAACTGTGGTGTTTCACTACCCCTTTGATCCATGAAACCAACCCGGGCCTTGAGAAAAAGAAACCTTAATCACATACATCCCGCCTTTCTTTGTTATATATATGCTGGAATGCATATACTAGGATATTGGATAGATGCTCACCTTCATGTTCTCCCATGACTTTAACGGTCATAGATGGGATATGATATGATATCTCCAGAACCCAACAAGAACTATATCCAGTATGATGGTTAGCAGGACTAGGGATATTACACATAAGTTGTGCGTGTACAACCTTGCAACCTCATTCAATAGGAGGCCTGTGAGTTGAGCAGCAACAGTGATGCTTCCTATTGAGCTCCTTGCCTAAACATATTGTTCTCCTCAGGATCCGCGCTCCGGTCAAGGATCATTACTGAAGCAACCATCCTACCAGCCTATTAGTTTTTGATGATCATTGTGCGGGCATACAGCTAGCTATGATACTCACCTATTCATTGAATTAAGACGATCTACATTCATTATCAGCTGCTCGGAGGCTCGAGCGCAGGTATAACTCACAATGCCGCAATGACATAGTATAAGGCCCATGGTGGTGAATGTCGTGATGACAAAAGAAACCTTCTCTTCCTTTCTAACGATGTTCAGCAGACAATGTGCACCATTATTGTGCGGGATATGATATATATATCCTGGTTTATGAAGAAAACTGATCGTAAGATGATTATATTTTACCCCTCCCCCGCATTTGGCGGGGTGCTATGCGGCTGTGAATTTCATACGCTAACATAGTGTTAGCAATGGTTCCAACCCGCTAGAACGGGTCTGGGTTAGGGTTGGGACCGGAACCGAACCGTTGCAACGGTTTTTACCACACGAAAACCCAGACCGTTGCAATTGGGCCGGTTTTACCACCAAAAACCCGGCATTTCAACCTCACAACTTTGGCTCCAATTAAGTATTTGAGTTCTGATCATAGTGTGACATGATCATTACATAGATTGTACAGTGTTACAAGCTGTTTCACCTCCCGCTTTTAGATATGCGATCCGACCAATATTCGTGGAGTCGCGATCGAAAACCCGCGAATTTCGCTTAGAATTGGCCCTTTTTTCACAGCCACTCAACGAATATCAGTTGGATCGCAAATTTGAATGCTGGAGGTGAGAGAGCTCATAATTCTGCATAATCTACGTACTGATCATGTTGAAGTACGATCAGAACTCACATACTTAATTGGAGCCTAAGCTGTACGAACCGTAAATTTGGAACCGTGGTTCAGTTCCAACCCGGCCAAATACCCGCGGTTCTATGTCCGGGCCGGGTAACAACCCGCCAAGACAAAAGCAGTCCAGGTTTTTGGCCGGTTCTGGAACCGAACCGAACCGAACCGCAGGTCAAAACCCGGACCGCTGGCGGGTTACCCGGACCCGTTGCTAACACTACGCTAACCCATTATCCCTGAGGCTCTAAAGTACCCCCTGAAGAAGCATCTTCGAGATGCATCTGAATACGTGTTCACTGACCATTTCCCGAATATGGTCAACACATGCCGGAAACATGTTAAATGCTTTATCTGCAAAAAGAAATTATTCGACGAGAACTGACTCGAGGCTCACTATCAACAATATCACCCCATATTGATGAATGAAGGTCTATTATCTGACGGGATTTTACCACCTGCAGGTAGTGTTAGCAACGGTTCCGGGTTACCCGGCTTCGGTCCGGGTTGGAACCGAACCGAAGCCCCCGTTCCGGGTCAGGAACCGCCAAGCAACCCGACCCGCTCTGTCTTGGCGGGTTTGGTACCTGGACTGGACATAACCCACGGTTTTTTGGCCGGGTTGAACCCGGACCGCGGTTCCATTTTGCGGTTCCTACCACTTTGCCACTACTTTGGCTCCAATTAAGTATTTGAGTTCTGATCGTATCATGACATGAGCAGTAGATAGATTGTGCAGTTTTGGACGCTCTTTCAGCTCCTGGTTTCTGATTCGCGATCCGACCAATATTCGTGGAGTGGCTGTGAAATAACGGCAAATTTTACGCAATAATCGCGGGTTTTCAATAGCGCCTCCACGGATATTGGTCAGATCGCAGATCCAAAACCAGGAGGTGAAAGAGCGTGTAAAACTGCACAATCTACATACTGATCATGTCATGATGCGATCAGAACCCAAGTACTTAATTGGAGGCAGAGTGGTGGTGTTGAAATGCCGGGTTTTTGGTGGTAAAACCGGCCCAAGTGCAATGGTCCGGGTTTTCGTGTGGTAAAACCCGTTGCAACGGTTCGGTTCCGGTCCCAACCCTAACCCGGAACCGTCCTAGCGGGTTGGAACCATTGCTAACACTACCTGCAGGCTGGGATTGACCCGAGCCATCATGGTTTGACTTCAGTCGGTGCACCTCAATGGCCATCGATGAGCTAGTCCACTAATAATCTACCCATAGACAATGAACCTGGTGTACTACCACCTGAAGATACTCCCAACTAAGAAACAATAGACCCCCAGAAGCCTGATCTGACATGTACCCCTGATCCAACAAAGACGAGGGCTCATAGGGAGGTAGTTGGAGTGGAAAATGCGGGGGGGAAAGCATATGGCAAAGCAACTGGATTGTACAACAAGCATCGCAAGTACTCAGAACAATGGAATCCATGGCATCCATTCCAGTCAGCACACGACTTTCAACAGGCGCAATTGTTCAGCCAACAAACGAAAATGTGGATCGATCAGCATCTGAGGCGTGGACTGGACAACTTCAAAATCGAATCATTGCAATCTGCAGATGCTCTGCGAAAGCTCCTCTCAGAACTCGATTTCCAGCTCGGCGATGATAGTTGGATTGAAGATGATTTACATATCTTCAGAACATTCTACTACAGGGATATTTTCAAATCTATCCAGTTTCTTTTGGCACATCTCCCATTTCAGGTGGATGTGGAATTTGAACCGGTGCGCCTCGCAGACTCGGAAAGTTGCCGAATATACAGTGAGATGAACCCCAGCAACTGGTGGTGGGATACGCAAGATCAGCTTCCTGCTGGAGCGACGATTGTGCCAGTCATTTGTGCATCCGTCAAGACTCACTTGACCAATTTTTCAGGCGATCAGCATGCCTGGCCACGGTATCTCACGATAGGTAATATTCAAAAGGATATCCGCTGTACACCAAACAAGCGCGCCTGGATTCTCGTTGGGCTGATTCGATGTCCCCCGAACGGTGCCAAACATACGGATGATGCATGGCATCCCACGGTTGGAACAGTGGTGTCCCCACTCCGGAATCTTGACATAGCTGGTCCCCGCTTGAAATGGAATCGTGCTGATGGATTCCAGAGACGATGTTATCCTCATTTGGCGGCCTGGGTCGGGGATTATCCAGAACAAGTCATGATTGCTCAAGTCTCATATGGCTCATGCCCGATGTGTGAAGTTCCTAAAGGTGCACCGATGGGGCATTCAACTTTTCGAGCACTCAATAACTCAAGAGATCTGCATGTGTACACAGAGCTTCTAAACAAAACTAATATTGATGTTCTGCACACTCTTCATGTTCATCCAATCTGCAACCAGTTCTGGCAATTCCCTCTCTGCAATGTCTATCGCCTTTGGCACCCTGATGAATTGCATCAGCTGCTCCTGGGTTTAGTTAAAGACTTATTGCACTGGCTGCTCAAATACCTGAAAGCTAGAAATGTCAAGGATCAATTTGACAATCGATTCAGATCAGTACCACGATATCCTGGCGTCCACCGCTTCTCCAAACCATTCGATTCGATGAAAAGCAGCTCCTGGCATGGCAAAGAGATCCGGGGCATGATCAGAACACTGTCAGTGAATTGCGCTCCAATCCTTGACTGCTCCAAGGATGACAGGAAAACTGCGGCGGAAACAGCCTCTGATGAAATGGTAATGGGACCAGTGCGGGCATTATGTGAATTCTCTCTACTTGTCAGCCAACAAAATCACTCTGACCTATCCCTCACAGCACTAGACGATGCACTGAAGCGATTTTACAACAAGAAGGGTGCCTTTCAAGAACAGAAAATGTCGAAGTCTGTGCAGGCCAAAGTGGATGAACAGTTGGCAACGGAATCCCATCAGTTACATGAACGAAAGATTGATAAAATCTGTGCTGCAATGGAAGTTCAGGTGTACGGGGCTGAAAATGTTACAACATCAAAACGAAGGCAATCTCAGGTGCGCCTGAATAGAGCCCGACAAGCGGCAACTGAATGGTCAGAGGCTGATCGGCGGAGGGCAATCGAGCGATTTGAGCGCGACATCCATCAGATGACACCTGTCAAATGCAAGCTTTTCGATAAATTATTCCAACATCACGAGCGACAACTATTACAAGAAGTCGGGACTAAGGCAACTGGTCCCAGAAGCATATTCGCCAAAAAACTTGCTCAAATGAAGACGGCTGCCGAAGAAGAGGTTTATGGGGCAGTAAACATGTCCACCGACAAGTGTGTGGAATTTCAGGTCTGTCTATCTGATGCTGAGACTGAAGCCACTACCTGGAGTCTCGCTGATATTGACCGCATTGTGAGTCAGCTGGAGAGTGAAATTTATGGTATCACATCGAACGAGCAGATGCAGTTCAACCAGGAATTGTCCATCCGCTTGATCAAGTTTGAAGCTTGGTGGCAGGCAATCTGCGTTCAGGAGCTCCGGAAAACCATCCAACAGCGTGTAATCCATTTCGGATATCCAAAGATGCATCTCGTGAGCCATATATCAGAGTCAATTCGGCGAATGCGTGCCAGGGACAATTTCACCACGGATATTTCTGTACGGCTACATATCGGCAATGTGAAAGAGGCATATCGATCTACCAACCAAGTCAATTACATTTGACAGATGCTCAAGCACAATGACCGGTCTACCGCTCTTGACTATATGGAAGAGACACTCTTATATCTTGCCCTGCAAGGCTGGTACGATATTGACGCGGCAAAAGTTTTCAACCTACTATCCGCTGCCGATAAACGGCGAAATACTCCCACAGCCCATCTTCTACGCCTCCAGCATTGTCAGCACGAGCCATTTTTCCGCCCCATGTCGCCGCAGGTACATCATTTGAGAGTAACTCATGTCCACGCAGTGTGCCGAAGTATCAAATTAACCTCACTCAGAGATGCATCAGAAGATTTTGGAATTCCCAACTTTGGACAGCTATTCCATTCACAAATTGAAGAGGACTGGGGACACGAAGTTAGTGGACTGGTGCTCAAATATGATCAGAATGTACTCCTTAACAGTATATGTATTAAACTTCAGAATGGACTGTCATACTACCGTCAACCATTTCACTGCCCTACATCTGTTGAGCGTCTGGGACTTGATTGCAAGGTAGAATATACCGATGCCAACCAAGGGGTCATGCCTGAATCTCATAACATCTGGGTCCAATATATGGACAGTGACCTTGATAACACCTTCCAAGGCCAAGTTCCTTCTTTTCCCATATTATACTTTAGCTGGACTCCGCCAAATCAAATCCTCCAATTTCAGGAGCACCTGCCTGCCAGAAAAACCATATCGACCTTTTCTAAACAGTGCAAGAAGTCCCAACAATGGATATTATGTCCTCAAGTTCAAGAATATGCAGTGGGGATTCCAACAAAGTACAAAGATCCGCATGGTTGGGCTGATTGTGTTGACGGGTTCATCCGGGTTGTCAAACAGACTGATAAGATGCATAGTGTACCTGTCGGAGCAATTGTTGGACCGGCACATTTGGTGCGAGAGAACGCTGCATCTGATAGAATCGATAGCATATAACTTGTCAATAATCATGTGGATTTAGATACCTACTGGACTGTATATTAAGTTACAATGCCTGAATCAAGGTGTGCAGGAGGAAGATAGTTAGTTAATTGAATTGTACTATTTGATATAAACATTATAATAATCA
>Ga0307515_10019576_pt1 | contig 12165 bp, 15 predicted proteins | sample 17_EM_MG_FD_194513 | JGI IMG/M metagenome (GOLD analysis project Ga0307515, IMG submission 194513) | Populus trichocarpa ectomycorrhiza microbial communities from riparian zone in the Pacific Northwest, United States - 17_EM | ecosystem: Host-associated > Plants > Roots > Unclassified | place...
GATGGCTGATTAATTAAGAGATCCTAATTTAGGAATCATATGCTCAATTACTCATTACCTTTGTTGCAAGTACCTAATTTCACAAGATTGTGTTATTCATGATTGCATTTACTTTGCTATCATCTTTACGTAAATGCACTTGTTGGGACACGGTATGTGTGAGTTGCAGAATATATCTCATATTTGTAGTGTTTGTAATTGCGGCCGAATCATAATTTAAAAAAAAAACTGAAATTTTTTGAAATTTTTTAACTTTATATTCTTTTTTTGTGTTTTTTTTATCGTTTTAATATGCTGATATTAAAAAAAAAATTAAAAAATTATTTTAAATTTCAAATCAAAAAATTATTTGAAAAACAATCTTTACCACATTTTCAAATAAGCACTAAGAATGAGAAATATTAAGTGACATAGCTTATATATAAAAATAGATCATAATTTAAAAGTCTAAATCCTGAATTGAATATTGTGTTTATCAATGTATTTAATTTTTTTTTAATTTTTATCTATAGAGAGAGATATACAAGAGGTTAATTCTATTTATAAGATGAAGATCTCTATAAACCTGGTATATATATTATTTGTTGGAATCTTCCAAAACTAAGGCATGTGGCATTGTTTGTCATTAGTATAATATTCATGGATTAGTACTACAATCATTAATTAATCTCACTATTAACATATTGATATTATAAAGAAACAAAATTAAGTGATGAGAACATGATGATAACCCCACTTTACAAACATGATTCGTCATTCTTCTTTCTTTTAATATGGCTACAAAATCGTCCTTTGAGAATCATGTGACTTTTACTAGTGAAACATTCACTTGATGCCAAGAACAAAAAGCTGAAGAAATTATTGAGATTGAGAGAGCATCAATGCATGGTTGTTTATAGCAGACTTTAATTAAAACTAATTGGTTAATTAATTAAAACATTCACCTGTACTGGGGAATGACACAGTGGTAATGACAGGGTTAGGGTGACTTGCACCGGAGATTAGGTTGGCGCCCACAATAAGGAATGGCGTTGGTTGTATCATTTTGAGAATCCAGGCGAGCATGCATGATTACGAGAGGTGTATTTTTCTTTTTCTTCCCGTTTTTTCTCCGACGGGGCTACCCTCGGTTAGACTATCATCGGCCTTTCTTTCGCCCTCTTACTTTTGGTTAGGCTAGCTAGGGATTTGTTGGGCCAATAAGAAGAGGTTCAGCTGGATAAATACAAGGCGTGGTTGGCTTGTATGGGGTTCGGTTGGACCTTCTTGCCCATCTTGAAATTCTCTAGATTAAAAAGAAGTCTACTAACCCTCTCAATTGGTTCTTTAATATATTTTGGCTTAATGAATTAGAAAGAAAGGTCGAGCCAGCGCAACTTAGGCACCTTGTGGTTGAAGTTTTTTTTTTTTTTTCCCGGTGAGTCGTTGTGACGATCATTGTAGCAATTCTAACCTTCATGAATTTTTTTTTCATGTTGATGTTCATTCATTAGGACCCTCAAGGAACCTAAACTAGATCTAACCTTCATGTTGATGTTCATTTATTAGTGCTAACTGCTAAATTAGGTGTAGTGACCTTGCCTGCTTTCCTCTATGCTCCATTGGGATGTCTTCACAAGCCTCTCACTTTAACGATACATTTCATTTTGCAGAAAGGCATCCTGAACTCAAATTGTGCAGCAAACATGGCCTCTTCCGTGACAAGGTTATAGCAGATCATACTAGATAAACCCTGTGCCATATACCCAGCCCTCTCGCCAGCATAACATTCATTGAATACCCTGCCCACCGTCGGAGCCTTCTATGGATGTGAATCTTCACTGATACCATAGAGTCCCAAGCACGTGTCACTTCAAGAATTTGTCCAATGCTAGTTATTAAAAATAGGCATCCCATCCAACCTAAAATGGAGTAGCTTTTACAGCAGTCCATTGCCACTTCTACTCTTTTTATCTCCAAATAGTCCAAAGAGTCCTCGAACCCATAAAGAAACTTGTTTTGCAAGTCTTGTAGCTGCCCAAACTCAGCTTCTATCATCTTTTCAGCCGTCTACAGCCATGGAATACCATTCACAATGACCTCATCAAATGCATGTATGATCATAAATAATACCTGTCCGGATGCAAAGAATGCAAGCAAAATACAAGGCACATTTGTGAAGTTGATTTGGATCTGCAGAAATCTTTTGTTATATTATATACCATGAAATCTTCATTAGTGTTTGGAATAATTAATATTGCTCCATCTTTCAGGAAAAGAGTGCAAGCAAATGTAGCTCTGGGAAGGACATCCCTTGGTAAAATAGGTCGAGGGGCAACCGAAGTTCGCATAGGATTTTGGCAACATAATCATTTACCTGGAAAGGCAGCTTGAAGCAGCTTTTGGCACTTCTGCAGAACAAAATAGCTGCACCCGTATCCAGGTTGCTCACCAGAATCTTCTTCAGAAAGAGGTGATTGCATTAACCAGAACTGGATGGTGATCTAGAATCAAGAGTTTCATTACTTCTTCTTTTCCCCCCTGATTTTTACATATCCTGCTACTACATATAGAGACTTTATAGCATGGACCACTATTAACTTATTCATGATCTTCCATGCTCTTATGATGTCTTATTCTCTACTGTGCTGCAGATTGTTGATGCTCATTCAGATAAATCTCTGCCAGGGCAGTGTGCAATGCTGCCCCAATTGAAAGAACGTCCTCATCAAGAAAGAAGTAAGGTGAGTGCAGGGAGTGAATTGCACCCACGTTTTCATTTCTAATTCCAATATCGAGCATGACTCCAGGAATCACTTCTTGATAGAAGGAAAAGTCCTCAGCTGCCATCACCTTCTGACCCATCTTGAAATTCTCTGGATTAAAAAGAAGTCTACTAACCCTCTCAACATGCAAATTCAATTTTTCATCATTCACGGTAGCAGGATATAGGGGAACATCTTCCTTTTCGTACATGTCTACGTGCGCATGACATCTGTGGACAGCTGCCTGGCCTTCAACAACCTACAAGCAGTTGTAATTATATGAGCATGATTTACTTTTCAATAGCTACTTCACAGATTCTATCATTCAGTCGGTGTTTAGTAACCTAGGTTATGAATAATCAAATTCAAGATGGTAGAGCCCAACACAGAGAATGAAAACTTGTGCGGATAATTAAAAAATCCTACTACCTCTAAAGACTATCATTTAGGACAGCAAGGCATGAACTTGGGAGTTTGGAGGACCTTTATTGAAAGTATTTAACTGGGTTGAGAAAGAAGAATATGCAATTCTGTTTTATACATATTTTTATAGCAAGCTAAACATATGCCAACATGCACTTTGTATGATTCGTTCCGTCAAATTCAAAGTGAAGAGGTAATTAATGCCCCTTACCTCTTTCAACCTCCGCTGGAGTTGATGTAAGCTCTCAGTCGTAAGACTCCTCAGGGTGCCCCCAAATTCAAAATATGGTGGAATTACATTCAAGGTAGTCCCTCCTCTGACATACGTAATAGATAGAACCTTCAGCCAAAAACAAAGCACCAGTTGTAAGACAAATAAATGTTTCACTTCTCTTTCATAATGTCGAAAATTATATATATATCCAATGGTTCTGAAGTCTTCAGATTGTTTTAAATAAGTTAGATGGACCAAAAAGGATAAAGAGGAGGGGGAGAATAAAATTTATGAATATTTCAATGGGAGCTAATCGGAGGAATCCTCTGTTCTTTTATCGGTTCATCTAGGTTCCTGCAAAGTCAGCAAGTACCTTGGTCGAAGTGATTATCAACGTATGGAAAAAAAGAAAGCTACTAGAGCAGATGCATAACAAGGGCATACCTGACTCTGGAGGGGATCCAGTTCTCTAGAGATGAGCTGTTGCAATGCCAAAATTGCAAATGATGCAGCAAGTAGTGGATCCACAGCATTATGGGGTACCGCAGCATGCCCACCTCTGCCTTCTATTTTTACTTGAAAGCGGGATGCTGCAGCAAAGACTGGCCCTGACAAGGATGCTATGGTTCCAGTGGGTATCTTGTAATTAACGTGCATCCCAAATATGGCTTCAGCATCACCAAGGGCACCATCTTTTATCATATGTGATGCACCAGCACCTCCCTCCTCAGCAGGTTGGAAAAGAAGTCTCACCGTTCCCTTTATAACCAACCAAAGTATCATCATTAAATATTTAAATTTACAAGATGAACAAAAGAAAGAAAGAAACACAGAGCGTACATGGGCATACAAACTGAACCATCAAAAAAATAAAAAGCAAAACTCTAAAGGCATCCATTGCAACCACTGAATGATTGGACAAGCAACTAATCTTTCTACAATTACTTCTTAGTCTGATGCCAGTCAAAATAATTATCCACTTCTAACATCATTAACATAAGAAGACAATTTCCGTCCATGCTAGAAACAAATTACAATCTTAACATACAAAATCAGACATGATCAGGAAGTCGTCTTCATCACCATTAGAAGGATTAAAAACACACACAGCCCTCTAAAAACCCCAACTTCACAAAGAAACAAAAGACTACCTAACCTACCTTAAGCAGATGTTTCCTTTCATTAAGCAACTTAGCAGCACCAAGGAGCATAGTGGTATGAGCATCATGACCACATCCATGCATTTTTCCATCAACTTTACTCTTATGCTCCCACTCCACAAGCTCCTACAAACCATAAACAAAACACAATCAAAACCAACAAAACAGAAAGTTCCAATCTTTAAACCAAAAAAAAAGGACTACGAAGCACATCACTTGCAGGGGAAGTGCATCCATGTCAGCACGAAGAGCAACAACAGGAGGTGAACCAGAGCCAATTTGAGCAACAATCCCAGTTTTGGCAAGTGGGTATGTGTAAGAAATAGCAAGTTTATCAAGTTCACTTCTAATAAGAGCACTGGTATTGTGTTCCTCAAATCTGAGTTCTGGATTCTCATGAATTTGCCTTCTAATGGTTATTAACCAGTCCTTGTCTCGTTGGGATGAGCTTAGAAGATGTTCTCTATAGGTTTGCCGATCGAAAGTGGACTGAGATGAATCAAAACATACAAGTACTGAAAGAAGGACTTGGAATAGTATCAAATACAAAAAAGTTCCCATCTTTATTGCTAGTTCTACTGTAATTCAATTCTCAAAGTGATAAAAACAAGTTTCGCAACGTACAGGATTAATGAACTACAACAAGAAGATTCAAGTGAGGGAGTTGTCGGCAAATGACTAAGAAGATTGAAAATGACAACCTTTGTAGATCATTAGTCTTTCATTAGTATGTTTCGGTATCTGGAATTTGTTTTCTGCAAAGGGAACAACACGGGGTGGTGGCGCAGTTGGCTAGCGCGTAGGTCTCATAGCTAAAGAGTGATCCTGAGGTCGAGAGTTCGAGCCTCTCTCACCCCATTATATATTTTTGTTCCGAAATTCTAGTCCTCACCTGACAATGTTGCCCCTCTTCTTAGCACCGCATTACAAGTAATTTGCTTTCCGTAAATAACTAATGACATTTCCTGTGTTCTCTTTAGGGTTACCCTATGTCCTCTCACATACCAACAGACAAATAGAAAGTCATGTCTCCCTAAGCTTAGTGGACTGTCTTCGACTCCAGACCTGCAAGTCTTGGACTTTGGCTTGTTTGGGAATGCCGAGGCACCAAGAAAGTAAAGCAGAAAGTAGGGTGGAGGTGATTTGCACAACGAATGATCATGCAAAACATCAACTGCTGGAGTTGGCAATTGGTAGAATTTGATCAAGAGAAACAAACTATCCATACAATAATTCCATAAATATTCAAGCACCAAAAGATTTTTATACAGAAATATGCCAACATAGGCATGAAATTAAGCCTCTATAAACAAGACATACAATAAAGCTTGAACTGGTAAAATGTCGAATATAAACAGATAGGACTCAATAGTAAGTTAACTGACTACTTGAGATAATATACATCAATAGTGGCCTACAAAATCTATCCCATAAGCTTAATTAGTAAACCCACCCCGAAAAAAAGAAAAACTAAACCGGGAAAACTGAACAGAGAAAAGGTCCCTAAGCGGTATCGAGAAAAAAGTATCTACATCTGCTCACTGAGACTGCAAACAAAACTGCTAAAACAGCTACCCTAAACATGGTAATCGACCAGATGGAATCACAAGCAGAAGAAGCCTTCGAGAACATAAATGAAACCTTGCTGAGCATAGAACGATTATTCTTCACGGCTGTTCCATTGTTAGGTATCAGTTCTTCAGAAAATTTAATGGTTTCACTAACTTTGACAAGGGTAGGTTTCAGCTGTTCATCCATGGCATTAGTATAACTGTCTTCATCCATGGCATTGGTTTCACTAACTTTGATCTCCTGCACGTGGCAATTCAACTATACTCAAATACATATTTAGGTAAACATTAGGCTTTTTACTCAGCATCATTGTACAGACTTCTCACCTTTGTCACAATACACTCGTATTCAAGTTCTCCTTCTCCAGAGTTAAAATCTTCTGACTTTGTGCTGAACTGAATTGGTTGGACTTGGAGCTTACACTGCAGACGCAATCTTCTTGGTGCATCACCTTGTGTATTGAAATTCCTGCCAAATTGTCGATTTCGTGGATTGTGAACCCTGGTCCTTATTCCATTCCAATTAGTGTCACTACCACCAACTTCATTCGTACTGTTGCTTGGTTTGTTGAGAGTATTGAGCTGGTCTGTGGCAGAAATTGATGCTACACTTTGCAGGGCGTAAGATCCATTTTGTAATGAACCCAGATAGATCGGCTGCTGATGCACATTACTATCATAAAGCAGAGTTGAAGAAGGCTTCTCGTCAATGTTCCCCTCAGGAAAGACAGCACCCTGAAACCCTTGTTCAATCTGTAATGAGATGGAAGTGCATGGTTAAATTTCTAAAGGGCATAAATTTATTTGTAAAACAAGATAATGAAATTTAAACGAGTCCCAGAATGTGCAAGACAATGTGATATGCAGAAGTAGTGTGGCAGTTTCCACTCACCCTAATTGGTTCCATGTCAACATCCGAGCCACTGTAAGATACATTGTCCTCAACAACACGGAGCAAGCTGCCCCTAAAAAGGCTCTCACTTGGAAATGATGAATTGTTCTGAAAGCTAGGCACCTCATAAAAGAGTTCATCTGGCTGCTTAAGTATGGAATCAATGAATTCAGAGGTATAGTCATCTGTTTCATTTCCAACATTATGAGATTGCAGCCCTCTGTTACTGCTGCTCAAATCGTTGTTGCCATGATTAAACATGGAGGAAGATCCCACTGCTTCTTGGACCTGCTCATGGACTGGTGGAAAAAGTTCGTAATCTAGAGCCTGTGGTGGGGAGTCAAATAACCAATTCAAGGCTTCTTCCAGCTGTAGCTCCTCCTACAAAATGCATTAAAAAAAGAAGCAAAAATAATTAATTACTTGCAGATTGCATTTCTCTTACACTGAAAAGGTCATGCTGTACACGTTAATAATTGTCTTCCATCTCACCTCAGAAGCGGGTAAATCAGCAGTTTGATCTCCTCCTTCAGAAACACCAACGCTGCAGCTTGGAAATTCAACTGGCGCTACAACCTCAGAGGTTGTTGTATTTGCCGGAGATGCTTCAGTCAGTGGTTGATCAGATTGTGTAACTTCTGGAGACGATTGAGCTGTGGTCGGAGACGAAACAGTAGCTTCAGCTTCATCACAGTTCGGACTCTCAATGCTCTCATCTTGTTTCTTAAACAAACGACAAAGAACAAAGGCACTCTGCATTGCATAACATTGTCCAAAGTTATCAAAATCGAACTAATAGCTATATAGATACCAAGCAAGCACAGAGGGTTTAAAACATCTTATGTAATGAGCATCATTTGCAAACAGACCAAAAATAAAGTGCCATTGCCATTTATTTCTAAATTTTTAAGCACCCAATGGCGTCAATCAATCATGGATGCAGCGGTTTATGCAGCAAAAGAAATCAATCAATCAAACAAACAAACAACAAAGCACCCTAATGCACCCTACATTGCATGAAACTATCCAAAACAACTGTCCCAATAGAAATGGAGCAACCATAATAACTAAAAAAAAGAAAACAACACTATAAAAAACGACCATTATTTTCCAAATTGACAAAGCACACAAGCTGTCGAACCTACAAACATACAAGCAACAAATGAGACAATTCAATCAATGGAAAACATCAAAGCTCTAAACTTCACAACAAAAACATAAAACCAGTAACCAAAAACTGATTTTACCTGGCCAGGCTTAGTTCCATCAAGCTCCTCTTCAGTAGCACGATACTCATGCACAACCCAATTAGTCCTCTTCCCCTTAGGAGCACGTCCAGTATAAAATACTAGAGTCTTCTTCATTCCAATCAATCTATTTCCAGACTTTATCTTCCTATCCTTGCCAGTTGCCTTCCAATACCCAGCATTTGTTGCTCTATTCTGCCTCGATCCATTTGGATACTTCCTGTCTAATGGACAGAAAAAAAACCACTCTGGATCCTTGTTCTCTATTATCGACAAGCCTACAACAACAACGGAACAAAACAAACAATTTTTCAAGATTTAATTCAAAAGACACAAAAAGGAAGGATTTTTCACCCTTTGTAGTTTTTATGTATGCATTTATGTACCTGGTAAGTCCCAAGGTTCCCATTTGCAGACATCGATTTCACGAATAACTCTAACTTTATCATCTTTTCCATTGATTTTGTGTCTTAAGTAGTAATTAACTAGTTCTTCATCTGATGGTCTGAATCTAAAGCCTAAGGGCAGTGAATTCAAGTTCAAAGAGAAAACAGCCATGGTTTTCAAAGAAAAAAAAACCCTTCACCCAATTTACAAAGAGAAGAGGAATAGAGGATAAAAGATTCAGTCTTGAAGATATTTTAAGGGCTCCATTAATGACATTTGAAGGAAACTACAGAGAAAGTGAAGGCCTCTTGGAACCCAACCCGACGCGTTTAAATAAATAATAAAAATAAAACACGACACCTTCGGATATTCCGCGTATGGGATTTATTAATTGTTTACCCATGGTCGTGTCCTTATTTACCATAAATACCAGGGGATGGGGATGTGGTAGGGGTAGGATAGGGAAAGGGAATGTGAGTTGGAGGGTGGTAATTCAGATAAAGGGGGGACTTACGCTGTCTGGCGAATGCTATATTGACACGTGTTATGTTGTAATACGGTGGGGTCTACGCGTCTGACGTGTGTAAATATGGAAAGAGAGATGGTTTGAAAGGAGATGATAGAAAAGGAGGAAGAAGAAGGTGCCATGAAACATCATCCCTAACCTCCTCCCACAGGGCTACGCGGGCTTTTTATTTATTTATTTTTTTAATGTTTTTCAAGTCAATTTGAGAGAATATTAAAAAAAATAGTGAATTCATTAGGATTTGATTCAATTGGTAAAAGGAAACCTTTTTCAACCCCTAGTTTTTTTTTAAAAAAAAATACAGACGTTTTATTTCTCTTTTTTTCTTTTTTTTTTTAATTAAATCGACAAACATGAAGATGTTATAGACAGCAGAGCAATCATGCTCCACCAACACATGAATGAAATGTCCTTGGAAGGAATCCTAGGATTTCCCTTTTCCTTTTCCTTTTCCTTTTCCTTTTTCTTTTTCGTGTGTATATATTTAATTATTTTCCTATTTTTTTTAGGGTTTAGTTTGTAGTTTTAACTGTACCAAAAGAGCAGACAACGTGGGGGAGGTGAAGTGGGTTTCTCAAAAGAGGATAGTGATGGATGTTTGACCATTCATGCATGATGATGAGTAAACTCAGTTATCAAATCTATCGCCTTTAGACTTTGTTTTAACAATTAATCTTCATCTACCCTATGGCTATAGTCATTTCCCAACACTTTCTTTATATTATTTATGTATTTATTTGGGCTGTATTTCTAGTTTTGTACACTGGTTTTAAAATCTAATATTGGGTCAATTCAATACAAGATTCGCCTCACATATGCTAAGGGAATCAACTTATTTTACTTTAAAAAAAATATTGAAAAAATATTATTTTAATTTTTTAAAAAATAAAAGAATAAATGAGTTATTATCAAGTCGAACCTGAGTTAATCAAGTCAAATGAATTTACTTGAATTTTTAACTTCTATAAATTGAGATTTTTTTTTTATTATTATTTTTTCATCTCAAATATCATACTGCTACTAAATTAACCCATAAAATTAGTTAGAGTTTTATAAATATGGTTTTGGTTTTGGTTTTATACTCTTCAAAATTATTTAGGTTAGGTAATACTAGTATTTTAATTAACGAGAACCATATCCTTTTATCTAAATGAGGCACAACTTTCATTCTACATGACAATTATTTGCAAAAACTATACCGTTTTAGTACTTGTAATAATAATAATAAAAAACATATTAATATTTGCACAAAGACAAACGAAACCTTATACAATTATTGATGTCTGAACTGAAAAATCTATTAAAAAAAGTTTGAAAATTTTCCAATAATTTAAAAATCAAATCCATTTATATTCGTAACAAAGTGTTAATCCTCGCTTTTTTGTCAAGCTACCATAGCGAGGAAAGTAAATCTTCTAATTTATATATCTCAACTCTCAAGATTACTACTAATTGAGTTTTCCTGTCTAGGATTTCATTTTCCTAGTTTCTCTCCTCCCCATCCTCCATTCCAGTGAGCTTGGACCCCAAGAAATTTGTGCAGTGTGTGAAAGCTTGGACATCATTGAATTGAAGTGTCTGTTTGGAGCTGTGATTCAAATTTTTTTAATGAAAAAACTTTTTTTTGAAGAAAAACAGAGAAAACATACAAGAATCTTGATGAGATAATACAAACTTTATAGTGAGATATTGTTGGTGATTGAACCTTAAAGAGACTAGGATGCTTTAGAAAAAGACACAGCATTTGGGATGGATAGGTACTCTTTCTGGGACCTCTCTAGCCCGCAGCTGCTTTTGCTTTATAAAATCTAAAAGCCTCAAATCAAAGTAAAACTAATCCATCACTCCAAACATCATTGAAGATGATGCAAATGCCAAGTCTCTCAACATTTCCAAATATAAAATTTCCATCCAAGACAAGAGTGAAATGCCTATTCTCTTTGTTGCAAATTGTATATATGTACGTGTGTGTATTGGCACTCAATTTGTTGCTATATATGCTTGCTGGAATATTATATAATTAATACGATGCTTTTATTTATTTATTTTTCTCGTATTTGAAAGCGATGATCTCTCGGATTAATTAGGGCTTTGCACATCCTTGATTATTCCTTGATAAAAAAGTTGTTGATGAGGTAGTGGAGTTCTGAAAGCATACCTTTCCCTGTTCTCTTTTTAACCTTTGCATGCATGCCCCTACATGGATATACCTTTTTTATTTTTCATAATTAAAACAGAAGAAGAAGAAGAAGAAAAGGAAAAAGTAGGACGTGACCCGCTTGGAACCCTAAAATAATAATTCTGTTCACCATGACTTCTTAATTTTTGGTGCTGGAAATTGTGCCAAAAGTTGGGGATAGTTTTATACTTCTCATCCTCCCTTTGAGGCAGGAGCGATACTTGGATAATTCGGGGGGTCGCTCCTTTTCAGTTTTTCAGTTTTTTTTTTCACAAGTCCTCCTGCATTATATGTCATTCAAGCCTGAAATCTTTACATCTTATCTTTTGTTTTTGTACGGAACTTTCAAAAGGCAATTAAATTATGTGATTCATGAGGCGGCCACAAGAGTCAAAAAGTTTGATCCTAGCTTTATAGAAAATAGTAATCAATGTCGTAGTCTCAATCCTCTTTGGAAAAAAACGTTAGGTTGTGAGGCTCTATAATCTTGTTGGCCATGTGAGGTAGATGGGTTCTATTTTTGAAACTTTGTGATTCCTCCAAAATTCACTTTTGTTGGGGTTTTTTTTAAAATTAAAAAAAATACATATGTAAATTACATTTTAGGGTTAAGACTTTTTTTTAAAATACCTATATTCTCTACAGTTTTGTGGCTAGAAAAAATTGAGAAATATGAGTTTTGGGTATTTTAAAATATTTTATGTGACACTTTGTAATTTCTTATTTTCTCATAATGAGTTTCTTTAATTATCTCGCATGCATGCACGCACATATATATATATATATATATATATATATATCAAATTGTATCGAAGCTTGATT
>Ga0307515_10019577_pt1 | contig 12165 bp, 6 predicted proteins | sample 17_EM_MG_FD_194513 | JGI IMG/M metagenome (GOLD analysis project Ga0307515, IMG submission 194513) | Populus trichocarpa ectomycorrhiza microbial communities from riparian zone in the Pacific Northwest, United States - 17_EM | ecosystem: Host-associated > Plants > Roots > Unclassified | place...
AATTGTAATATATATATATATATATATATATATTACATTTTTTTTACAAGATAGACATTGGACATTTATAAACATTATTATGAAAACTCTTTTTAAAGAAAAATAAAAATCAATTAACAGCATGTAATTGTTTTAAGTGTATGAAGATGTAATAGATGTATAACAATTAAACAATTGTAAAAGTTAATGATAACTTAGTTCATATAATTTGATAAACTAGTTAGTTGATAGGCATAGTTAACAATTATATATCTATTCCTCAGATTGTTTTTTTTTTTTTAATCTTAATCTGTTTATAACTTAGTTTTTCATCAGTTTTATTGGTTTTTTTAAATCTATTTTAAAAAATATAAATAGAAAAGAGAAGTCGACGAAATGGAAGATTTTGATTATAATTTTTTTTAAATGGTCAACGTCAACAAAGAATTGTTTAACTTTTATAATAATTATGGATTAATCAACTAGTTTCAACAAACCACATGAATTAAGTTATAATTAATTACTCTTACTAAGATGATCCACGCAAAATGTTCATGGTTTCTCTTCGTATCTTGACCGTAACATTAATCGATCTACAAGTCATTTCCACTTTGCCCATGCCATTGCAGTGCATGGCTTAAAAGAAATGGCCTCTGTCATGGGAAAACTTTCGGTACTTCTGGCACAAATGCCATCTGGATTTCACCAAATTAATTGGTAGAATGGTCGTCTACTTCCTTCCATTTCCCTCAGACGTGCACACATTTCTGATGCTATCGATCTATCACCTTTGTCTTGAGTCTAAGCATGCGTCCGTGCGATCCCCGCCTGGTTTCTTTCTCTTTACACATTCTTTCTGTTTTGGGGTCACTGTCAGTTTGATTATTTAAATTCTGGAGATGCTTTAACGGTTTGTTCAAGAAATCGCTTCATAATTCACGTGAAAATGTACGCAGCGAAAGTGATTCAAGTTATTCTTTCTTGAGTTTTAATTTCTCCCTGGCACTGACAATGTACGCCGGGGTTACTTTGCCTGCACAAGTTACAATATCCGTGCCCAGTACGTGTGTTCCTGAGAGTCTCCCTTCACTTCTCGTGTAATATGTTCGATCTTGCAAGTAAAATGGTTAGATCTCGTGTGTAATATGTTCGATCTTGCAAGTAAAATGTTAGATCTCGTGTAATTTGTTTGCCTGAGTTCTTGAAATGAATAGAGAATATTTCCTTCATTTCTCGTTCAATACGGTCAGGTACTCTGATTTGATCCGGTGATGACAGTCATTTTTTCCTACTACCGATGTTGTTGACTGGTGAAATTAAATCTATTACAAGCAGATGGATTTCAAATAAAATATAGTCAGCATTACATGTAACATATCAATCCAGGCTATGAATTATATATTAATTAAGTCAATATGACATCATATTATATGTAATTTTGGTAATTGATCGCCTTTCATTTATTTTATTTTTATCGATCATAAGAGACCGTGGATTTATCAACGATTGTGATGCATAACTCCTAATCACGTCGTTAAAGAGGGAGAGGGAGCGGGAAAAAAAGCTCTGAAACTTAAATGTTTTCTTTTGATTAATATGGGTGTTCGTGCTAACTTACGGGCTCCTTAACTAATCCCACGAGCCTTGAAGTTAACGAATATATAAGTCTCCAATGGCCCTGAGATTTATGGAACTTGAACTGGTGATCTCTAGAGAACAAATTTAAAATTTAATCAATTGAGCTACACCTTTTAGAATTTTCTAAAACCTGAATTTTTTTAATTCGGATAAGAATATGTTTGGTCTAAAATTTCACAAGTTAATCTTAATTAATTTGACTCTCAAAGTTATAGTCAGTATTAAGCGTATACTTATTCGAATCCAAACACGGTTAATTCGAGACAATCTATTATTTATTCGCTAAGGCTACAAATTACATAATAAAAAATCTAAAACCATTCCCTCTTCTTCTTTTGTGTTACTGTCCATTTATAATCGGATTCCAATAAAAACCCGAGAATGAAAGTTTAAAAATAATTGAAAAATCAATCCCTTGTTTTGTCTTCGATTTTGGATTTTCATACATTAAAAAAAAAATAGAAAAAGAATCGCATGCATTATTTTGTTAAGAGAATTTATTCGTATCTCTCTCTTTTTTTACAAACCTAAAAAAGAAACACAAAATATCTACCTGCCATCTCTCCCTCTATTGTGATGTCTATTCGTTGTCGTTGGATTATAAGAACAGACCACTATCATAGCCATTGTCTCCATCTTTGCCATCACTGGCATCTCACTACCATAATCCTGTCATCGCAACTGTTCATCCTACGACTATTAATAGAAAATGACTCATTCAATGTAGCAATAGCAATGAAATGCTTTGGCATTTTACTATTTGCTCTAAGTGTTTCTTTTTCTTTTCTTTTCTTTTTTAAATTTCATCATCTCATGTTGGGTTTTAATGATTATTGGACTTCATAATTTATTTTAAATTATTTTTTATAGAGTTATCATGGTTTTATGACATGAGTTTGATGGGTTAACCCGAGCTAACTCGGGTCATTTTTTTATTCTTTTTTAACTGATTTTTTCTCAACTTCATCATTTAACATTAAGTTGATTGAAAATTTGACTTCATATTTTTTTTTAATTTACTTTCTATGGGGTTATACGGTCTCATGATCCGGGTCACAAGTTTTGTCGGCTAACCAGGTTAGCTCGATTTTTCTGGGTCCTTTTGTAATTGAATTTTTTTTCAATTTTATTTTTTAACATTAAGTTGATTGAGAATTTGACTTCATTTTTTTCTTTCGATAGAATTATATCGATCTCATGATCTGGGTTTGGCAAGTTAACTTGGGTTGACTTGGGGTGTTTTTTATTTTTATAATTGATTTTTAATTTCAACTTAATCCTTTAACGTTGAGTTAGTTAAAAATTGTGATTCATTTGTTTTTTTATGGAATTATCACGGTCTCATGACCCGGGTCGTGGATTAACACAATTGGCTCCATTTTTATGTCCCCCACGCCCCAATTCCATTCTTCAATATCGAGTTGATTGGTAACATGCTTCATAATTTATTTCAACTTGTTTTTTATAAGGTTATTTCGGCCTCATGAATTGGGTCATAATTAACTCGGGTGGTTTTTTTATGTAATTTTTAATTATTTTTTTATTTTATCCTTCAACGTTGAGTTGATTGAGAATTAAGTTTCATAATTTATTTTGATTTTCTTTATATGAGGTTGTTTCGGTCTAATGACTTGAATCATAAGTTTGGTTGGTTAATTCGAGTTGACTCAGGTGGTTTTTTCATGTCATTTTTAATTGATTTTTTTTCATTTTTATTATTCAATACCAAATTGATTGAGAATTGAACTTTATAGCTTATTTTAATTTTTTTCATGTGGTTATCCTAGTCTCATGACTCGAATTTAACAGGTTAACCCAGGTTGATTCAACTCATTTTTTTTTAATTTTATCATTTAATATTGAGTTAATTGAGAATTGAGTGTAATTTTTTTCTTAATTTGCTTTATACAAGGTTATTAGAATCTCATGTTTTAAGTTAAAGATCTAACATGTTAACTTGAATTGTTCCAAGTAAATTAAAATTGATCCAAGTAAATACAAGTAGATTTAATATGTTATTGTCTTAATATTTTTTTAAAAATATTATCTTAATTTTTTTAATCAACTATATTTTTATTAATTATCCGAATTGTTTTTAAACCTAGAAAGTTACTTTATCCTGTCAAGTTAATTTTTTTTATAAAAAATCATGTTAATATTAACTGAATATTATTTTACACTCAACAAAAATTACATCCAACTCACCGCATAGCGTAATTAATTATAGTGTTTCCTAATCACACACGGTTTTACATTTTCCTTCCCGGCTTAAGAAAAAAAGAGTAAATATAAATATTTCTTAATCAACGGCTACAAATAAGATTCCTAATCATCCAACGGTGGCTACTCAAACCATCAGCACTCTAAAACGACGTATTACCCGGGAAAACCCACATCTTTGCCCTCCCACACCCTCAGAGCATTTTAGCACACATCAATTCTCAATTGTCATTACAAAAACACCCTCACACACCTAAAAAATCCCCACATCCCGAACGTTAAAACCGCCCTCTCCTCTCTCCTTCTTTTAAGTATCTATATCCTCCACTTCGTATATAAACTCCCTCTTCCCGGCGAATTCCGAACTTTTATTTTTCCGAGAAAATTCAAGATTCCTGAGAAACAAACAGAAAGTTAGAGAGAGAGAGCTTTTGATCGGAGCTCGTGAGAGATAGAACGATTTTTTTCGATCAATGGTGTATTCTGTTGAAAGAGAAGAGAGAGTTATGGCCATGGGACAAGAGAGATCAAAACCGCCGCTTCATAATTTTGATCTTCCTTTCTTGAAGTGGGGGAATCAAAGGCATCTCCGTTGCATGAAACTTGCCGACTCCAGTACCGCCGCCGCCGTTGTTCGGGACAACAAGAACGAGACCAGAGGAGGCAGGTTCCCAGTTGAGCGACACCGCAGCAGCAACCGATCTCCACCGACGAATTTTGGCAATTATGATGCCCGGCGGTCCAAGGCTCCGAGGGAGAGATTCGGCGGTGTGGAGGAAGGGATTGATGCAGTGAGGGAGAAGATCATGCTTGATCTGAAAACGGCGGCGAATAAGATGAAAGACAAGATTTTGAGGAAAGAAGTGTCCGATGATGATAGTGAAGTCGAAGAGGAACAATCTCTTCAATCTCAGTCTCAGACTCCGCCAGGGGCCGTGGTTCCGGCGGCTGAGGAAGCACCGGCGGAGCAGGAAGTGAGGCCGTGGAACCTGAGGACGAGGAGAGCGGCGATTGGTGGAGGTGGGAATCCAATTTCAGGGAAAGTGAGTGGTAATAACTGTTCGCCTTTGAGAAGCGACAGTGCTAAATCGCCGAGATTAAGAGGAGATAAGAGGGATAGAGAGGAGAAGGAGAAGGAGAGAGTGGTGTTTTCGGTGCCGTTATCGAAGAAGGAGATCGAAGAGGATTTCATGGCGATGTTGGGCCATAGACCTTCTCGTAGGCCTAAGAAACGGCCCAGGATTGTGCAGAAGCAGATGGATGTAAGTAAATTCAGAGAATTTATTCTGTATAGTAATTATTTTTGTTTTTGGGGATTACTAATTCGGTGTGTATTTTATTTTGGCTGCAGGCTTTATTTCCTGGTTTGTGGCTATCGGAGGTTACTGTTGATAATTATAAGGTGCCGGAGTTGCCGGAGAGCGGAAAGGTACAGTCTTTGTGTTTAATTAGCATTTCCAGTGGTTGATTCTTTGATGAGAGAATGTAGGATGATGGAAGGCAGATTTTGAATTTTGTATAAATTTTTGTGTTTATTTGATTCTTGAAGACGAGGTTGGTGTTAAATCAGTCATTTTTTTTGTATAAGGCTCAATTGGTTGGTGGAATTTAGTTTTCTTAGCTCTGCAACAGTGAAATTCAAAAGTTTTGTTCTTGTCTGCCTTTTCCTGTTCTTTCTCAACTACCATTTTGAAGCTTGTAAATTTACGCAGTTCTCGTGTTAATTAGTTTAAGAAGATGAAATTTGCTTTAAATCAGCTAATTAGTTGTTTAAATCTCAGTTTGGGTGTTGGGTTTGGTTTTGTCTTCATTGTTATTGGTGAAGTTCAAAACTTCTGTTCTTTTTTTCCGCCTTTTCCCATTCTTTCTCTACTACCAAACTGGGTATTTTGATTTTGCTACATTTAGTGAATGATTATTTTGATTTTGATTATTTTGATTTTGCTTGTGTGATTTGATTGATTTCTTCAAGTTATTAAGCTTAACACTTCTGTCCTTTTTTTTTTTATTGCAGAGGTAGCAATGCTAGTGGTGGTCTTTTGCGAGGTTCAAATTTCAAGGCTTCTTTTGCTGACTACTCTGGTAACTTTATGAACCTAACAAGTGGTATACAAGAGCAGCCTTCATCCTTGTGACTTGGGGATTTCATAATAGAGTTGATATTCCTGGTGACTCATTGAGATGTTAGATCAGTTGTTTTGAAATGCTAATATTGTTTTCATTAATTATAATCTTTTCTGTCGGAATAATGTCCTGTAAAGAAAGGGTAGTTGGATGTTCTAAAACGAAAGGAATGCCTTGTTCTGTGAGCTCCTTTTTGTTGAGTACACTTACAAGTTGATGATAATGAATGGGATTTTCATATTTTAACTGTAGTGTTGCCGGTTTGCATTTTAATTTTTTGGACATGCTCACCTTTCCTGATATGCTCCATAGAAAGTTGACGTGGATGCAGCAAAATATGTCTGACGAATGAGGGCATTGTTGCTTGAGAGGAACGAGCTTGTTGTCAAAACGATTTTAGGGCTTGACAAAGCTCTCCTCACATGAACTGCTAGCCTCAGCAGCTGCTAGATTTGAAAATTGTATCTTGCCTTGAAAGCATGTTCAGTCAGCAGGTGCCCTTTTCTGCTGCATCCACCCTTGAACTGACAGCTGATTGTTACTTCGAAGTTTGATCCACTAATGTGTGTGCAGCTTTCTTGTTTTCACTAATTCGTTCAGCTTATATCTTGCTATTAGTTGTCGACCAACTCCAGTTTAGACTTGCTCTCTCATTAGATGGCCGATGGGTCCTCCTTTCAGCCTAGGCAGCGAAGTTGTCGTTCCTTTTCTAATTGGAAATGAAGATTGCAGAATACGTGATGTGATGAAATTCGTCCTTGTTTGATGTTTGATGTTTGATGTTGGATGCTCTGGTACTGTGACCTTATCTTATTTTTCTTCCCTTCCTCCCCGAAGATAGCGTGAAACCATCCTCGTCCTTCTTTCTTCATTTTCCACAGTCTAGGAGTTGTCCAGGTGATTCTGAGGGGTTGTGCAGGTTTCCTCGTCCTCCCCCATTGAATCGAATGATTTCAAAATAAGCAGTTTTTAACTTTGGATTTCTTTTTTTAATGCTATCTGATGCTTCTAAAAATGTGTTAGTTTATGAAACAATGTTCTTTGAATGAAAAGCAATACTCCTGCTATTTGAAATTATACTGGATAGATAGTCTACTGGTCTGGCCTGACGTGGGAGTAAGGATGCACGGGGTACAGATTCGTTTCTTGGCTAGGGTTACTTGTCCAGACCTCCTTGACCGTTAGTAAAACGAAGAAACTAGACATGTTCTCTTTCTTTTATTATTTGTTTGTTTATTTTGCTCTCTACTGTCGACTTTTTGGTATTAAAAAAAAAAAAAAAAAGTTCCATGGTGAATTTATTGCACGACTAGATATAGAGACAGTGTTATGTTCCGGATATGCATTATTTTTTCTAGTAAAATATTTAAAACCTCCTACCTCAAGTTACAGTTTTGATTAATTAAATAAACTAACTTTATATGAATCATATTAAAAAAAGGTAATGTTGGAATATATATCAAAAGTGATTATGATAGGATGGAAAAAAATATTTATCCAAGATTAAAAAGACGGATTATTTAACTGGTTGTATTTAATATATTTGTTTATTAAAATTAATTTGTAAAAAAAATCAATACATATAAAATTTATTAAAAAAATAAAAAAATATTATTGAATGTTGCACGTATTAAAAATATCATAAAAATAAATATTTAATCTATATAAAATATAAATAAAAATATAAATAAATCATATTAACCTCTTAAACAATTAAACGCACCAAATATAATAAAAATTAATTGTTATTTAAAAAAGGTTAGAAAAGCAAAAACAAATAATCACAAAAGAGATATTAATTAAAACATGAAATTAAAAATTATTTAAAAAAAAGATATAAAAAGATATTAACTAAAAAAAATTAAAAAATAAATAAAATGAGACCAGAAGTTATTGGGCTTGGTAAGCCAGGGCCAAACAACCCATGTGCACGAACATTTAAATTTTTTTTTTAAGTTAATAGAATGGACGACATGTCGTCTATCCCAATCATTTTTTAAAAAAAAATATTGTTTGTCTAGATGATGTATTATTTATAGCTCCCCCACAATCTAGCAATTGGTTTGCCTGAAAAATAGGATTTCTGTTTTTCTCATTTATAAATCTATTTTTAACATATTTTTACCTAAAGCATCCTAAAAATCTTGTTAAAATCTATTCATCCTCAAAAAACACAAAAAAAAAGCCTCAAAACTCTACCAAGCTTGTTAAATATAATTGAATCAACAACCGAATCTCATGTGTTTTTTTAGCTTTATTAGAAATGCTGGTGTAGTCTCAGTATTTTTTTTTGTATGTTAGGAAATTTAAGATGGCATGCGGCATAGCACTTGCCCATATTTTTTTATTTATTATTTTTGTGCTAAGCATGGCTGATGGACCGACAGCAACAAGGGCGGCTCATTGACTCTCTAGTTGACCATGAAAACGCGGCTGTTAGATGTACTGGTATGGTTCTCTTTAATCCAGGGATCTGGTGGTAGTTAGCACATGTGCTTTAATTTTCAATCTGTATCCAAGAGTGGCCCACCTTTTTTCTGATTAAATATTTCTTGCGAATCTCATTTGGAGGAATTAGAATCCAGTTTCGACGCTTTAAATTTTGAAGGACAACCGTATCTGCTTTGAGTCTTTTAGATTTTTTCAGGTTTTCCTGGGCTATTTTTGCTTATTAGCATGCTATTTTAAAAATAATTAGTGAAACAATATAATTTGTACTTGTAACAATTAAAAAACATGACATTGAAACTTATCTTTATTCATAAATGTGATATTTCAAAAAAATTATAAAATAGATTGTATAAATTCAAATTAGAAAAGATGACGGAGAATAAAGAAATATAGAAAGAGATCTTAGATACATCAAAACTCTGATTGCAACACAATCAATATCAACGAAAAGATTTCGACAAAACAAATACAATAACACTAAGGAAAGTCACCAAATAGTGACCCATATGAGCCACATTTGCCACTAAAAGATAGTAGATGACTCACTTTTCTTTGACAACAAATATGACCCACTTCAGCCATCATCGTTGATGATCTTTATTGGAAATGTTTGATTCGTCTTGTCGAAATTTTTTTATGTCATCAATGATGTTATAATTAGAGTTTTGATGTATCTTCAGGGTCTTTCTTTTCTTTTTTATATGTCTTCTCTCCTTATTGTAATTTGAGAAAGGAGATGAGAGATCAAAACAAAGAAAAAAGGGGGAGAAAGACCATAGAGGCACATCACAACTTCAATTACGACACCACCAATACCATAAAAAATATTTTGATGAGATGATTCTAACGACATAAAAAAAAATCATCAATTATGAATATAGTAGGTCACATTTGACGCCAAAAGCAAGCAAGTCCCCCGCCATCTTTAGAAGACATGTGTGGCAAAGCAAGTCACCATTAGTAACCTTAATTGTTGTCATCAGATTCATCTCATTGAAATCTTTTCAATGATTATGATGGTGTCTTGTCAGAGCTTCAATGTGCCTCCAACATCTCTTTCTTTGTTTCTTTTTTCTCTTCTCTTTCCTCAAGTTAATTTGTACAGCCCATTTCATATCAAGTTTCTGAATAACGACAAGTTAGATTATTTTATTATGCTGATTTTAATGCTCATATGAACAGTGAATTAAATCAATATATTTGTTTGATCTTCATGATAATAACTTTGTGTCGTAGCTCAGTTGGTTAACACATTTATCTAAGCCTAAAGACCATGAGTTTGAGAGCTGATGAAGACAATATTTTCTTGAAGATGACAAATTAAATGACATGTTGTTTATGTTTTTTTTTTTTAAAAATAAAGGGTAGACACCATGTTATGCGTCCCCTTAATAATAAAAAATAGAACAAGGTTAAATGTGCAAGCTTGCTACTAGTGGTCCAAATGCTACGTCTGACCCCTTTATATCATTTTCTTTTTGTTTGTTTGTTTTTTGGCACCCCATAAAAAAATTACCATATTTAATTATTTTTTAGTTTCAACATGATTCTTAAATACTATTATAAATTTTTATTTGGATTTTTTATATTATTATGTATATGATAGGAAAATAACAATACTAATAATAAAAATTTTAAATAGATTTTTTATATGATTTTTACCATATTTATGATTTTTTCAGCTTTTAATGATATAAAATATAAATATATTATTTTGATGTCTTTTTAACTTGTTGTAATAATTATTAAATATATATTTTTAAAATATTATTTTAGATTAAAAACCTTGCATTTGTTAAGATAAATAAGAGATATATTAATAAAAAAAATTATCTTGATGATTTTTTTTCTCAAAACCACTGTAGTTTTTTAATTTAATAACAATGTAAAGAATTCTCTTAAACTTGGATATTTTTGTATATTTAAAAAATCCTGGTCCCAGGAGCATAGCAGGGATATACAAACTAGTTCAAGGATAAAGAAAATAAAAGGCATTAAACCATTGAATCACGGGAGATGACTTTGTAGGAATTATTAATATTATTTTCGCTATGAGATGAAAGGACTCCTTATTGTTCCGTTATGAATTATGATTTTAATATATTTATGGGTTTTATGCGAGTGGGGCTTAGGACACTTGCCTACGTCAGTTGATATCGTCCAATCATCATCATCAAGTCTACACGCGGAAAAAATTGACAAGTCAAAATGCCCAATAATAAAATTAATTACAAAGGCAAAACAGGAACCCATCTTCGAGGAAGAGGAGGAAGTTGGACCTCGTGAGGTTTTTGTTTTTGCCTTGCATTGCCATTTTGACGAAGGGCAAGGGTCAACTTATATAATCGTCTATTGTTTGACCCGAGATGATCTACCTCCATTTGTAAAGGTGACGCCGTATAATTGAAAATGTTTGGAAATTGGATGCCGTGTTTTATCTCAAATATAATTTTAAAATTATTTAAATAATTAATAAATAATATTTTTATATGGATCTTTTGAAAACTTTATCTTGATATATTAATTAATTTTTTTTATAATTTATAGTTTTTTTATAATTTATTTTTTCAAACCATAACTATAAAAACTATCTTAATATTAAACATATACTTTACCGAAAGCTATACGGTGCTTGCTTGGACGTCGCAGGGGGTCTAAATTCCTATGCGCGTGAGAGAGAGAGAGAGAGAGAGAGCTTGAGTTCAGTTCAAAAGAAGCTGAGGTCAGCGATTGGAAATGGTCATGGTTTCTTCGTATTCACTGCATGGAAGACTTCTGACTTGAGCCGAGCTTGCACAATTTGACCTAATCCTCGGGAGGTTATAAATTATATCATGAAATCACCGTATCCATTTCGCAAACCCATGTTTAACCTTGTGTTGGATTGCTTTTAGTTGTGATATTTTCTACGTGCTTTCCGTTTCAGGAAGGAAGACTATGCATCTCTACCAGACCAGAGAGTTACCAGGGAGCAGAGAGGTCGGACCAAAAATGAAAAAAGGAAATACTGAAACGATTTCTTCGTTTGAAAAATCCAAATCAAAGATGGTTAGCTTCTATTGGACCTGGGCCTTTCTATCTAGGCCAGCTCTATAATGGGCCCTTGGTCTAAACATTGCTCTTGATTGAACCCCTGAGGCCCATGGGTTGTCCTCTCCTAATGACAAAAAAAATATGTAAAGATTTTTTTTTATGGGTTGTTATGATACAGGGACATGTTTTAAGTTAGTTTAGTAGGATTTTTGTGTTTTAAAAATATTTTTTTAAAAAAAAATATATATATTTTTTTAAAATTATTTTTTTGATATTTTTAGATTTTTTTTGGTGTGTTTATGTTAAAAATAATTTTTAAAAAATAAAAAAAATATTGTTTTGATATATTTTCAAATAAAAAAATATTTTAAAAAATAATTAGTATTATATTTTTAAACACCCCTGAATTTCTTTAAGGTTGAGTCTTACTCAAGCCGCACACTAACATTACTAACATTGTATGGGGATACCATAATAGAACTAATGTTAAGCAATTTAAGAGGTGTTAAAAGGAAAGGCAATTAAAGATTGGAAAAAAAAAAAAGAATGTTGGCACGTAGCGTTGGATCTCCAAGTACTTTCGAGAGCTCACTTGATCCTCCATGCCGGGTGCGCGCGCGCTAAAGCTAGATAACATTTGCTGGAATGAGAAATATCCACTACATTGACAACTGGATTTTCATTTTCAAATTCTTTGAAGTGACTGTTTGTTTTTGCGTT
>Ga0307515_10019578_pt1 | contig 12164 bp, 12 predicted proteins | sample 17_EM_MG_FD_194513 | JGI IMG/M metagenome (GOLD analysis project Ga0307515, IMG submission 194513) | Populus trichocarpa ectomycorrhiza microbial communities from riparian zone in the Pacific Northwest, United States - 17_EM | ecosystem: Host-associated > Plants > Roots > Unclassified | place...
TGGTCCATGCTATGGTTAAAGAGAGGGTCAATGCTGTCGGAGGTGGTGGGTCACAGCAGGGGTGAACATACTTTCTCTTTTGTTGTTCCGCCTGCTGGAACTGCTGTGCAAAGTTGCTCATGGTGGGAAAGAGAGCGTCGGGCCAAAGCTCAGACGAGCCTGGTGGTGGGAGAGAGCAAGGAGTCGCATTTCGAGACGGCGAATTTTCATAAAGTCCGGTAAGGATCAAATCACGTCTCGGCCTGATCGCGACAGGCACATTTCATAAGACACCAGGCACAGAACGCGACGCGTGTTTTTGAAGATGGGATTGGTGGTGGATCGCGAACAAGCATCTCGGTCACTGCAGACACCTCACAACTTTCTACCATATGCCTCCGACAAAGTGCAATTCGACAGCAAGAACGACCCATTGAAACGCAACGCCACGTCGACAACTGGCGCACCAAGTGCTTCTTCAGCCCAAGGCCATTTCGGGAGAGAGATGGGACGGGAGTGCAGGGAATATCAGCAGTGAACAGAGCGTCTGGTTGAGCCCATACAAGTGTCCTCGTCCAGCCTCGGCGGCGGTGCAGCAGGAGCCTGGGTGAATATTGAACGCTGGCTAAGCGCCGCCGCGTCTTTTTGCACGAGGCTTGTCATGACAAAATCGCCGCTCATCTTTATCAGAGATCGCGTTCTTCCTCAGTTTTCACTCCCGCACGGTTCTCTATTCGGAGGCGTCCCCCCTGTGCCCTCCCCTTCTAAAATACATCCCATCCGAGACTGGATTCCAGCCTAGGTTCTCTCGCAGCCACCTCGAACTTCGACCATGGAGACCGAGTCCCAACGGCCCAAGGGGCGGGACGGTACCGTCTCAGCGTTGAATGCAACCATCGAAGCCTTGAATCTTGCGAAGGAATTCTCAAGCATCACCCCGGCCAAGGCTGTTTTCGGCTCCGTCAGCGTTATCCTTACGGTGATCAAGGTGAGCCTCCTGGTTTCATTGTTTATCGATTGCAGACTGAAATGCACACAGGACGAGATGATCAACCAGATGGATTACGTCGAACTCGGGATGACCTGCGCTGATGTCTGCACCGCCCTCGACCGGGGGCTGAACGGGAAGACGTTGAAAGACCTTAACAACTCCGTGTGCGAGGCAATCAAGCAACTCACGACGTGAGATACACCAACTACGACGCATACTCTGAGTAACTCATCTATGATACTTTTGGTCTGACACCAGAGCTGTGGCGGCAATCCAGAGGAGGGTCGTCGAACAGGGCAAACGACACATAATTTTACGACACCTCCACGCAAAGAACGACAAGGAAAAGATCGCGGCCTGGAGGTTGGACCTCATCAGGATCCTTCACGTCTTTAACGTGCGTTACATTGCATCCGCGTGGCTATTGTTAACTCCCCATTTCCAGACCGAACTGACGATAAATACACACGTAACTGTATCCGAAATCCACCACGACGTCGTGAACACGCATACGATTGTCTCCGAGCTTGAGCACAACGTTACGAGCACTCAAACCATGGTCTCCGACATCCATCGCACCATGGTGAAGGGTCAGGAGGGGGGCAGTAGTAGCAATCTATTGGTGAGTGGCACACGGGCTGAACCCACCACCGAACAACACTCACCGTTGCCCAGATTCAAACCAGGTCAGCAACCTAAACCTCCTGTGCACTCGCTATCTTACATTTTGGTCTAGCATGCTCGGCAAACCTCCACCGCTGCCACCAAGGACCTTCTTCGGACGGGACGAGTTGATCGAGAAGATTGTCAATCTCGCCGTGAGCCTCGCTCCAATCGCTCTCATTGGCCCTGGCGGGATCGGCAAGACCTCTATCGCCCTCACTGTTCTCCACCACGATCGGATCAAGGAGCAGTTTGGTGACGATCGCCGATTCATCCGCTGCGACAAATTCCCCGCCTCCTGTGCCCACCTCCTCCGACGGCTCTCCAACGTCATCGGTGCCGGAGTCGAAAACCCCGAGGACCTAACCTCCCTACAAGCATTCCTATCCTCAAAGAAGATGCTGATCGTCCTGGATAATGCGGAATCTATTCTCGATCCTCGGGGAACAGATGCTCAGGAGATCTACGCCGTGGTCGAGGAACTGAGCCGGTTCAACAACATCTGTGTTTGTATCACATCCCGGATCTCCACCACTCCGCCGGACTGCAAGCACCTCAACGTTCCAACGCTGTCGGTAGACGCCGCACACGACACCTTCTACCGTCTCTACGACAGCGACGATCGGTCGAACCTGGTCAACGGCATCCTGGAGCAGCTTGACTTCCACCCACTCTCCATCACCTTGCTCGCAACGGTCGTACGTCAGAACCAGTGGGATATGAGCCGATTGGCCAGAGAGTGGGAGGAACGACGGACGAGCGTGCTCCAGACCGAGCATAACACGAGCCTTGCCGCCACAATCGAACTCTCGCTTGCTTCTCCTCTGTTTCGAGAACTTGGCCCCGACGCTCGGGCACTTCTGGGAGTTGTCGCGTTCTTCCCACAAGGCGTCAACGAAAACAACCTCGAATGGTTGTTTCCCACAATCTCCGGCAGAACGGACATCTTCAACAAATTTTGTATCCTTTCCTTAACATACCGGAGCAATGGATTTGTGACGATGCTGGCACCACTCCGGGACTACCTTTGTCCGAAGGATCCGACGTCATCCCCACTGCTCTGCACAACGAAGGAACGCTACTTTGAGCGGATGTCGGTCAGCCTTAACCCGAACGAGCCTGGCTTTGTAAAGACACAATGGATAAGATCGGAGGACGCGAATGCCGAGCACCTGCTCGACGTCTTCACGACAATCGATGCCGACTCGGACAGCGTCTGGCGTGTCTGCGCCTATTTCATGCGGCACCTCCTTTCGCACAAACACCGACTCGTGATTCTGAAGCCGAAGATCGAAGGGCTCCCAGACGATCATAGCTCCAAGCCGGAATGCTTGTTCGAGCTCTCACGACTGTTTGACATACTCGAGAATCAAGTGGAGCGCAAACAGCTCCTTACTTGTGTCTTGAAGCTTCAGAGGGAGCGAGGGAATGACCGCCAGGTCGCTCGAACACTGAAGCACCTAGCTAATGCAAATCACTACATGGGCCTCCCCGAGCAAGGAATACAACTGGCGAAAGAGGCTTTGGAGATTGGCGAACGGCTCGGTGACAGGGTTTTACAGGCGCAGTGTTTGATCGAACTCGCTTGGTTGTTAGATCAAAACAATCAGCTCGACGCCGCAGAAGAAGCCGCATTCCGGGCAACCGATCTCTTCCCGGAGAACGGCGAAGAGTATCGACTCTGCCAATCCCACCGCATCCTCGGCGATACATATAAATCCAAGGGCGAGACAGAGAGGGCGATTCACCATTATGAGGTAGCTCTCGGGATTGCTTCCCCCTTCGACTGGCACCTGGAGCCGTTTTGGATTCATTACCGGCTGGCGTGGTTGTTTTATAATGAAGACAGGTTCGACGAGGCACAGACTCACGCCGGGCATGCCAAGTCGCACACAGTCAATAGCGCACTCTACCTCGGTTATGCGATGGAGGTCCAGGCTCATGTTTGGTACGGGCAGCAGAGGTTCGAAGAGGCGAGGTGCGAGGCTCTGCGTGCTGTTGATGTTTACGAGAAATTTGGGGCTACGAAAGGTTTGAGGGATTGTAGAAGGCTCCTCCAGAACATCCAGGATAAACTGGACATCGAGGTTGCCTCTGGTCGATCAAATTTCGATTGTGAGCTACTATAGATGATGCTATTCCCTGCGTGTACTAACTCTCCATTAGAACCAACCGGTGGTATCGATGATTCCATTGAATTCCCCGAACCCACCCTCCCAGAAGCCACTGAAGCTTTGTCCCTTCACCCCTTTCCTTTCTTTCTTTCTTTCTTTCTTTCTTTAGTATCGCTACTTCCCTCACCCTCGAATGTCATCTCCTTTACTCACCTCTACGCACGCGTACCCCTCTGTATTTGCTGTTCTCACTGCTCGTCGTAGATCTGTCTCACATGCTGTGTCTCGTCTCCCTTGTTGTATTCGTGTACCTATCTATGATCAAACAGCGGCAGACTAAGATTGGTCGTCGTCCCGCACAACCTCAGCTCCGCACCGTTGAGTAACGAGAATCCTTCCCAGTAGTTGCTGCCTGACAACAAACCCTTCCGGGGGGACGTAGGATTGGTAACGGTGCTGGTGGACCCAACGTCGTTGAGTCAATGCAGGACGGATACAGGACAGGTAAGGGAAAGAAGTGTCGACGATGTTCATCGAGAACTCTGATCCGCTTGTCTGCATGGTGCGAGAGGTTGGATGATGGAGATAGACATTATCCGATGGGAGATACTGTTGGATCCCGATACCACCAAACCCACGCCCGCTCGTGGGATGTGGTTGACAATGAGTTGTGGGCTCCGACAGCTCCCTTCAATCTGGACACGATGCCGCTTTGGGGTTCGGCGAGGCTGTCGGTGCAAGCAACTCGTTTTCAGAGTACCGAATAAATCAAATTATTGTCGCAATGTGTCGTACCCGCGCCCTCGTAGTTGGTTTCCTGCAGCCCCCGGCCCCCTCAGGTGATAATGCGTAAAACCTTTCCATCGGAGCAATGCTCGCCACGTTCTAACCGACAGGTCCTGAGGTGGAAGTGTAAGGAGAACTGGCAATACGCGCTCCCACAAAGACCGGCACCCACATGGACAGAAATGAAGAACAACGGATGGGTAATGGGGCAGGACAACAAGGATCTTGGCCAGATCGGAGGGAAGGAGGGTTCGAGGAAAGAAATCAACGGGGAGCCTGGTACGAGGTATCTCAGATGTGCGTGGGGTGATAGTATACCCTGCTCCTCTACGACGGTGTTTGGATGATTGCTTTGGACGTTGGAAAAGTCCGGGGCTCGTGGAAATCTGGAACGGAGTAGCTGGGATTGGAGGAGAGCCTGGGGCACGACAAGAGAGCGCTAGCGTTTCGACTACGTGCCTCCAACGGAGTGCGGTTCGACAGCAGGAACGACTCCTTGAAGCGCGACAGCGCCGGCGGCCGCCGCACCGGGCGCTTCCTTAGGTCATTTTGGGAGAGGGACGGGGCGGGAGTGCAGGGAATACTGCCAGCAGTTGAATGGCCGGGTGCTCGGTCGGGTCAAGTACTGTACCTTTTTACACGAGGCGTGTCATGACAAGATTGCCGCTCATCTTTATCAAGGTTCGTTCGGAACCCTCCTCACAGCCTTCACACCGCACAGTTCTCTCACAGCCGCGCTACCTCGAACTTCGACCATGGAGGCCGAGTCTCAACGGCCCAAGGGGCGGAATGGTACCATCTCAGCATTAAATGCGACCATCGAAGCCTTGAGTATCGCGAAGGAGCTCTCAAGCATCACCCCGGCCAAAGCCGTTTTCAGCTCCGTCAGCGTTATCCTTGCGGTGATCAGGGTGAGCCTCCTGGTTTTTTGGTGATCGATTGCAGACTGAAATGCACATAGGACCAGATGATCAACCAGATGGATTACGTCGAACTCGGGATGACCTGCGCTGACGTCTGCACCGCCCTCGACCGAGGGCTGAACGGGAAGAAGTTGAAAGACCTCAACAACTCCGTATGTGAAGCAATCAATCAACTCACGACGTGAGATACTATCACCGACTACGACGCATACTCTGAGTAACTCATTTATGGTGCTTTTGGTCTGACGCCAGAGCTGTGGCGGCAATCCAGAGGAGGGTCGTCAAACAGGGCAAACGACACATAATTTTACGACACCTCCACGCAAAGAACGACAAGGAAAAGATCGCGGCCTGGAGGTTGGATCTCATCAGGATCCTTCACGTCTTTAACGTGCGTGGTATATTGTGCTCGTATGACGATTGGTAACTCTCCATTTCCAGACTGAACTGACAATAAATACACATGTAACTGTATCCGAAATCCGCCACGACGTCGTAAACACGCATATCTTGGTCTCCGACATCCATCGCACCGTGGTGAAGGGCCAGGAGGGGGGTAATAGTGACAATCTGTTGGTGAGTGACACGGGCTGAACCCGCCACCGAATAACACTCACTGTTGCCCAGACTCAAACCAGGTCAGCAACCCGAACCCCCTGTACACTCAATATCTTACATTTGGTCTAGCATGCTTGGGAAACCTCCACCGTTGCCACCAAGGACCTTCTTCGGGCGGGACGAGTTGGTCGAGAAGATAGTTGATCTCGCCGTGAGCCTCGTCCCAATCGCTGTCATTGGCCCTGGCGGGATCGGCAAGACCTCTATCGCCCTCACCGTTCTCCACCACGATCGGATCAAGGAGCAGTTTGGCAACGATCGTCGGTTCATCCGCTGCGACAAATTCCCCGCCTCCTGTGCCCACCTCCTCCGACGGCTCTCCAACGTCATCGGTGCGGGTGTCGAAAACCCCGAGGACTTATCCTCCCTACAAGCGTTCCTATCCTCAAAGAAGATGCTGATCGTCCTGGATAATGCGGAGTCTATCCTGGACCCTCGGGGAACGGATGCTCAGGAGATCTACTCCACGGTCGAGGAACTGAGTCGGTTCAACAACATCTGTGTTTGTATCACATCCCGGATCTCCACCACTCCGCCGGACTGCAAACACCTCAACGTTCCAACACTGTCGACAGACGCCGCACACGACACCTTCTATCGCATATACGACAGCGACGATCGGTCGAACCTGATCAACACCATCCTGGAACAGCTTGAATTCCACCCACTCTCCATCACTTTGCTCGCAACATCAGAACCAGTGGGACATGAGGCGATTGGCCAGAGAGTGGGAGGAACGACGGACGAGCGTGCTGCAGACCGAGCATAACACGAGCCTTGCCGCCACAATCGAACTCTCGCTTGCTTCTCCTCTGTTCCAAGGACTTGGCCCTGACGCTCGGGCGCTCCTGGGCGTCGTCGCGTTCTTCCCGCAAGGCGTCGACGAAAACAATGCCGACTGGTTATTTCCCACGATCCCCAATAGAACAGACATCTTCAACAAGTTCTGTATCCGCTCCTTAACATACCGGAGCAACAGATTTGTGACAATGCTGGCACCACTCCGGGACTACCTCTGTCCGAAGGATCCGATGTCGTCCCCACTGCTCTGCACAACGAAGGAACGCTACTTTGAGCGGATGTCGGTCAGCCTTAATCCGAACGAGCCCGGCTTCGTAAAGACACAATGGATAAGATCGGAGGACGCGAATGTCGAGCACCTGCTCGACGTCTTCACAACAATTGATGCTGACTCGGACAGCGTCTGGCGTGTCTGCGCCTATTTTATGCGGCACCTCCTTTCGCACAAACACCGACTCGTGATTCTGAAGCCAAAGATCGAAGGGCTCCCGGACGATCATAGCTCCAAGCCGGAATGCTTGTTCGAGCTCTCACGGCTGTTTGACTTCGTTGGGAATCAAGTGGAGCGCAAACGACTCCTTACTTGTGTCTTGAAACTCGAGAGGGAGCGAGGGAACGACCACCAGGTCGCTCGAACACTGAAGCACCTAGCTGATGCAAATCACCATGTGGGCCTCCCCGAGCAAGGAATACAACTGGCGAAAGAGGCTTTGGAGATCGGTGAACGGCTCGGTGACAGGGTTTTGCAGGCGCAGTGTTTGATCGCACTCGCTTGGTCGTTATATCGAAACAATCAGCTCGACGCCGCAGAAGAAGCCGCATTCCGGGCAATCGATCTCTTTCCGGAGAGAGGCGAAGAGTATCGGGTCTGCCAATCCCACCACATCATCGGTGATATATATCGACACAAGGGCGAGATAGAGAAGGCGATTCACCATTTCGAGGTAGCTCTCGGGATTGCGTCCCCCTTCGACTGGCACCTGGAGCCGTTTTGGATTCATTACCAACTGGCGTGGTTGTTTTACTATGAATGCAGGTTCGACGAGGCACAGACTCACGTCGGGCACGCCAAGTCGCACACAGTCAATAGCGCACTCAACCTCGGTTATGCGATGGAGGTCCAGGCTCGTGTTTGGTACAGGCAACAGAGGTTCGAAGAGGCGAGGTGCGAGGCTCTGCGTGCTGTTGATGTTTTCGAGAAATTTGGGACGGAAGGTTTGGGGGATTGTAGAAGGCTCCTCCAGAACATCCAGAACGAACTGGACACCGAGGTTGCCTCTGGCCGATCAAATTTCGATTGTGAGCTACTATAGGTGATGCTATTCCCTGCGTGTATTAACTTTTCGTTAGAACCGACCGACAGTATCGATGATTACGCCGAATTCCCCGAACCCAAACTTCCAAAAGTCGTCGAGACTTTGTCCCTTCACCCCTTTTCTTCAATATCGCTACTTCCTTCGTCCTTGAATGTTCTCTCCTTCACTTACTTCTACGCACGCGCACCCTTCCGTATTCGTTGTTTCTAACTGCTTGCCGTGGATCTGTCTCACACGCTGTGTCTCTTTTATCATATTTTTGTACCTGCTTATGATCAAACAGTGGCGGATTGAGAAGTCGGTCCCCGTCTCGTGTAACCTTTCCGCATTGTTGAATAACGAGACGCTACCTGACAACAAAACCTCCCAAAGCAACATAAGGTTCGTGGCGATACTGAAGGTCCCAATTGTCGTGGGTTGGCCACAAGCGACAGGTCACGTTCACCCACGAAATTTGGACCCCGAGCGCAAAGCACTGCTAATAATGCCCCACTAATATAGTTGAAAAGACGACATCGATCATGGAAACTATAAAATCCCACTCCCCGCCTATCGTTTCTCCTCGCCTTCGCGCTTGAGCAGGAGAACAAGTACAACATGGATTACGTTCATATCTGCGGATGTGCTATCACTAAACTGCAATGTACGCTGTCGGTGCGGAAGGTGTCTGCTGTACAGAGGTGGCAGGCGGCGGGTCTGCAGGCCCCCCTTGTATATTGGTGAGCTGGATAGCAGGTACTGCTACTGCTGGGGGGCCGAATAAAGCAAGGAGTTCTATAGGACAAAAGGGGTCAACCGTAATACACAATGCGTCGGAATACGTCCGCTCACTTCTCTTCAACGATCGCAATTTTTTGACCCACTTCCCTTTTAGGGGAGCTCCGCGACGTCGAGTCGTGTGGGGTGGACTGCTCTCCGGTTTCCCCTCGGTGTATACAGGGAGCCCTTCAAAAACCATTACCTTATGACCGTCAAGCAGATGGGAGGAGAGGGACATACATGCTTTCGCTGGGTGGCAACAGTCGGCATCCCAGCGGATAATTTCCGCACGATCCGCAGGTGTCAACGACATCACGAAGTAGAACCGGAACGGCGAGAGCATCTTCACAAACCCATCCTGGCGATACATGAGTGAGAACCTGCAAAGCACGTCGACCGCCTCTCCTATCCCAACTATTCCTGGGCAAGCACTCTCCAATTTACACTCCTCAACACCGCCCGGGAAGGCCGCGATTTCTGCGAGTGTACTCCGAGCCGCAGCCCCCAGCTTCTGAATCGTTGGAGAGCGGAACACTGGTTCAACCGCATCCTTCAGGGTCTGGCGGTGGTGTTTCTCCAGTGCGCTAGTTTGATCGTCGTCCCATGCCCAATTGTTCTCGCGTACGGAGTTGGCGAGCAGATTTATCGAAAGCGGGTGGCAGTCCAGCTTTGCTATGAGACCGTCCACCGCCGATGATCTTTCCAGGTTGCAGAGGCCATAAAAGGCGTCTCGTGCACCGTCCTCGGAAAGAGTTGGTACTTCAACCCTCTGGAAACCCTGGATGTCGGGATATATCCTGCTGGTAACGAGTAGGCAGACGTGTTCGTAGCTACCGAATCCTTCGATTGTTGCACGGATATCTTCTGCTCCGGGAGCCAGCGGATCGAGGATGAAGTCGACGCCGTCAAGTACCAATAAAAATGGAGGGGAAGTTTCGACATATGACCGGAGTTGTGCCACGTCTGTGGTACGGTTGGTATGGATCGCATCGGATAGACGCTCAAGGAAAGCTTCCGGAGAGTTTGAGAGGCCGTTACAATCCAAGAAGTGGCGGTTTCCGCCGAATTTTGTGTGGGTTCGGTTGTGGTGCAGGAGAGCGAGGGCCACGACTGACTTTCCGATGCCAATCGACCCGAAAAGAGCGACGGATGCGACCTGTTCCACGAGATCCAAAACCTCGTCTACAATTTCCTCTCGGAACAAACAGTTGGCGGGGGCTTGTGGGAGAGCTGGGGGTGGCGTGTGAGAATCGTCGTTATCGGCATGGGGATCGCCGACATCTCCTTTCGAGGCGTCGTTCTCGTCCAGACTGTGCCTAGCCGACTGGCGCTCCTGGTTGTCGCCGAGGCGAGGGCTATCGGGTAACTGAGGGCTATTGGGTGGCTGAGGGTTATCAGGCGGCTGAGGGGTATCGGGTGGCTGTGTGTTTCCGCCTCCATCTTGCCCCGTGGTATCATCTTGAATGGTTGGCGAGGATATCTCAGCGCCTGGGTTCTCACCCGATGGGATAGGCTTGGGAGATTCAGGGTATTCATCCGTTTCTGAGTCCGATAAATCTGGCACTCTTGAAGCGGTGCTATCGAGAAAGAAGTCACTTTCTGCGTCCGATAAATCTTGTGCTCTTTCAGAGACAACATCGGAGGAGAGGTCACTTCATATGGATCAGGTAAATGAGGGCATAGTTATCAGGATAAGAGGGAGACTGACGAGCCACGCAAGGTCTCTAAGACCTCTGACATCTCCGGGCGCAAGAGAGGATCCTGGTTCCAGCAACGTTCCATCAGTGCCCACAACTTGTTCGTGAGACTTGGGTGAGTTGGCCGTGCCGGTCGCTTCCCATCTAATATGGCCGATGCCGCCGCCGCAGGAAGGTAATCGTGGAATGGGACCTCGCCGGTGAAAGCCTGTGTTAGGATGAAGAGGAGGTTGGCAAACAGCTGAGCCACGGTGTATACCTGTGACGTACCTCAACCATGACCATCGCGAAGGAGAAGACATCGGCTTCCTTGCTATATGTCCCCTTACCGCTCAAGATCTCTGGCGCAGTCCATTGCGAGGTGTGGGTATATCCACCTTGGGCGCTCCGTATCGAATCCTGGTTTTGCAAGACCATTGCTAGGCCAAAATCGGTGATCCGTGGGCATCCAGTGTCATCCACAATAATATTCGGCTATCCAGATATCAACACGATCGTAAGATAGGCTTTCGGACAATTACGCACCCCCCTGAGATCCCCGTGGATGACATCACGGGAGTGAAGGTAATTCAGGCCATCAGCGATACCAGATAGCTTGGAATTGTGTAAGTGTTGTCCGGTGCGGGAGAACGGGGACACCAACAAGAGCGAGCCGGTCCGTGCCCGGGTCGTCGACGATATATTGCTCTAGTTTCTCCCCAGAAATCCAGGCGGAAATGAGTTGGAGGGGTTCGAGAGTGATGCCTAGGAGGGGAGTGATGTTTGGGTGTGTCAAACGCCTCCATGCGACTACCTCGCAGTGGAAGATCTGTTGGCAGCGTCAAGAACGCGAGTAAGGAAAGACGATGGGATCGATAGCGTACCCCCTTAGTCGACCGCGATTCTTCAGCGTCGATCCTCGGCCTCCTGACACAAACCCTTGAGCCGTCCAGCAACCCCTCGTAGACATCGCCAGAACCCCCTGAGGCAACCGGAAGTGTACTGGGAATCGCAAGAGAAGTTTCGAGTAAGTACCGAGGCGGCAGCTTCCCCCAGGTGCCACAAATACTTCCGAGTTCACGTAGGCATTTCCGGGATGTAGGACCGGAAGGATCAAGGGAATCGAGAGCCTGGGCCAGGTTAGCAGAGTGCAGGTATAACGCAATAAAGAGAAAGAGGCGCACTTTGTCCAAATATTCGACCAGCCATACGACATCTTCGTCCCGAAGCTCCGGGATGCAGTCTTTGAACTCTTCCTTGTGGAGAAGGCCGGTGAGCTGGTCTTGAAACTGAGGTGAATTCTTGTCGAGGCGGTCAAACTGGAGGAGAATGTCTGGCAAGGGCATAGAGGGCGGGCCTTGGTAGGGTAAAAGGGAATGGATTGCTCAAGCGCTCAGCGCTCATGCACACACACAACCGTACCAGTGCTGGGGCGTTGTTGCGTGACGTGACGTTTATGCAACTAGGCCGTGACTAGGGTCGTCGAGGCTTGACTTCAAGTTCTCCAAACTTGCTCCCTCTGTTACAATTTTCTCTCT
>Ga0307515_10019579_pt1 | contig 12164 bp, 2 predicted proteins | sample 17_EM_MG_FD_194513 | JGI IMG/M metagenome (GOLD analysis project Ga0307515, IMG submission 194513) | Populus trichocarpa ectomycorrhiza microbial communities from riparian zone in the Pacific Northwest, United States - 17_EM | ecosystem: Host-associated > Plants > Roots > Unclassified | place...
TTGACACACTTGATATCCTGCATACTACTAATCATCGAGGTAAAGAGAAAGATGATTCGTTGGTGATTTATACACAATATGTTATTTGTGGTATGCGAAAAGAGATCACATATTTACAGAGCTGTATACGTTTAATGAGTTAAATCTTTCTATGCCTTGATACATGAACATAACATGACAATTCATAACACCAACATAGGAGCATGTTACGAGACGTTCATATGACACTTCGTGTTAGCCGCACGTAATCCGAATAATTATGAGTCTCGTGCACCAAGATATAATAGATTGATATATATGGATAATTTTTTTTTAGCATGTAATAAAATTCTTATTTATATCTTAAAAACGATAATATAATCTTTTCTAATATATTAGGTGAATTTTTTAATACATGAGGGTTGAAGAGCTGCGACCGCAATTCATGATGCTACCGACGATGCTGTGCATGTTGTTTTCAATACTTGGTTCTCATTGTACCGTTCTTCACTTGACGAGGTTGAGGAGGCTCAACGTTTGGACAATGCAGTAAAAGAGGATGACCGTGTTTATCATGCACTATGACAATATACTCGTGGTTCTGATGATGAAGGCCCATCAACGAGTTAATTTGTTAGATGTTTAACAATGTAATTTAATTAATTTGTAAATGACTTGATATTCTTTATTGTAACAGATTATTTTGATGTTGAGATTAATTTTTTTAATTATAAATTTATCCACTATAAAAATTAGGTGATTCTATTGGGTGTTGTTGCTTTTTTTTATGTGATTATATGAAATATTAGCTTCAACTATTGTTTTTGTTTTTATAAATTGTGTTTTTGCTAGGTAGGGAGCTGAGAATCTGTTTGGGAACGCGATTGAAACTGCATTCTCTTAAATTTTATTTTTTTTCTTGCTAAAAATTATTTTTTTTAATGTTTTCAGATTATTTTGATGTGCTGATCTCAAAAATAATTTTTAAAAAATAAAAAATATCATTTTGATGTAGTTGGGTTTTGAAAGATTGAAAAGCACATGGTTATCTAACTTATAGCCTGCTTGCTTTTGAGAAATTTATGTTCATGGATTTAATTTGATATATTAGCTCATGCCTTGTGCAATAAGCGTTCTGGGAAATCATATTGTCCTCAGCTCGCAAAATAACTATATATGTCCAATATTTTGTGTATGAATAACCAGTGCCGCCAGGGTTTTTGTTCTTATTTTTGAACAGTAGTGTGACCATTGATCACTCACTGTAATCTTGATCTATCCCTATCATATTCTTTGAATGATAAATTAAGTGCTGGGGTGTGGAATTTGTAAGGTAAAGGGTGGGAGATGTTGTAAGTAGAGGGGGCCTTAAGAGCACATCTGCACATACATGAGCAGGGAAAGAGCCAAGGAGGAAGTTGGGTTTATAAATATATAGTTAATTTTTAACTTGCTAGGGTTGGACGTCCATTGTTTGCATCATAGTTAGGATTGATTGGCCAAGAAGAAGTCGGGTCTTGAGTTATACAGGTTAATCCGAGTTAACCCGGATCATCTCGAATCAACCCGGAAAAATTAAAAAAAAAATTAAATTTTAATATTTCATATGAAAAAATTAAGAAACAATACATGTGAATATAGACTGTACATGTTATAAATAATGAAGTTTAAAAAATTATTTCAAAAGATTTTGTATCCTACATTAAAAAAATACTATGTTAGTATGTTATTCTTTTAAGTTAAAGTATTTAAACTAAATTTTTTTTTTATTTCACATTGAAAAAACACAATTTTTTTCTTGTGAAGATAAAATATATATGCTAAAGGGCTTCAAATCCCATATTGAAAAAATAATTTTTTTCTTGTGAACATAGAGTATATATACTAAAAGACTTCAAATCTCATATTTAAAAAATAAAACATTCTTTTAGTATTTATATAATGAGTATATATACTAAAAGACTTCAAATCTCATATTTAAAAAATAAAACATTCTTTTAGTATTTATATAATGAACTTTAAAAAGGGTTAATAACCAATATATATATATATATATATATATAAAGAGTCTCTAGCTAGGAGAAAAAACATACTTGCACAAAAAAAACCCGGGTCTTAACTGGATTTTATCGAGTCGCCTTGGTCACGGGTCAACCCGGTGGGTCCATTGAGTTTGTCGGGTTTTTGCTTACCCCATTCTTTTGCCTTATCTAAACCGGTTCAGCCACAAGATTGACCGGGTCCTGAGTCGACCTGCCGGGTCAGTCCGAGTTTAATAACTATGGTTTGGTTAATGGCTTGGCGGGAATTGATTAATATATACTTACTGAAAATATTAAAAAGAATAGATTGTTGGTCCAAAGTTATTTTTTATATTTTGAAAAATCATTTTAAACCTATAAATATATTTATTTTATCTTTACTGTGCCTCTGCAACCAAGTATATTTTTATCATTTTATAAATATATATCTTTCTTCATTTCATTTTAATGAATTATCAAGTGGTAAAAGAAAAGGAAAATGTTAGTAAAGTATGAACAACTCTTAAGACTAAATAATTTTTTATTTTATTATTACTTAGGTTTATGCTCTTCTTTTCTAAAAACTAGGCCAGAGGCCATTTGTATTCTTAATTTTCATTGATTTTTTCATTGTGCAAGTTTTTTTTTTATGAAGTTTACCCTCTATAATATATTCTGTTAATGTTTTTACCCTTCCATCCAACTCTTTTATATCACGAGACACGAATAAAAAATTTGTTCATTGACCAATAAAATTATTATCTGAAAAAAACACATATATAAAATATGAAATCTGAATTAAAAACCAATTGAAATTTATCATAAAATTAAAAAAAGAAATAATTTATTTACTAATATTTAAAAATACTACTCGTGAAAAATATAGTAAAAAAGGAAATTAAAAGGTTCGAATGTAATAAGAAATGAAGAAAAAATAGTGACGTTAACAAACCCACATTTATTTAAAAAGACTTATCTAAAGCCACATTTTCTCACACGCAATTAATCATAAGAAGAAAAATAATTCTCAATTATTATTGACGAAAAGATGTTCATTAGATGCTGATTTTTTATAGTGGTATTTTCTAAACTAATATTAAATATTTGATAGGGGAAAATATTTGTAACTAAATTATTAGATTTTTTTATTTCTTAATTTAATTTTCTTTTTCATTTTTATATATGCGTTCTAATATTTTAGGTAATGATCTTAATAGTCAAACCTTAAAGATCAAAAAGTAGAGTCATAATTCTGTTGTGCAGGTTTTATAGCATAATCATCTCGACTGTGTATTATAAATGAGTATATTTGATACATGAAAATTTGTTTTTTAGTTTTAAAAATATTTTTTTAAAAATTTAATATTTTATTTTAAATTAATATTTTTTTAATGCACTGGTATCAAATGAATTATTTTTAAAAAATAAAAAAAATATTATTTTAATATATTTTTAAATAAAAAATACTTTAAAAATCAAGTACAACCACACTAACCACATTAACGACTTAGAGCGTGTTTGACAGTGTGGTTGCGGGTGCTTTTCAAATAATTTTTCATGCCAAAATGCATGCAATGATGTTTTTTCATTTTTTAAAAATCATTTTTGATATCAGCACATCAAAACGATCTAAAACGTACAAACCATATTAAATTTTAACAAAAAAAAAATTCAAATTTTTTAAAAATACCGATTGAACCGCATTCCCAAACACTGCGTTAAGTTAATTTTAGTTTTAGTTGCGACATAATTGAAGTCATGGCTTATGAAATGACTCATGAGCAAACGCAAGAAATCCCAACTCTCAATATTGTATCACATGTCTATTACAAAATATGATAAATAATCGTGGCAATCCATAGCACTACAAAATTTTTATTTTATTTTATCTTTAAATGTTTTTTTTTCAATTATAACCTCTTATGCCCAAATTAAATATCAACAATTTCTAAGAACTTGTTAATAAAAGAAAAAAAAACTCAATAGAAAATAATTAAAGTGTAAAACAAGAAAAAATCCCATGGTCAATTTTAAATTCACGAGAAATGATAATATTTTTTAGTTTTTCTACTTTCCTTTTTCATTTTCTATGGTTTTTTTAATTTTAGTTTTGGCCCAAAAATATATGTTTTTTAATTTTTTAAATGCCCCTTGAATTTTTGTTATACATTATTGTGTTTTTTAAGTTTTGTTATTTTGGTGGTTTAGTATAGTTTTTTTACTCATTTGCCACTGGAGTTGGAATGGTAGCAGTGTGGATAAATCTTCTAATGTTCAGGCTGTCGTTCGCATCTGCTGACAAGTATACAACATAAATCTTTTTTCTCATGAAGCATGTGATGTGGCCACTATCATTTTGCTGTTGGTTTGCGGTCGTTTGTAGAGCTAGAGCTTAGCATAAATTATGGAGATGAGGAATATTTTGTTTTTGTATTTTAAAAATGTTTTTAAAAATATTTAATTTTTTTCTTTACTTTAAATTAATATTTTTTGAGTGTTTTCAGATCATTTTAATGTATTAATGTCAAAAATATTTCTTTAGTATACATGTTCTTGCTATTCAAATTGCAGAAGCCTTTTACTCTTGAAAGTTGAAGCCTTCTAGCTATATATCCGATTCTAATAATACCTTTTGCTTAATTTGAAGCTGTAAAAAAATAAAAAATTGAAACATGTGTTAGCAAGTTGATTGTTTTGTTGAAATTGTTCTTCACATTGCATGGATTGTGTAATCAATGAATGAACGAAATTATAAAGTAAAGGTAGTTTAGGGTGACTAAAACTTCATTTGATATGACTTTTGAAAATATATTCAAGCTGTTTTTCAACTTTTGAAAGAATTGTCATAAATATGTTTCGATAGAAATAGTTTGTGATTTAAAGCGAAAGTTTGTTATAAAACTTAGTCATAAAGTTTAATCTTCAACTTATTTATTCTAATTTATACTTAATAAATGATTTGAAGTCATTCTTTGTTAAACATGTTTTTAACTTCACTTTTTTTTTGTCGCAAGTTTTTATGACAAATGATTTTTGAATTACGACTTAATTTTTTTTTTTTTTGAGATTGAAAGATATGTTGTAGACAAAAAAAGTAAAAAAAAGAAAAAAGAAAATTGAAAGGGTTTTTAGCAAGTTGATTACTTGATTGAAATTGTTGCTCAGACTTGAGAGATGATAAATTATGTAATCCATTAGTGATTAGGAAACTATAGTTTTAACATGGAATTAAACGTTTTTTAAGAGCTTGTTTAGATAAAAAAAAAAAAAAAAACAAAACTAATGTAAACAGAGTGTCAATTCAAGCTCGCACTAGAGATTATGAGCTCCCTTTCGCAATGACCCTTCTCTCTAGTTTCATTGAGCATCGATATTGGCTATTGATCTGCACCTGGAAAATACAGTATAATCAATGTCGAAAGTGATCCAGACTAACTTTTCTCCTAACCTTGCATTTCGGGCTTGAAATTTGTGGAGAGATAGAATTAATGATGAATGCACAGAGCAGCTGCTTCGGGTGGTTGTCTGTCTTCTTCTCTTTTACTGCATGTTCAGTTTTTTAGTCTTCGCTGCTGAAAATTCAAAGTCTTCTGTTCCTGTGCAAAGATAGACTTTTATGACATAGGGTGGCTGGTGGGAAATTTCCAAGTCTTGTGCACAAGTCTTTCATCCCAAAAGACACTCTGAGCTCGCACTTATCTTAATCAGGTCCCAGTAGTAAATGACATGTGATGTAATGTTCTCCATTGGCGTGGACTCAGACTATTGCAAGTCAAGATGAGGTTTCCAGTCCTGAGTGGCTGTTGAAAGCAAGAAAACTTTGCCGGATGACTTCTACCTCTAGTCTAGTATATATCCGCTGCTTCATTCCACCAGATGTTCAAACCAGCCTTACCATCCTCATTATCCAAGAAATATCAGATGATGACCTCTAATTCCTCTCCAAGCACATGGTGTTATCTATCATGGCTTCACGTTGCAATGTTCTTGGTCCTTTCGACCACCTTCTACACCCCCATGGTCTCTTGCTCCAAAATTGACATCCCTAATTACAACAAACACTGTGCCTCTATTGTCCCTGAATCAACTCCCAATGATGTTCCCGAAATCACCACCATCCCTTTTGCTGCAGAGCAAGGTGGGTACTTTCTTGGTGGGGAAGACATATTGAATCATCCAAACTCATCTCGTTACCATTATCCAACGAGTAACAGGAGAGAGCTATTCATTCATACCCACAGTGTCTATAGTACTGATGTTGATGATGTCTTTAAGGTTGAGGCGAGTTTGATCCTGAGAACCTCGGATATGGAGTTTTACGTGTCCGACGACAGATCTCCGAGGGGTGCTTTGAGTTTTGAAGTAAAAGGGTTCTGGTCAATATCTACCGGCAAGCTTTGCATGGTGGGCTCTGGTTCTACTTACTCAGAGGAGGGTAAACATGTTGTTCTTGCCGCTCTACTCAAGCTTGATGAAGTTAGAAAATCAAGCACCATCAGTAGTTTGGTGAGGGGAATATTGGAAAGCTCGAGCACTGCTGGTGATTCAGGATATTTTAATCCAATCTCCTTGTTGATGATCCCTCAAAATAATTACGAGTTCACTGAGGTTGGAAAAGCACTCGATCATGTCTGTACTGGGGGGATTGTTGTTCCAAAGAATTTGTCACTAAGCTTAAAGCTGAGTACACGTATTTGCAATGCATTCTCTCGTTGGCATACTTTTTTTAAACTGGAGTATTCAAGTGGTTGCAAGTCCACAAGTAGTTGCAATCCTTTTGGTGAGGGTGTTGGACATTTACCCCAAATCATGTCCTTGAAATTAATTCAATGTTTAGAAGATAAACGAAGATTGAGATTCCTGATAGAATTCCACAACAGTCGCTATGGTGATTATTACCACCCCTTCACTCCAAACACAACATTGGTAGCGGAAGGATCATGGGATGTGAATAAGAATCAGCTATGTGTTGTTGGCTGTCGAATCTTGAATTCAGCCAACTCGTTCAATAAATCTCATATTGAGGATTGTTCAGTGAGGTTGAGTTTCAGATTCCCTGCCGTTTGGTCAATCAGAAATACTAGTGGTATGATGGGGCATATTTGGAGTAACAAACGTGAGAATGATCCGGGTTACTTCAATACGATCATGTTTCGAAGTCATGAAAATTTTGTAGCTGGGATCCCCGGGTCGAAGTACCAGTACACTGTTGTTGATAAAGCAAGAAAGTCATGCTCAGAGAAGCAGCCTAGAAAGAACAAAGGAAAGCGGCATCCAGATGCAAATTCGAATGACATGAAGTTCAATATGGTGGTCAGGGACTCCAAGAGAAGAAGAATAGGATGGGGCTACTCTCAGCCCATCGCTGTGGGTGATCAAATTTCTCGACGTAACGACTTTGTGATTTCATCAAGCTTGAGGGCTGCTTACTCTCCGGTTAAAGGAAAAACCAACCACAGCATCCCACTGAACATCAGCTACGGCATGAGCTTCCAGCTGAATGAGTCTACTTATGTTCAAGTCTTTTCTGAAGGAATTTATGATGCTGAAACAGGAAAACTTTGTATGGTGGGCTGCAGATATCTTGACTCAAACAATCGGACATCAGACAATGATTCAATGGACTGTAAGATTCTTATAAATGTCCAGTTCCCTCCAGTAGATTCAAATGATTATATCCAGGGAACCATTGAAAACACTCGGAAAAAATCCGATCCTCTGTACTTCGAGCCTCTTTCTTTTTCCGCAGCTTCATTTTACAGTCAGCATTCGAGGGAGTCAATATGGAGGATGGATCTGGAGATCATCATGTCTTTGATCTCTAATACTCTCGTTTGTGTCTTTGTGGGATACCAGATCTCGTATGTGAAAAAGCATCCCGCTGTTTTCCCTTTCATCTCACTCCTCATGCTTCTAGTCCTTACTCTCGGGCACATGATCCCTCTAATGCTGAATTTTGAAGCTTTGTTTGTGCCAAAGGAAAGTCGCACAACATTCCTTCGAAGGAGTGGTGGATGGGTGGAAGCGAATGAGGTAATTGTAAGGGTAATCACGATGGTATCTTTTCTGCTGCAATTCCGACTTCTGCAGCTTGTATGGTCTGCACGATTCGCTGATGGGAAGCGAAAGGCGTTCTTGGCTGCTGAGAAGAAGACACTCTATTTGTCTTTGCCACTATATATATCTGGAGGTTTAATTGCTTTGTATGTGAATTGGAGGAACAACAAGGTTGGTGAGGGCATGGAGTACGCTTACAGCAGCACTTATCAGAGTTCCCTTTGGGTGGATTTAAGATCTTATGGTGGTTTGGTACTCGATGGTTTTCTCTTCCCTCAAATCCTCCTCAACATTTTCCATAACTCCACAGAAAATGCCCTCTCTCGTTTCTTCTACATAGGAACCACATTTGTGCGCTTGCTCCCACATGCATACGATCTATACAGGGCTAACTACTATGTTGAAGATTTTGATGGATCATACATGTATGCCGACCCAGGTGGAGATTATTATTCCACTGCCTGGGATGTCATTATTCCTCTAGTGGGCCTTCTTTTTGCTGCTATCATCTACCTGCAGCAGCGCTTCGGTGGTCGTTGTTTCATGCCAAAAAGATTCAAGGAGCTAGAAGGATATGAGAAAGTACCAGTGGCTAGTGATGCATAATTTGTGGTTCAAACTTTTGCCTGCATGTGATTTTTATCACCACACTCTCCCCTCTCCTCGCCGTTTGTGATTGGGCTAAAATATTAGGACCCCTGCTATTATAAAATGACTAATAAATCTTCATGTGTGATTTTACATGTAATTTCGGTGCTGTGCGCAAAAAAGTCTTTCTACCTTTTATATATACATCTGTGAAAGCGAAAAAGTTTCTGTTGTGAATGCTGCCGATTCCAAATCCTGACTTTATATCTCTTGCTTGCAAAGACTACCCTGCATGATCATATCTTCATTCGCAATTACAAGTAGATAGGAAGACAATTTATATGCTCCAGCAATTCAAGATGCACCGGCTTTTTATTTACTCTAGAAAGTTGAAGCCTTGTAGCTCCCTGTTTCTAGTAAATGAAGGTACGTTTTAACAGCTTCAACTCCATTAAACATGAGTCTTTGTTCAGATTTGTGATGAAATACCGAGAAGCATCATACGATTTCGGCCATTTTCATCATTGTTCTTGCACTTAAAAGATAGATGTCAAGTGTTTACTCCGTTGGTAGAAAGACTTTGCTCTATTACGAAATTGGAAAACGTCTTAGCAAGTTGATTATTTGATTGAAAACGCTGTTCATTGTGGATAAATCATGTAGCCATTATATGCGCGCGCGCGTGTGTAGATTTTAAGGTTTTTAACCTGGATATCAGCAAATTTTAAAACAGGCATAGATACAAACATTGCAAGGCTAAACAACAGCGTGCAATTTCAAGCTTGCACTAGGAATAATGGGTTGTACATGCGGAGAGACTAGTTTGTTTTCGCTCTCGCTCACACTCTCTATTCTTGCCGTATACTTGGGTTTGCATCGACATTTCCTGCTCTTCTTTCTGTACTCACGAGACAGAGAGACATTTATGTGACAAGACCGTGTTGGAAATATCCAAGACCTGCAAGGACTCAGCTCTGATTTATCTTCATCAGGATCGATTGATTTTTGAAGCATAGCTCTCCATGAGCTTCAGTTACTCATTGGTTCTTCAAAGAAGGGAGATCTTATTTGGATGACAGATACAACTGGCCTCTTATGTATCTGTGCCCTCGTTAATCCGTACAAATTCAGGCTTTCATAGTCCAACAAATAAAAGATCGTAGTTTGATTCGGTTTCGCCTCTGAAAAACAACCGAACGGGGTTACACTAATTTTGAAAAATATAAACCAGACTAAACTAAAATTTAATTCAAACCAAATCAATTCGGCTCAGTTCAGTTAAGTCCGGCAAATTTTTTTTATAAATCCAAGAAACTTAATTTCCTTCTCATGTATGTGTGTATCTTTTTTTTTTATTATTAATATAAATATTCGAGTTAGCTTGTGTGTATTTCAACTAACTCATAGGTTCTAAAGTTAACGACTATATAAATTTTTAGTACATCTGAGATTTATAAGACTCGAATTGGTAATTTTTAAAAATAAATTTAGAACTTAATTAATTGATTTACACTCTTTACCCTTTTAATATTTCATTTGTCTATCTTGCACACATGAAAATGAAATTAAGGATAAAAAAAAATTATGGGTTGCGCCATGGAAACATCAATATGAAGAAAACCATTAAGCAACACCTTATAAACATTCAGCCTAGGAAATTTCAATAGGTACCATTCAAGCAGTGGTTGCCAGATCACTGAAAGTCTCATCAAAGTCAAAATGTTTTTTTTTTTTTTTTTGTGATTATACCTTTTGGCTACCAAACAAAGCCTTAAAATGCTAAATAGAATCATTAGCTTTCTGTTTGATATTTGAACAACCACTTGCAGCAAACAATATTCATTGACTGATCAAAATAAACCAAAGACCACGTATTACTCTGAGCCAATACGTCGATTTCTGCATTCATCACCAAATTCCACAGTAGACGATAATAATAATAATAATAATAAAATAATAATCTAGGTGGTGGTCCAGTAGTAAGAGTTTGGGACCAAGAAGTTTGCTCCCTCTGTGGTCTTAGGTTCGAGCCATGTGGTTGCTTATATGATGGCTACTGGAGGCTTACATGGTCGTTAACTTCAAGGCCCGTGGGATTAGTCGAGGTGTGCACAAGCTGGCCCGGACACCCATGTTAAACTAAAATAATAATAATAATAATAATAAAAAGGTGAAGGGTTTGAGATGATAATAATAGTAATAATGAAATGAGATAAATATAGTAGTGGAAATAATAAAAATAAATAAATAAATAAAGTGGTATTAAAATGATGATAATGATAAAAAAGATGGTCGTAAGGTGATGAAGAAATAAAAATTATAGTTGAAATTGTTAAATTATACTGTAAAATAATTATTTTCTGTAAATTATTTTATAAAATTTTATGAGTTGAAAATGTTTTTTAGTAAGTAAATTAAGTTTGAAGATTAATTATAAATTTTTTTTTATTAATATATAATATTTTATAGCAATAAATATATAAAAAATATTTTTTAAAAACATATATGAAAATTTTAGAGAATATTTTTCAGTAAAATATATATTTTTTTTTATAAAAAGGACCTAGCGTAAAAATCAGGCTCTTAATAAAGTGATTGTCTGTTCTAGACAACACGTTATTCGTGCACTTTGCAGCGGGTCGCAAGACCTCCATGGTCAACTCCATTTGTCTTGTTATAACAAACCTCAACGACATATCACTCGCGTAGAGTAGACTTGGATTTGCTTGGAAAGTTCCAAGTCTTTGCTCTTCTGCTGAAAATGGAATCTCTGACATTTTATTTTTCTTATTTTTTTTTGTTTTTTTGATAAACAGTGTAGAAATTCATTTAGATTAATTAATTTATGTCAATTGGATTCAGAACTAATTAATATATGGTACACCTCTCCATGTGCAAAGATTCAGTGACTACTGACATCGGCGGCATTATTTTCACTATCTTATATAATTATTATTTTTTAGTTTAACGTGGGTATCCGGACCAGCTTGCGTGTATCTCGACTAATCCCACGGGTCCTGAAGTTAACAACCATGTAAGCCTCCAGTGACCATCATATGAGCAACCACAGGGCTCGAACCTGAGACCACAAAAGGAGCAAACCTCTTAATCCCAAACTCTTACTACTGAGCCACCACCTAGATGATTATATAATTATTTTTCTTAATTGTTAAAAACAAGCATAGTTTTTTATTATATTATTGAATCAGATTTAAATATTTCTAGATCCCGTTCTAAAATCCTATATAAACAGGAGTAGCTAGCTTGATAGTTGTTTTCATTTTCAAGTTAAAATTAGAAATTTCAGAATTTTCTTTATTTCTCTAGTTGTTTTTTTATTCTTATTGTTATTTAAAATAAAACTTTTAATTTAATAAGGATTTCACTATTTAGGGTATTTTTCTTGTATCTAAACATCCTTTTAGGCTATTTTAAGAAGAGAATTTATGAATTTTTTTTTTTTATTAAACTATCAAAGTTTTTTCTATGTTTAAAGGCAATAATCTTATGCTTGAGAAA
>Ga0307515_10019580_pt1 | contig 12164 bp, 2 predicted proteins | sample 17_EM_MG_FD_194513 | JGI IMG/M metagenome (GOLD analysis project Ga0307515, IMG submission 194513) | Populus trichocarpa ectomycorrhiza microbial communities from riparian zone in the Pacific Northwest, United States - 17_EM | ecosystem: Host-associated > Plants > Roots > Unclassified | place...
AGGTTCCTGTCAGGAGCCTGTCAGGACGATTAGGAAAATTAAAATCCTGCCAGGAGCCTCCAGGAGCCTGTCAGGACGATCAGGACGATCAGGAAAATCAAAATCCTGTCAGGAGGCCTCTAGGATCTTGGCACCCCAACAAAATGCTGATAAAATAGGTTTTAAACCCTTTAGTAATGTTTCTTACCTCGCTTATTACACCTTATAAGTTATAGAAGTAAATAAATTTATAGAGAAGATGGAGGAACTATAATAGTTCTTTACTAATAAGATAATATAGGCTTAATCTGTCTATAAAGCCGCAGCGAATAAGAAACGAACCCTAGCACTAACCCATTAAATTAGTAATTTCGTCTAGCTAAACATAAGAAATCTAAACACAAAACAACCTACTAAGAAACTTAATTAGAAGAACGCTGGCCCTTATAAGGTTGAAAAGGTTATCTCTCCTTATACCTACCAACTAAAGCTCCCTAATACGGTTAAAATCCACCTAGTATTCTATATGTCAGTCCTCCGCCCTACTGCCCCTAAATTAGACGCCCTACCTAGACAGATATAGGACCCTCCCCTACTAGTTAAGGTAGACGGTAAGGATAAGTACTTTATTAAAAGAATTAATAATATTAAGTATAATAAACAGAAACGCTAATATATATATCTTATAAAGTAAAGAGGCTATATTAAGCCCTTATGGGAACCTATTAACTCTATAGGACTTATATAAGCCATATAAGACTTTTATAAACTCTACCTAGAACTACTATAGCCCTATTTTACAGAAGCTTAAGTTTAAAAGGGGGGGGGGTACTGTTATAGGACACCCCTATAATACCTTACACACATTTACTTATTTTTACCAACTTAGCAATTAAAGACTAACCGCGAAATAGCAATCTAACGGCAATCTAACGGTAATCTATAGTATTCTGCTATATTCTGCTAAGTTCTGCTAGGACTATAACCTAAACCCTATTCTGCCCTATATATGTATTAACTAAGTAACTAAGTTGACAATATATGCCCTTTCTTCCCGTTTTCCTACCTTCTTTCCTTATATAACGTCTTGACTTCTTATACAGTTTATGTACATAGCTTAATAATATCTCCTTTGCTATATATTATCGCCGCTTATACTTACTTTATAACAAGCTGCTGCAATATAACCCTATAGAGGAAGGATGCTAGTTTATTAAGCTACGCTAGCAGCTAAATACGGATTAAGCAGCGTGCTTTAATACTATTATTACCGCTATAGATATAAATCCGTAGACGGCCCGCTTCTTCCTCTAGGGCCCTATAGGCGCTAGTAAAACGTTTCTTTATTACTGCCTCTGCTACTACTACTGCTCGCGTAGTAAGATTATTCTTTATATAGCTTCTTCTAGTATTACGGCCTTTTTATTACCTAGTAGCTATACTACCTACTCCCGTTTTTAGATACCTATTAATTTATATAAAGAGTCTACTTATAATATCTCTAAAGGCTTAAATCTAGCCGAGCTTCTACGCTATACCTCTCTGCTTATTTAGAATAAGGTGCTAATATAGTACCATTACTACTTTAAAGCCGTATACTATATACTTATAAACGTCCGTTCTAACGACTCTACCTTTAGTAAACTCCCTACTATTTTAGGTGGTAACTTTATTTAAATACTACCTATTATCCCGTGGGGGAACCGCGCAGCTATTATAGGTGCCTACTTATAGCGGTTATTTCTCTGGCCTACCTTCTATATACTATCCCTGCGGTTAAATATACGTATCCGCTAGGGTAAGGTTAATTTATAGTTCGCAGCTTAAGTATAAAGCTTATTCTATAATGCGTCCCTATTTAGTAGCGTTACTATCCCACCTAGTATAGGCCAGTTCCGGCCCTAAAAACCCTTTTATAGGTATATATACCCTCCGCAACTACTTACACGGGCATATACTACTCTTAATACCTTCTATAATCACGCTATCCTAACTATATACAATAATACTATAGCTAAGATTAATAAGGCTATCCTTACGCGGCTTTACAGCTCCCTAAGTACCTTTTATTCTATAGATACCGTAAAGTAAAGTAGAGAAGAAGGTAATAGCAATATTATACTACTGCCGCTAAAGCTTCTACAAACACTTAATCTTAGTAGCTTATCTCCGTTAAAGCTTTCCCTTAAGGTAGGCGCGCCTATAATTCTTTTACAGAACCTCTACCCTAAGGAGGGCCTTTATAACGGCACTTGTATAGTTATTACGCGCCTAGGCTAGCGCTATATTAAGACTTAAATCCTTAGCGGTATCTTTTATAAGTAGCTATAGCTAATCCCTTATATTAAGCCTACCTCTATAAAGGGAGAACTGCCGTTTATTATTAGTAGAAGGCAGTTTCTAATCTAGCTATACTTTACTATAACCATAAACAAGTTACAAGGGCAGTCTTTTAACTTTATTAGGGTTAATTTGCGTATACCAGTCTTTATATATAGGCAGCTATATATTGTACTATTAAGAGTAACGAATATAGGTAGGCTTTCGCTATTACTGCGGTAGGGAGCAATGCTACTATTACTAATATTATATATCTGGAGGTGTTACTGCCTATTATAGGCTAAGACATGGGGGGATAGTATAGCAGTAGAGCAGTAGTAGGGCAGTAGGGCAGTAGTAGGGTAGTAGGGTAGTAGTAGGGTAGTAGTAGGGCAGGCTAAGTTTAGAAGGATAAAAGCCCGCCGTAGGCGCGAGAAATCCGTTAAATTTCTCTAAGGAACCAAATTACTAGCTATAAGTCAGTAATTTGGAAATTTTCCTTAGAAAATTAACGGATTTCTCGTTAATAATACTAACTTCCTATAGTATTCTCTCGCAATAGCTTATAGTTATACTGCGCGTCCCTAAACTAGTAGCAGTATTATTTTAGTACCACCCTAAACCACCTCTATTACTCCTATAGTAATTTCTCTAAAGTACTACCATTATTACGTTTACGCACTTATACTAGACCCATTCTATACCTATAAAATACCTTACTCTAGTAAAAATAAATCTAAGTATTCCTATTACTATAGTAGGAAAAAGACTTACGTTCTAGTATTTTCTATTCTATTCTATTCTAAGTTTTACTAATTATATTAGATCTTCGCCATTTATACGCGTAAGACTTATAAGCTCTAGCGCGCTATCTAGGATTTCCGCCTATATTTAAATAGTAATAAATAAAGATAGAAGGTATCTACCCTTACTTATAGGCTCTTTAATTTAATAAGGGTTTCTACTACTATAGAAATATAATAATTTTAGATATATAGTGTTTAAGAGCGTATATATAAGCAGCTTACCCTTATATATTGTAAGGGCGCGAAGAGACTTCGGGGAAGATTCGAAGGAACGATATAAATTCTATCTAAATCTAAGGGTATATAGCTCTCGCTAAGAACAAGACGTTGCGTAAAGAATAGAAAGGAATAACAAGAGAGTTATATATTAAATAGTTAGGGGTCTTAGGGGTCAATGTATATGTATATATGTACGCGGTCTTCGACTAACTTTAGTAGAATTTAATGCATTTAGCAGAACTTGACAGAATTTAGTTAAAGCATTAGAATTTATCTATTAAGTATTTTACTAAGACATCCCTACTATAACTAGGCTAGTCCCGTTATAGTACCCCCCCTTTAGTCAAAGGTCCAAAACAATTTAATTTAGTTAAGACTTTATAACTTATCGCGTTTTTGTATATTCGCGTCAGGTAGTAGTATAGAGTTCTGCCGGTTATCTTTATAGTAGGTCTTAGTAAGGCAGATCTAACTAATTAGATAACTTTAACTAGCGGTTAAAGTTCCTTAACATCTTGCGTATTATATAATTATATTATAAACGTCGTAATGTATTTTAAGTTCTTTTTAATTTTAAGCTTCCTGCTATTATATTTCATGTATTCGTATTAGGTAGTAGTTATTTACCTTTATATCGTGTCTATCTAGCTAAAGTAGGCTATAAAGGATAGTCTTTATAGAATTCTTTTACTAGGGAAGGCGCGTTCGTCTTAATCTAGTTATAGGTTTCCTAAGTTTATATTTTATATCCTTCCCACTTAATAAAAAGTTTAAATTATTTAGATTGTGTCTTTTATTATATATTATTAATTAAGTTAGTAAAGTAAAAACTATTACCGTTATTAACAATTACAGAAGGTGGCGGTAGCACTTTATAAGTTATAGGTTTACCCTTTAAGGGTTATAGTAAGTTTATGTAAATCGTTAAATATATTTTTATCTTAGTTAATAGTTTAAGTTTATAAGTATACGGGCTTAGTTTCTTTTTAATTTAGTATAGGCCCACAAACTTCTAGTCTAGTTTCTTTAAGGGTCGTTAAGTCTTTAGGTTTTATATATTTAGGTAAACTATATTACCTTCCTTAAAGTCCTATATAGGAGCTTGTCCTTTATTTATATGCTATTCCTATACTATTTAAGCGTACGCTAATTTACTTTATAATAGTTCCGTTAACTGCTTTATTTAATTAGCAAAGTTATATATATTAATTAGTTAAATCTTCTTAATTATAGGTCCTGTTATATTAATTTTAGGCTATAGTTTAAATCTAAGTTAAGGGTCTTATCTATAGGTTACGTAGAACGGCGTTATGCCTATTAATTTATTTCTTATATTATTTGCAGTAAACTCCGCTAATAGTAGCCACTTTTCCTAGTTATCTTATAGGTAGGAGTAGTATATTTATAGGTATTATTCTATAATTACGTTCGCAATTTTAGTTTAGCTATTTATTTTTAGATAAAATATAGTTAAGAGTTATATTTATATGCTTAATTGTTTATATAGGGCTTACTAAAAGTTTAAAATAAACTAGCTTCTATAGTTGGATATTATTAAATTAGAAAGTCCGTATAGCTTAAAGACGTACTTAATAAAACATTCGGCTACTAATATTATATTAATTAAGTCTATAGGAATTATATATTATATTTTTATAAGACAGTTAATAACTACTATAATATTTATAAACCTATTACTATTAGGCAGGTTAACTATAAAGTTAATTAAGATATCTTGCTATCTCTATATTAGAATTAGCAATAGTAAAAGTACTCCTTACTTCTTTATATAAGAGGTCTTCCTATACATGCACATTCTATATACTTAAACGTATTTTTGTATATAGTTATATATTATAGGCCAGTAATATACTTATTAGATAATCCTATAAGTCTTTATATAGCCTAAATGCCCTACTATAGGGAAATTGTATATAAATTTAAGTATCTTAAATTGTAAGGGTTTGGAATTTAGGACTACTATCTTCTATTAATAGTACAACCAATTATTGCGGATTTTATATTCAGCGAGTGTAATATCCTTATATTACCGTTTCCCTATTTAAATTGCTTTTATTATATCTACTATTTAGGGGTTATTCTTTATTTGTATCAATTTAATAATACAATTAAGTCATATCCAGGGGCACGAAATACGTATAGTATCGTATGCTCTTTTAGATAGTGGTAACTGTCAATTCTACTAAGGTAGACTACGTGGTCTATATACTGACGCGCCTCCCCCTTAATTAGTCAGCACGCAAGTGGTTGGTGCACTAAACGCGTAACTACGCGTTTGGTATACCACGTGCTATAATTATACACTGGCGGCACTTGGAAATGACTCGCTTGTATCTAACCTCCGTAATCGCTTTAGTAGAGCCGTAAAATACAAAAGAAATACATAGGAAATCCCTCCCGAGGTGCTTTCTGGACTGCCTTCCAAATAGTGTTCTAAGCTGGCCGTAAGTCCTACTTACGGTCCGTAAAATAAACCATACGACCTTCCAACAGGCCGTAAATGAACCGTAAGTGCTCTATTAGTCTCGTTCCACCCATTCTACAACCTTTAGATTAAGCTTATTTGTGTTAATTAGGGTTTTAAGAACTTAGCACGGCTTTGCCTTAGTCATAGCGTCCGCTAGGTTATCTCCGCTACTAATCCATTTAACCTCCGTAATCTCACGTCGTTCGTAGGCCTAACGTAAGCATATTAGGTTAACCATAAGCCTCTTCTCTTATATCGTACCTAGTTTAACTAGGCAATTATAAAGTGACTTTAAATCGGTGCATAGGGCTAGGGGTAGTTGCTCTAATTATAGGATCTTCTAGATTGTTAACTTGATTGCGGCTCCTATATTAAAGCCATGGGCTAATATATATAGTTTAGAAGCCAGTATACTGCGGGTTACTTATTTGCATTTAATTAACAACCAGTGCAGTATATTTGCGTCTTAATTACGGTCCGTAAGTACAATTACAAAGCCGATTTGTAATAACAGGTCCCTATTATTAGCGAAGGAGGCGTCCGTAAATACCATTACGCTAAGGGAATTCAGGTCTAGTGGTACAAAAGTAAGTCCTTTTATTACATTGTCAATTTGCCACTAAATACGCTTATTAAGCTGCTTAATATTTTCCTCTTATAGATCTATTACCTGGGCCGTAAAGGATAAATTATAGGCAGATTTGGGTTAACAGACTATAGCAATATAGGCGCCTCTTACACGCTGTGCAGTGTATTAGTCCTTTGTGTTTATAGTCTTACGGGTCTCTCCGTGGGAACTAGTAAGGTCTATAAGCTTTACTATAACAAACCTTAGGTTTTAAGCTTAGCGTTCCTAAGTTAGCTAAATTAGGTTACCCTTTTATATAATTAAGCCTCCATTAAACTTAATTAGAGTCTACTTAGTTAACTACTCTTACGGCTTTGCCAAGAACTTTACCTCTTATAGTTTAGTCTCTTTAGTATCCGCAAAAGTCCGGTCCGCTAAGAAGAGGGTATTATCTGTTTAGAGTCCGATAATACCAAGGCCGTTTAATAGGGTGTATAGGAGGCAGGGGTTATAGGTTAACTGTTCCATTTTAAGTTTACTAATATAATGCTAGTAATACGTTTTAAACCAGTGGTTTCTAGCTTCCGGTACTTTGTAAAGGGGTTTTATAACCTATAAAATTGTTCCTAGTTACAAATTAAGCTTAAGGGGTAGTCGTATAAAGATATCCCTACTTAGGTAGGTATTAGACTACACGTAGGCTTATAAGATGTCCCGTAAGTAGAGGGCTACGGGTTTAGTTTACTGTAGTCTAGGCGTAAGTGCAAGTATAATCCGTTAACTAACTCGTTAAATTATAGGCGATTGCGTAAGGACTAAGTCCTTTCCCTAGTCGTTATAAGCTTGTACGATAAGCCTTAATTTCTTAAAGGCTTTATTAGTACTAGGGTGCTTAATTTTATTAATAAAGCGTAAGTTAAATATACGGACGCCTTACGGAACGTCTCTCTCCGTTATAACCGCAAAGATGCCCTTTTTAAGTAGTCCGTTAATCTCTTTACATTATAAGTCTATAAAAGGGGTTTCCTATACTAGAACTAATATATCCGCAGGCGGAGATTGCCTTATAGATATACCTGCGAAGGTTAGGTGGTTCTCTATTACGGGGTTCTCCGTTATAGGGTGCTTTTAAAGGCGTCCTCGGCCACGCTTTATAGCAGGTTTAGTAGGTTTAGTGGGTTTGCAGGGGACTTCTAGAGTAGGTAGGGGTGCTTCTAGTTTGTTTGGTTTAGCGGGTGCTTCTAGTTTATCTGGTTTGACATTATAGGTGTTTTTAGGCCGAAAGTAGGGTTTTATAGACGTGCTTCTAAAGCTAGTTGGTCCGCTAGGAAGTTATACACAGTATATTTCGTCTTCTACAGCTAGTAAACAATAAGGTCCAGTCCAATTGCCGCTCTTACGCTATATAAGGACTTCAGAGTTAAGCGGGAGGTTGTGTACTAAGGTTATATTAGGTCCGTTACGGTAGTATAGAGCGTTATTAACAGTTTGTTTGGCCTATAATTTAACTATTTTAGCTATTGCCTTCCGTATTATAGCTACTTAATCCGTAACGGACGGGGCAGGAGGGTCTAGTTTGCTTATTCTTAGGTAGGCTCCATAAACTAAGAGGGTAGATACCAGTCCGTTAGGGCTAGCGGTGTTATTAACGGCTTTTACAGCTATCTATAAAGCCAGTTCCTTTTAGATATCTTTATACTCGTCTATAATAATCTAGTAAGCTCTCTATAGAGCTAGGTAAGCTCGCTTAATAAGCCTAATGGACTAGTACGCCTTAACTGGAACGGCTTTTATTAAAATAGCCATAGCCATAGCGTACTATTAAAATTCCTTACTAATAAAGTTCCTACTAGCGTTATAGGTAATATACTTAGGAGGTCTAAGGTATATATCAATCTAGTAAGTCCGTAAAGTGTCCTAAGTATATTTTACGGATATATTTTACAACTAACAGGCGGCTTAGTAGCGGGTTACCTCGTCAATTATATATAATACTAGGCTGCTGTTAATATATATAATATCTATATATACTAAGTAGTTAAAATCGAGATCCTTATAAAGGGTAAACTTAAATCGGCATAGGGAACGTCCGTATTTCTGGTAAAAGGAGCAGTATTTAGTTAGGTGGTTAATTACCTTCCTATTAACGTTGTCGTGTCCAGAGCATTTAAGGACTCTATATAGCTTTTCGGCTAACAGGTAGCTAAAACGGCGGTATAGGCGGTGGATTTTAGTACTGGTAAGGTAGCACGGGTTATAGTTAAAAGATTCCTAAATATAGGTCTGTAATGTCTCTCCCTATATAAAGAACGGGTGTCCAAATCGTTGTATAATTAGTAGGGTAATATGCTTGCTTCTTAGGGCAGTTATAGGGCCAATTACGGTGTCCGTAACATTATTATAGTAAACCTATAACCTATCTATGTCCGCAAGACAGAGTAGAAAAGGGGTGTCTGCTTTTACTACGTGGAAGTTAACTAGGCCAATTAGGGTCTTAACTACCACTAATCTAATTAATGTAGTTAAGCCGATGCCAAATTGGACGTTTATGGCCCCAGTTTGCATAGTATTAATATCCGTATTATTATTTACGGTGGTCTTATATATAAGGTACTGTCCGTAACCTACAGTAGACTTCTTAAAGGCACCTATATCAATTATAACGCCATAGAATTCTTTAGGGGTATAGCGTTCTGTAGTAATATATGCAAATAGGTCCTGTTCGCGGTCTATAATATCTATAATGGGTCTAACGGGTGTACTTACGGGCCAGTTTTCGGGTGCGATTAAGTGTATAAAGGAGCGGTCGGCTAATACGGTTATAATATTAAAGGCTTAGCTGTCCGTAAAAGGTCTAAAAGTAGTTAAAAACGTCTCTAAGATCTCCTATTTCTAGGTATTTAAGTTAAAGTTAATTATAAGGGCTTCTATTAACTTATTAAGGGACTCTTCTGCTTCCTCTCCTTCGTATTCGAAGATAAACTGGTTAATCCGTTTATTAAATCTCTTCTTAGACCTGTTATGTTCTTCCTAGGTATACCTTATAGACCAATATCCTTCCTTACCGCATATAAAGCACTTTTGGCTGGTTTATTTACAAGGGTATACTTTTATACGGGAGTTACTGCGGGGGTTATAGGTAGGACTTAGTCGGTATGGGTACTGCCAGCGGTAGCGGCGGTCCGTAAAGTAGGCATCTGAGTTAGTTTGCGGGTTTTACAGGTCTATAACAAAGGCTTAAGTACTGCCTAGCGGGTTTAAGACTTCGTACGTTATAATGGAGGACCGTAGATCGTTAATAAGGCCAGTTAAGGTATCTACAGGCTTATAATAGGTATATTTATAGGGCTCTACTTCCTAGCAAGCCGTAATAAGTTTATTATGTAGAAAGTCATCTATTTAAAGCTTAATATTAAGGCCGTGCTGTAGGTGCCAAAGGTCTTTAATAAGGATTTGCAGGCACTCTATAGTCGATTTTTCGGTATTCTTGTTAATTACGGTCTGTAACTTAGTCGCATTCCATTAGGTAAGGATGTCACGCTTATATTCTAGCCCTTTAAAGTAGTTATATATAGCTTTATATAGCTTATTAAAGGGAACACCAAGGGGGTTGCTTTTGAGGTTAGTGTAATAATAGTTAAGGGCTAGGCCGCGCAGCATAGTGGAATAAGCTTAGCTGAATTCCTATTTGGGAATATCAGCCTTCCAATAGAGGTCCGTAAAGATAGTAAGTTTAAAGTTAAAGTTATCGTTTTCACCGCTATACTTAGATTTATCGGTATAGAGCTTAGCCAAGTTGGCTAGCTCCTTGCCGTAGGTCTTTACTTAAGTGGGTTACGGATTAGGTTGCGGATCTATGGCTTAGGCGACGGAAGGGTTTTGGTCCGTATTTTGGTTTACAGGGGTATTACGGTCCGTAACTTAAGTACTAGGTGTGCTTTAGCCCGTAAAATTAATTCCGAAATTGCTTAGGTTTATAGGACGAATTTGGTTGAGTAGGTCAGGTATAAGGCTAGCGATGCCATTAAGTTTAGGAGAAGTAAAGAGTTTATTAATGGCTTTAACCTAGTCTAGGATTTCCTCTTTAGTCTATTCTATTTAGTCCTCCTCCTGTATTATATTGTATAAGGACCATGCAACAGTAACTTATTTATTCTTTTTAACCTATACACCTTAGTAATATAAAAGGGTTTATAGGTTACGGATAGCAGTAGGGTTATAAGCCTTAAGAATAGCTTCCGTAAAGTCCGCAAAGTCTTCCTTATATTGCTCCTATAGGTCGTCGTTTAGAAGCTTATAGTGTCTATATTTAAGGATTTTGAAATTAATATAGTCGTTAACGCCGTCCGTAGACGTAAGGTCGACTCCCTAACTCCACTTCTTTTGACCTTCACTAATTTGCTTAGTTATATCTGCCATATTATATAGCGTAGTATATCTATATAAGCTGTAGTAGGTAATAATAGCTTATAGCGGGTAAAGGAGGTCTTATAACGGTCCGTTAAATCGATTAGCGGGTCCGTAACAGTTTGAGAGGTCTTATAGTAGTCCGTAAAGGCGATTAACGGGTCCGTAACGGTTTATAAAAGGGTAGGGGGTTTCTATAAGGTCCGAAGAGGTTTAAGGTTTAAGGGGGTTAAAAATAGGGGGTTCCGTAAAGGTCTATATTCGCGTTTATAAACTTCTAGTAAACCGTACTAAGACTTGAATAAGTATACAGAGTTAGTAATAGGTCCGTAATCCCCGACTTCCGACCTTTTAGTAGGTCGTATTAGGAGTCTAAACGGGTAGTCGCTGTCGTATATCGCTTGGGGGAGGTATCGAGTGATTGCTAATCTATACGCGCTCACTGATCAGTGTTTATATCAATTTAATAATACAATTGAGTTATATTTAGGGGCACGAAATACATATAGTATCGTATGCTCTTTTAGATAGTGGTGACTATCGATTCTACTAAGGTAGACTACGTGGTCTATATACTAACGCGCCTCTCCCTTAATTAGTTAGTATATAAGTAGTTAGTGCACCAAACGCGTAACTACGCGTTTGGTATACCACGTGCTGTAATTATACATTCTTATATTCGTGTTCTATTAATTTATTAATTTTTATATCTTACTTATTAATTTCTAATTAATTTCTATTAAGCTCCGCATCTAAAAATATAGGGCGTGGTTTCTTAAAGCATTTAGGGGGCAGTAGAATTTATAATTAATTTATAATCCGTTTATTAGAGGCGTTTATAGGTAAGTCTTATAATTATTATATTAATAAGTTAGGCTTCTAATTAAGTTTACTAGGTTAGTACGTAATCTTAAAGTTAAATTATAAGAGGTATTTAGCCTAGTGAATTTAGCGTTATATTAATTGCTTTATAGTTATAAAGTACTATAGGTTTTTATAGTCCGTTAATACGCATATTAAAAATAATAATTCTTTAAGTTTTAGGCGCTATTATTTAAAGTATCTAATAATTATAAGCAGTTCCTTATTAAATATCTTATAGTTTAATTTAGTAGGGATAAGTTTTTAAAAGAGAAAGGCTACTAGGCGTAGCTTGCCGTTCTTATTATATTATAATAATACTCCTTTTAGTATATAATTAGATAAGTCTATTTTAATAATATATTTAAGGTCCGGATTAAAGTAGGTAAGAATTAGAGTAGTTATAAAATAATATTTTAGGTTATTAAAAGCTTATTTATATTTAGTAGTCTATTTAAATTTTATATTCTTTCTTATTAAGTTTACTAATAGCTAAATAATTTTTAAGAAGTAATTA
>Ga0307515_10019581_pt1 | contig 12163 bp, 5 predicted proteins | sample 17_EM_MG_FD_194513 | JGI IMG/M metagenome (GOLD analysis project Ga0307515, IMG submission 194513) | Populus trichocarpa ectomycorrhiza microbial communities from riparian zone in the Pacific Northwest, United States - 17_EM | ecosystem: Host-associated > Plants > Roots > Unclassified | place...
CAAGGCGGTCCAGGCACGATACATGTGAACGATCAGCCCAAGAACACACAGCATTACCCTACCGAAGGGTAATACCCAAGAAGGGCCCACAACCAGTCCCAGTTCCCGACAGATATCCAGTTCCCCCGCTGACTCGTGCGTTCGTCAAGTCATAACCTCCCGCTCGTACCCATTCTATAACATGCCCCCCCATGTCTTGACATACGCACTATTCTATATCCAATACCCCGTTCGAAGTTGTTGATTAGTCCGGAAGCGAAGGAAGGATGTTGTTGTCGAAAGGGGCCGCAAGTGTCCATGCCGCAGGGACTGAGACTTTTTCGGTCGAAACTGTCATAGGTCCGAGTATGGTGGTTTATGTCCCATTTGCATGAGTTCGGAGTGTGGAAGAAGGATGAAAGAAGGATGAAAGAAGGACATTTCCGATAGTTCCGGTTGGTAGAAGCGGATAATGGAGGAGTTCGTTGTAGTATACGAGTTCCTTCATGACATAATGGTTGTAATGATAAATGCACTAGTGTGAAGGGGAGGCTCGATGTAGTAGCGACGAGTCGAATTGAATTCGGCAGCCCAGAATTGGTGGTTTGTGGCATCGTCGTCGAAGTTGGTAAAGGTGGGTTCTTCATCGAGCTTTCCCTCACTTAGGCTTGTCATGTAGGTAGGTTTGGTGATTTGGCGTAGGCTACTCGCAAGAACTCCTTTTGTGATGTTGGTGAAAACGTCCTCCAATTGATCCAATTTCCGTCGAGAATGATGATCCGAAGTCCGTTCCTGAGGCGTAAGGCCCGTCCCTCGCTGGCGGTTGACTTGAGACCTTGGATAAGATAGTGTGACGCGTTGACGCAGGTGTTCGTAACTTCGATTGGGGAACTTTAGAGCCCCTGCCAATAGCATTGGAGTGTACCATATTGGTGTACTCATCCAATGACTTGAAAAGGCCTGACTCTCCGTTGGGGTAAGCCATGCAATTCTGTCCAACATGGCCGCGGGTGTGAGGATTGGCGTAGTGGGGATGGTGACTACCAATCCAGTAGGAGGAACCGATCCTTGACAACCATCCGCAGGGATAGGCGACAAGGTCGTACCGGAATTCCCGAGTGCCAGGCGGAACGCGGTTTCCATCGCAGCAGCGTTGTGGGGAATCCGATTTCCGGGCGATGATTCCGTCGTCAAACCGAACATAGCAACCAGGTTCAGTCGATGAATATGATTCCTGAGCAGGAATTCGGCGTGTCGGAACATTGGGAGACGTGGTCGATGGGTCGGAGAGACCCCAGTCGTAGTGATGAGAGTTCGTCGTTGACACCAATGGCACAACCATACCAACAAATGGCATGGTTATGAGCAACCGTCCCGAGCGTGGCGAAAACAGTACAGCGGTTGCATTGCGAGTACCCGAACTTGAGGCTGAAGGCATCATCGACGCCGGTTGAAGTTGAAACTCCTCGAGTCCCCGGTGATCGAGGGACTACAGGGCCCCATCCTGACTATAGGGCGACTGCGGGATTCGACTCGAAAAACGAATGGAGGAGTTCGTAGAAGGCCCACCAGATAAACCCTCGCAAAAACCGAGGGCTCATCCGGTTGATGACATGGCCGAGTGGAGGTGAGCCCACGATAGGGTCCTTCCTGCCGCCCTTTTACAGGGGCAGCTTCCCGAGCGAGAGTGATTGTGGATCCAGGGCGATGGGCGATGGGCACCCGGCGACATGGAGATGGGTAGCGTGACAGCAGTGATGCACCCGGCGACGTTGGCAGTAACGACACCGTCGCCATTCGGAGGAGCACCGACGAACCCGGTAGGGTCGGCGGGCCCAGTTCGGCCGAGCGAGGTGAGCGACCTGATGATGATTTGAGTGAGGCAGAAGACGACGCCGGCGTTGGTGACTCGAGACAGAGCAGCGGATTGCTCCGAGCGATCGCGAATTAAGAAGCCGAGCCGCCTGTGCCGTCGGGTCCGGCTGCCACTTGGAACGGTCGAGAACGGTGAGAGAAACTGTCACCCGAGGACAAGATAGAAGATCGAGTCTCAGAGACATCGAAAGTGGGGAGGGGTGATTCTGGTCGTGCAGACCGAAGGCGGACCAGTCCCCGTACGGGAATGATCCTGGCGTGGTTCGAATCTTTTTGAACAGACCAAGAAGTCTTGAGAGTCGCTCGGACTGTCCGGTTCGAGTCTTCCGCCAGAGCGAGTGAGTCCCTCAAGAATTTGCGGAATTCCCGAGTGATTGGCGACTAGAACCACAGATCGAATGAAATTGTCGGAATGGGGAATGAGGGAGTACTCTCGTAGCTACCAAAGCCTTGAATCGGGTTGGTCCCCCGGTATGGGAACATTGTACCCCCCCGAGGCTTTTATAGCTAGTATCGTACTCATTGTGGCCGAGTTCTTGTGAGCAGGAAATCGGGGGTTTGGTGACAGAGAACGGTCTGGGGACAGGGGCCACCAGAATTCCCTGCAGTCTTGTAACGGGAGCGGGCCCAGGGGGCTGACAGAAGAAAGGAGCCGGTTGTATATTGTCGTACAAAGGACATGCTCCATCTGTTGGTGATATCCCTATGGCGATGGTTGTACAAAGCCCTGTTCACGATGGCAGTAGAACAGCGGCGTTTCCCAATCCTCGCTAGAGTTGTTGGACATCCCGACGAGAGTTTTGTAAGGAAGGAGGCGGTCCGCAGAAACCCCGAGGTTGTGAATACCTAGGGAGGTGCACCGTACCGCAGGCGATAATGAACGGTTGGAGCGAACCCTTCCAACCGGTGCCGCAGTGATGTCCCGTAGTGGACCAATAATCTCTGTTTGGTGCGGGCTCCTGAAAGCAGTTGATATCGGTCCCCAGGACTGTGTACATCCTGAGCCGTGAGAGGAGCGAGGCCTCTAGGAGTAACGTTGAGTTGATGTAGTGATACGCGTTGCCTCACCGGAAGACGCATTTCTTGACAGGGTATGAGTTTTGGCCATGAAAACGGGGTTACGAGCATGAACGACGAGGAATGAGCCCGTCCCCGAAGAGGAAACGGTTTCCCCGGTATTGTCCACCGTTCTATGGGAGTATTTCCATGACCAATTGTCCACTAGATGGCCTTGAGCCTTCCTCTTCCGATGCGAGTGGAAGGGCCGTAATGATCGTCGTCGGGCCAGGGTAGCCAAAACGGACTCTCGGAGAGTTCTATCTTCTCATCCGAGAAGATTGAAACCCTCCTGTGATCAAGCTCTACTCCGAGTTCGTAGATCGCGAATGTTTTGTTGCGTTACTAACTCTTTGTACATTCGTGAACCGTTGGCATGGGAAGGGTGAAGAGCACTGTGAGAGGGAGCGAGTGTAATGATCCGCGCAATCGCCCTCCAATCATTGTTTTTGTCCAGCCATATGATTGGAAGGTTCGTCGCGCGAGGAGGACCATCCCACGGAAACTGGTGGACTGTCGTGACAGGGAAATGGGAATTGAACAGGAAACGGTACCCCAAGGGAGACGCCAGCGTCTTGCCTTCGACCAGAAGGGGACCCTCCGCCATACTGGCAGCGACGGATGGGTACGATGAAACAGGGATAGCTCGTCGGGTTGGTGAACATTTCGCTCTGGGGGGTGATGTCGAGACCGAGGTATTGAGGAGGGAGCCCTGAGACGAACGACCCAGATAGGCCAGCTGCCGCGACTTATCACCGACGAAAGCCGTAGGATACCGTGGTTCGAGTGAAATGGAAGGAGTGTGAATGGAATTCGTGAAGAGAGAAGAGAGGATCGAGCGGAAGACTGGAACCCTCCGAAGGATCTTGTAAATATTGTCGATTTTTGCGGATTTTTCGGTGTAATAATTAGTGACGTGCTGAATAATCGTTACACATGCAAGTAGCGTTCCTTCAACCTGAGTTTCCAAGCCTCTAGAACTTCCTTTGCGTGAAGTAGTACGATTCGGGTGTAGTGCCTCCATTGACATTGGTGAATAAGCCGATGGTTCTTGCGGTGACGTTCCTCCCGTAAACCTATAATCCCTTCGACCTCGAATTCTTCGGGATCTTCTCGAAGCGGTTCCAGGTCGGCCCTATCCCGGGACGGGCCCGATTGGTATGGTTCAAGGGGTGCGATGTTGAGCACTGCGTGAATCCCATACAAATAAGGAAGTCGGCTTCGATGAGTGACCGGGCCACTTCTCGTGAACTGGGCACCAGTTCCCTTCAGCTTCGACCTGGGCAACCGGAGGAAGTGGATATTGATGACAACCCCGTCGCCAGGTCTACACAGTGCTAATACATGGCGTTCATTGTGAGATTCTTCGAGCCGGGGTTGTAGCGCGTTCCGAGTGGCGAGCCTGACGAAAGTCATTCCTTCCGCGAGCCCTCGCGCGTCGGGTGTAACGAACCCGTGTTCACCGGGTTGTACAACTGAATAATCTTGGGTAAGGAGATTGAAGGGTGTGTGAGGCCAGGACCCGTGGGGCAGACAGGAGGGAGCGAAACCCATCGCAGAGAGCGGGGATTTGCCGTATGCGACAGCCTGACAGAGTTGATGGTCGGACCGACCATTCCCATCACGGTAGGTGAGTGCTCGGATGGCGGTCGTGGTTGTCCGGTCAGGAACTTCGAGCTGGCCATCCGCCCGTAGATGGTAGGCAATGGTGAGGGCCCTTCCGAACCTCATGGGTTCACATATGTCATTCCAAAAGTCGCTTTTCGATCGGGTGTTGCGATCTGGGACGGTTTGTATTGGAAAGCAGGTATAGGTGATGACCTTGTCGGGGAAGCATTGAGCAGTTTCCTTCTCCGCGAGCGTAGTACCACAAGCGATGAAAGAGGCGTATCCGATGAGCTTGCAGATCAGAACGAAGGTCGACTCGTAATTTTGGCTTTCAGGGAGTTCCTCCATAAAGACCATCGTAACCAATCCAACTGGTTGTGAGGGAATCGGGACGTGTCGTAGAAGCCCGCATGGAATGGGTCCTGTATGTTTAATTCTTCTGAAAATGGGGCATCTAGTGACGAATTGTCGAATGCCTCTAGTCATCCCAGGCCAAAAGAATCCGTTGGTGGTCCGCCCGTAAGTTCGTTCGAACCCGGCATGCGCGGCGCCGGTCGTGGATCCATGAACCTCTTTGATGATTTTGGGTTGCATGAAAAATGGGACGTATAACTCATCGTTCTCAGGACATTCACTGGAGAATATCAGGCGAACGGAGTCGTGATGGCGATCCCTGAATACGAATGGTGGTTTGGCAGAGAATGATTCGGTAACGCTACCGAGGTGCAAATCCTTCTCATACCAATTGAGAACGTGCCGAATGCGCTGGAGGTCGATATGAAGGTGGGTTCCCATCCTGGTCGAGGCACTGCATGCAAGGGACGCCAGTGCATGGGAATCCAGAGGACCGACTTCGGTAGCGACGGATAATGGTTGGTCCATTTGAGCGAAGAGCAAAGAGGCGTGAGTACCGAACCTCCTCTTCATTCTTCCTCCATAAAGGTCGGTGTCCCTTTCCAGGGACATGTCGATCCTAGGACCATTAGATGCCGGTTGGCCATAGAATGGTGTCCCTGGTTCGAGGTGGAATTGGGGATCGATGGTTGAATGTGCTTGGGCTGTTCTGTATTCGATCCAGGACGCCGGGTAGGCAGAGAACGCGCTGATTATGGCGGTAAATGACTCTCTTTTGATCAGGGGCCGAACCATGGCGAGAACCTCCCTGAGAGCTAACATTTCCTTCCCGGTAGGTAAACCATTGTTTTCCGTTGATAAGAGGAGACGCGACTGATAGGTGATGATTCGTTTGATAGAAACCCTTGTTTCATTGAATTTATCACTCCAAGCCCCACTTTTTGGTCGTTTCTCTTCTTTGTTGGCTATGATGACCAGTTGGGGCAGTGGGTCGCTAAATCGGTGTAGTTTCGGTAACCGATTATAAAGTTGAGTTCTAGGAAGGTCGTGTACCCTGGTAGGTTGAGTCCGTCGAAGGGCAGCGCCGAAACCGAAATTGTTCGAATTGGTGCATAGGCGGTATCCTTTTGCGACTTGGGGAAAACCCTGGACGGGCGTGGAATCGAGATCATGTTTTAACAACCCATATGCTTCTTGATGTAGCGGGTTCCGAGTCCACGGGGCGTTCTTGAAGAGCAGGTGGTACAGGGGTTGAGCGACCCAGGTGTGAAGAGGAATGCAACTGGCGAAGTAGCCAATGAAACCCAAGAACATTGGCAGTTCTTTGATCTTGGTGGGGGGTTTCATTGCGTCTATTGCGTCGATTTCGTCCTTGCGAGTTGAGTTTCCTAGTTGCAAAACTCGCCGTCCAAGGAAGAGTAACCGATAGCCAAGACGACACTTTGGCGGCGAAGGTGTGATGCTAGCCTGAGCAACTGCTCCTAGAACCGAATCGAGGTATAGGTACTGATCGTTCAGGGGTAGATTATTACGCCGTCGATTGTACGTGAGTATGAACAGCAATGATAACTCTGCTTGAATTCTGTTCATGACCCTTTGGAAGACGGCGGAGCCACTGCGACGTCCAAACGCCAATCGCATAATTTCCAGTAGACCGCGCTTGTGGGTCCGAAAGGTAGTGATATGGTGACGTCCCTCAACTATCCCTAGTCGGTGTAACCCGAATAATGCGCTGAAAATGGAAAACCACTGTGTCCCAGTAAGGGCTTGTGGAATATCGGTTCGCTTGGGGAGCGGATATTCGTCGGCCAGAGTAACTGCATTCACCTCTCGATAGTCAATACATACTCTCCATTTTCCATTTCGATAGACTATGACAACAAGGGCTCCCCGGAGGCTATCGGATTCCCGAAAGTCCCCTTGAGGAAACCACTTGTCGATCTGTTTGTCGATGTCTGCGCGTGTTTTCGATGGTGTATGACATGTCGCTATTGCTATGCGAACTGATTCCCCTCGGGAGTCAAAGCGGTACTTGATGTCGGAGCATTCTCCAACCCGCCTGTCCAGGGAGGAGGATCCACGGTCCCTGGGGATGACTTCTCCTAGTTGAGCTTTCCGTTGTGTCAACAGTCGTGAGTTGAAATTCAACGGAGAAGGAGGTTCCGTGGGAGGTATAGCTTCGTGCCCCAGTGCCTTTGCGAGTTTTGACTCGTACGGAGGCAAATCGGTTTGAGGACTTTGATGTAGTTGTTCTTCAGAAATACTGTCTTCGTCCTTCCGATTTTGAAGGATTGGGGTGACTACATTGAAGAAGTTCTGGACCCGAAAGGCGTCCTCTGGTGGATCTGAGTCATAGTAATGATCGGGATTGACGATTCCGATCGCACCAGAAGGTAGGGCCCGGACAGGGGTGTTGGTGTCACTAGTGACGCGATAACACCGAATGGTAGGGGAAATGATGGAATCAATAGGGATGGAATTATTGATAATTCTCGCCTGCTGGTCGTAGGGCGTGACGGTCGAAGTACCTTCGACTAGGGGAGCAGCCCGGAATTCCAGCCTTTCGTTTGTCCAAAGTGGAATGGCCCTCGAGTGCTTGATTACCATTACACTGGGACAGTTCCATTGGTTCTGATTTTGGTTGGTCTCGAGTTGTCGGGTGGTCTGGGCGCGGGCGCGGGCCCACGGTGCTTGAATGTTCAGGAACGGGTGATCAACTGAGCTTTCCAGAAGAACGAAGTTTCCCGGAGTGCTCGGTCGAATGACAGTGGTGTTGTCCCTCCGGACGATTGACAGGGAACACCGGTCCACGCAATCGTTTCCCAGAATGAGAAGGGCGCTCATATTTCCAATGATATACGCTCCGAACTGCATGGAAGCGAATTCAGTTGCGGTTCCGAGTCGTAAATCTTGTGGGAAGTAGTGAGTACTTGAAGGATGCCCGATGATCTGGTCGTTTCTAATGAGCCGTCCTTCCCCTGGCTTTGGGGGTGGTCGCAGCCATTCTAATGGCTTCGAGGATACTGACGAGTTGATGTATACCGAATTCGTAATCAGTTGAGTGTTGAGCTCGTCAGGTGTGTTGAGCCTGATGGCAGCTTGGGAGGGATGCGCGCCGAGGAAGGTGGTAGCGGGCAGTCCTCTAGCGACAGGCTGGAGCTTGACTGTTTTGTAATCGAAGGTTTTGGTGTTCTGGGATTCAAATCCGTCGGGTCCTCCCGAAGTTTCAGACGAACAGTCGACTCGGGTTACTGGGGGCTGACACAGCAGAAGAAACAGGACCCGCACCATGGCGCGTTCGGGGATGATTTGGTATAATAGACTGGGGCGGTTATGAAGTGAAGCCTTGGGAGTCCCCTCGTAGTCGTTGTCGATGACTTTGGCGGCGACATGCAAAGGTTTCTCACTCGAAAGTCCGGCTCCTGACATTATCGATTCATAGACATAGGGAGGGATCCAAAGCGAAGATCCAGCGGGGATGAGGAGTCGCGAATGTGAAGGAATGGAATGACCGTCCAGAGTGTATAAGTCGTATGCCGGGCTTCCAGGGGTGGCTTTTCGAGGGAGATTAACGCGGAAAGTGACTCTGAGGAACTTGCTAGAGTCAATCTCGGCGCCATAGGTCCCCGTGGAATCGGTGACGAGAGTAGCCATTTGGGGAACTAGGGTGGCGGCGATCCTAGCGGGGCATTGGCTTCCTTGACTCTTTGCTACTATAATTATTTCTGGATTCCTGCCTTCTTTGTTGATTAAGCGGCAGGAAAGGGGCTGCTCCGAGAATTGAAGGCCCTTTCGCAACCCGAGATCGGAGGTGGGGAGGTTGGAACTGATCGATCCAGGGAGAGTTCCTCGTGTGGATTCAGCGAGGGCAGCAATTCCCGGATGCCGATGACTTCGCCGTTTGGATTTACCCCTAAGACCAGGGGCGACTCCAATGGAAAGATGCGCTCGCCTTTTGAATGAATCCGCTCCTTCCCTCCACTCATAGGATGCGAATTCGAGGAGCTGGTGCATTCCTTCTGGTAGTGGCCTGTCGTGAAGCGATAAATTGTCGAGGGATTCCAATAATTGTGTTGGATTTTCGGGATTCTCGAGGGGACAGGTATGTCGAATGAACGTAGAACCGTTATTACTTGAATTTTCTGGCGCAGCGTAGTTCATTTGCCTGCTTTCGGCGAGGCAATAATTTTCGAGAACGAAGCCATTGACTGATTTTTTATCGCAGATTTTTCGGTTTTCATTGTTGGTTCGCCCAAAACAACTCTCTGGGGCTTCTCCAGGGTCGATCTCTTCTCTGGGCAAAGAAAGATCGAGAAGATCCTGATCCGCGTTCGGGAGGAGGGAACATTCTCCTTCGGGGAAGACTTGAGGGTCTGCTTCTTCTTCTACCGCTGAGAGGTTTGCTGTAGCATTGTCTTTGTCAGAACCCTGTTCGTTCAAACGACATTTTTTGTATGCCGCGAAGGCTTCGAGGGCTCCCGTATAGAGAGCCGATAGGAAGGCCTTGGCGTTCTGATTGCCCGTTCCATTAAGTGTTTGGTCGAATTCTTCATGATTGAGACTTCCGCAATACTGGCATGCTCGGGTTCCTATATCTCGAGGGGTTTCTCCTATCGATACCATTTGGTCGTCGGGGAATTTGTCGTCCGATAGTTGTGCATTAGCACTAGTAAACTCCCTCCTGAGGAGTTGTTTCTTGGTGAGGTCCGTTTCCGCCTTGGTTTCACAATTGCGAGCCAATTTCGCAGACCGATTGGCAGGCCGACTTTCAAGAGCTTTGAGTTGTCTCTCGAGGTCTTGGATTTGAGTGTAGGAGTACCTCATGAAGTCTTCCCCATGGTATTTGATGTACTTTTGAAGACTGGCGATTGCATTGATTCTTGAAGCGTCGGTTACGTCTTTCCAGTATTGAGGGGCGACGTCCTTGGTTTCCAGTATAGTTCCGGGTGATATTCTTACGAATACTTCTTGAATCATCCGGAACCTGTGATGGAAATAATCGAGAAGGGTCCCCAACTCAAGGCTCTTCCCGTGATGGTGCATGCGAAGGATTCGGGGTTTCGTCCTATCGAACCATTGCTGGTTGGTGAGATAAGTTGTTGTGGCTATTTTGAGGTGGCCACTGCTTTGCTGGTCGCGTTCTTGCATCGGGGGGACAGGCGCGTGAAACCATTGCTGCGCCACATCGGTGAGTCGGCATGGCCCAATGTGGCCCAAATCGTATTGAATGTTTTGGCCTCGACACGCGAAATGATTGAGCCCGTCAAGCCTTTCGGGAATGAAATCAGCATTTCCATCGCCTTGTGGAGCGTTGGAAATTTTGATCGTTTTCTCGAGATTAAACCTGCAATTGATGGGTAATGCTTGCGTTTGAGGTCCTCGTTGGAAGACTTCTGGGAGTTGAAGTCCTTCGGGAGGTACTCCTTCAGGGGGTCCTTCGTCTCCGGGAGTGGGGTGAGGTCTTCCAGGATGTCTGGAAATCCTCTGGTTTGGATTTCCGAACGGACCTCTTGGCGGTCCTCCTGGCAGTCCTTCTGGCAGTCCGTGGTCCGGCGATCCATAGTTATCAGGATCGCTGGAGTTTCTGCTAGGGGGTCTGTAGAGTTCTTCTAGATATGACTGAACATCTTCGATCCATATTACACTATCGGTGGGCCTGACTTCTGGCGGTTCGCGACCTGGCGATCCGTAGTTGTCAGGATCATTGAAGTTTCCACTAGGGGGTCCGTAGCGTTCACTGTAGTCATCCTCGTCGTTTGATAGTCCTTCTTGATAGGACTGAATATCTTCAATCCATATTACACTATCGGTGGATCTGATTTTTGGCGGTTCATATCTTGAAAAGACCTTGCCATTGTCGAGTTGGTCTAGCGGTGTTTCTGGAACCGCGGCGAGGGTTCTGACATGCGAAATTCTATGGAGATTGTGTGGCTCCATGGTAGAGCTACAAGGGAGACCGCGGCCGATGCCTAGCAGTGTTTCTGGAACTGTGGCGAGGGTTCCGACATGCCTTGTCGTGGTTATTGCGTGTAAATCTCTAGTGCTTCGTCGATTAGAAGGTACTGGTGTGACGCTGGGAGCATATTCCCATGAATCCTCGTCATCATTTTCGTGACCAATGATATCCCCCAGTGGGATGAAGGGGGTATACCTCCTAGTGTACGGAGTGGCGTATGGAGATGCATCGTGTAGGATTGGAGCTTCCCTAGGCTTCTCTAGCGCCTCGTCGGATCCGACAATCCGTGCTTTCCAGAATGGCATTGGGTTTTTCCTAACGGAATGCCCATTCTTCTGGATGTTTTCAATAGAAGCGGTAGGATTCGTAGGATGAATGTAAGGGGTATAGTTCTGCCGTTCCTCATTGTTGTCGAACAGTCGAAGGTAATCGTCGTGGGCTTCCCAATTCGTAATGACGGAGGTGTGTTTATCGTGGGAACCTCGTAAACTATCTTCTAGTGTATATGTAGCCTTGAACACCGAAGCGGGTCGAATTTGTCCTGGTGCCTCGGTTCTTCTCGTGGTTTGCGCAAGGGAAGTCATGTTTTCGTTCCTTCTTGCTGTGAAGATCGTGTTGGGTTGTACCTTGGTTCGTGATGGAGAGGTAGTGGCGGGATTTTGAGGACGTGTACTGAGGGGCCATGTGGAGTGATTCGACCACCATGATTGCTGTCGAGTGCTCTGAATGACCATCGGTAACCTTGGTAATGATATGTAGTCTGGAGCGGCGTCTGCCTCGTCCTCACTACTATCATCCCAATTGTAAGGTGGGTCGTTGCCAGGGTCGGGGTCTTTTCCATTGGGTGGTGGAATTCTGTACGGCTCTCCAGGAGCCGAGGCTGTTGTCATAGAGGTCCGCCTATGAGAGGCGGAGGCGGTCCCTAAAGGTTGTCTGTTTCCTCGTGAGGACATGTCCTAGAGGAAACGGAAGCAATCCGATGGGATATCAGATGAGTGTATAGGGTGTGGGCGTGTATCGGAGAGTATAGAGGCGAAACTCCGATAGGGGTTTTGCAGGTTTATTTCCCAGTGAGGCCCCCAAATGTTACGTTTCGTAGTTCAACTGTAATGAAAGTAACATCTAATAGCCTGGGTCTAAACCTGGGGACTCTTCTTTCAGTCCCACGGATATACGAAATCTAGTGCGGACTAGTTACGTATACACGTGTTTGATAGTATAGAGTAAGAGCCTGACACTAGCCGGTAGTGTCAGGTGAATAGAATGAATAAGACGAAAGGAATCTAAAGCTAGACAAATGCACAAAGTGTTCTTTAGGTTCTAGACCTCAGATGT
>Ga0307515_10019583_pt1 | contig 12162 bp, 1 predicted proteins | sample 17_EM_MG_FD_194513 | JGI IMG/M metagenome (GOLD analysis project Ga0307515, IMG submission 194513) | Populus trichocarpa ectomycorrhiza microbial communities from riparian zone in the Pacific Northwest, United States - 17_EM | ecosystem: Host-associated > Plants > Roots > Unclassified | place...
CTAAGTAGACTCTAATTAAGTTTAATAGAGGCTTAATTATATAAAAGGGCAACCTAATTTAGCTAACTTAGGAACGCTAAGCTTAAAACCTAAGGCTTGTTATAGTAAAGCCTAAGGACCTTACTAGTTCCTATAAAGAGACCTATAAAACTATAAATATAAAGGACTAATACGTTATATAGCATGTAAGAGGCGCCTATATTACTACAGTCTGTTAACCTAAATCTGCCTATAATGTATTCTTTGCGGCCTAGGTAATAGATCTATAAGAGGAAAATATTAAGCAGCTAAATAAGCATATTTAATAGCAAATTGATAATATAATAAGAGGACTTACTTTTGTACTACTAGACCTAAATTCCTTTAGCGTACTAGTATTTATGGACGCCTCCTTTACCAATAATAGGGACCTATTATTACAAATCGGCTTTATAACTGTACTTACGGACCGTAATTAAAACGTAAATATACTGCACTAGTCTTTAATTAAATGTAAATAAGTAACCCGTAGCGTACTGGCTTCTAAACTATATGTATTAGCCTATAGCTTTAATATAAAAGCCGCAATTAAGTTAATAATCCAGAAGATCCTATAATTGGAGTAATTACTCCTAGTTCTATACACCAATTCAAAGTCCCTTTACGACTGCATAGTTAAACTAGGTACGACATAAGAGAAGAGGCTCATAGTTAACTTAATGTGCTTACATTAGGCCTATGAACGACGTAAGATTACAGAGGTTAAATGGATTAGTAGCGGAGATAACCTAGCGGACGCTATAACTAAGGCAAAGCCGTATTAAGCTCTTAAAACCCTAATTAACACAAATAAGCTTAATCTAAAAGTTATAGAATGGGTGGAACGAGACTAATAGAGCACTTATGGTTCATTTACGGTCCGTCGGAAGGCAGTACAGCTCATTTACGGCCTATTAGAAGGCCGTATAGTTTACTTTACAAACTATAAGTAGGACTTACAGCCAGACTAAAGCATTGTTTGGAAGGCAGCCTAGAAGGCACCTTAGGAGGGATTTCCTATATATTTCTTTTATGTTTTACAGTTCTATTAAAGCAATTACGGAGGTTATATATAAGTGGGTCTATCTTTAAGTACCACTAGTATATAATTACAGCACCTGTTATACCAAACGCGTATTTACGTGTTTAGTGTACTAACCACTTGCTTATAACTAATTAGGGGGGAGGGTGCGTTAGTATATAGACTACGTAGTCTACCTCAATAGAATTGACAGTTACCACTATCTAAAAGAGCATACGATACTATACGTATTTCGTGCCCCTGGATATGGCTTACTTATATTATTAAATTAATATAAACAAATATATACTATATATACTACTATCTATATTATTATCTATAGCTCTATAGTCTATAGGCCTAATAAGGCTACTACTTTTTTTAATACCCCTTTTACTTTCTAAAAAATAAATATTAGTATAATAGTACTAGGGCGCGTTACCTACTATATTCTACTATATTCTACTATATATATAGTATTTATCCTTCTCTCTTTAAAGTATTTCTTAGCCTCCTTTTTTACCCTAGCTAGCTTTCTAACTAGTAAAAGGTATAGTAGGAGGTTTATCTATATAAGCTAATTTATATAAGAATATTTTAGTATAGTAATATTGTTTATACCAACTTAATGGTATAAGTAAGTCATATCCCGGGGCACGAAATACGTATAGTATCGTATGCTCTTTAGGATAGTGGTAACTGTCTCTTGTATTAAAGCAGACTACGTAGTCTATATACTGATGCGTCTTCCCCCCTTAATTAGTTAGTGCACCAGAAGTGCACCAGACGCGTAAGCGGGTAGTTAGTACACCAAACGCGTAAACGCGTGGCCAGTGTACCGAACGCGTAGGCACGCGGTTAGTATAACAGGTGCTATAATTATATACTAGCGGTACTTAAAAAATAGAACCACTTATGTACGGCCTCTGTAGTTGCTTTAATAAAACCGTAAAACATAAAGGAAATATATAAGAAATCCCTCCCGAGGTACCTTCTGGGCTGCCTTCCAAATGGTGCTCTAAGCTGGCCGTAAGTCCTGCTTACGGTCCGTAAAATAAACCATACGGCCTTCCGACGGGCCATAAATAAACCGTACAGCCTTCTAACGGGCCGTAGGTAAGCCGTAAGTGCTCCGTTAGTCTTATTCTACCCATTCTATAACCTTTAGATTGAGCTTATTTGTGTTAATTAGGGTTTTTAAAGCTTAACACGGCTTTGCCTTAGTTATAGCGTCCGCTAGGTTGTCTCCGCTGCTAATCTATTTAACCTTCGTAATCTCACGTTGTTTATAGGCCTGATATAAGCACATTAGGTCAACTATAAGCCTCTTCTCCTACGTTATACCTAGTTTAACTAGGCAGTCGTAAAGGGACTTTAAATCGGTATATAAAACTAGGGGTAATTGCTCTAGTTATAAAATCTTCTAGACCGTTAATTTAATTGCGGCTACTATATTAAAGCTATAAGCTAATATATATAGTTTAGAAGCTAGTATACTACGGGTTACTCGTTTATATTTAATTGAAGACTAATACAGTATATTTGTGTCCTAATTACGGTCCGTAAGTACAATTATAAAGCCAATTTGTGATAATAGGTCCCTGTTATTGGCGAAGGAGGCGTCTATAAATGCTAGTAAGCTAAGGGAATTTAGGTCTAATGGTATAAAAGTAAGTCCCCTTACTGCATTATTAATTTGCCACTAAATACGCTTATTAAGCTGCTTAATATTTTCTTCTTATAGATTTATTACCTGGGCCGTAAAAGATAAATTATAGGCAGATTTGGGTTAATAGACTGTAGTAATATAGGCGCCTCTTGCACGCTGTGCAACGTATTAGTTCTTTATATTTACGGTCTTACGGGTCTCTCTATGGGAGCTAGTAAGGTCCGTAGGCTTTACTATAATAGGCTTTAGGTTTTAAGCTTAGCGTTCCTAAGTTAGCTTAATTAGGTTGCCCTTTTATATAATTAGGCCTCTATTAAACTTAATTAGAGTCTACTTAGTTAACTACTCTTACGGCTTTGCCAAGAACTTTACCTTTTATAGTTTAGTTTCTTTAGCGTCTGCAAAGGTTTAGTCTGCTAGGAAGAGGGTATTGTCTATTTAGAGTCTAATAATACTAAGGCCGTTTAATGGGCGGTATAGAAGGCAGGGGTTGTAGGTTAACTGTTCCATTTTAAGTTTACTAATGTGGTGCTAGTAGTATGTTTTAAACCAGTAGTTTCTAGCTTCTGGTACTCCGTAAAGTGGTTTTATAACCCGTAAAATTATTCCTAGTTATAGGTTAAACTTATAGGGTGGTCGTATAAAGATGTCCCTACTTAGGTAGGTATTAGACTACACGTAGGCTTATAAGATGTCCCGTAAGTAGAGGGCTGCGGGTTTTATTTGCTATAGTCCTGGCGTAAGTATAAGTATAATCCGTTAACTGACCCGTTAAATTATAGGCGATTGTATAAGGACTAAGTCTTTTCCCTAATTATTATAAGCTTATATAACGAGCTTTAATTTTTTAAAAGCTTTATTAGTACTAGGGTGCTTAATTTTGTTAATAAAGCGTAAGTTAAATATACAGACGCCTTACGGAACGTCTCTCTCCGTTACAACTATAAAGACGCCCTTTTTAAGTAGTCTGTTAATCTCTTTACGTTATAAGTCCGTAAAAGGGGTTTCCTATACTAGAACTAATATATCTATAGGCGGAGATTGCTTTACGGATATACCTGTGGAGGTTAGGTAATTCTCTATTATAGGGTTCTTACGGGGGCGTCCTCGGCTATGCTTTACGGCAGGTTTAGTAGGTTTAATAGGTTTCTAAGGGACCTCTAGGGTAGGTAAGGATGCTTCTAGTTTATCTAATTCGGTAAGTGCTTCTAGTTCATCTAGCTTAACGTTATAGGTGTTTTTGGGCCAAAAATAGGGTTTTACAGATGTGCTTCTAAAGTTAGTTAGTCCGTTAGAAAGTTATACATAACACGTCTTGTCTTCTACAGCTAGTAAACGGTAAGGTCTAGTCTAATTGCCACTCTTACGCCATATAAGGACTTTAGAATTAAGTGGGAGATCATAAACTAAGGTTATATTGGGTCCGTTACAGTAGTATAGGGCGTTATTAACAGTTTGTTTGGCCCGTAATTTAACTATTTCGGCTATTACCTTCCGTATTATAGCTGCTTAATCTATAACGGATGGGGTAGAAGGGTTTAGTTTACTTATCCTTAGGTAGGCTCTATAGACTAAGAGGGTAGATACTAGTCCGTTAGGGCTAGCGGTGTCGTTAATAGCTTTTACGGCCATCTATAAAGCTAGTTCCTTTTAGATATTCTTATACTCGCCCGTAATAATCTAGTAAGCTCTCTATAGAGCTAGGTAAGCTCGCTTAATAAGCTTAACGGACTAATACGCCTTAACTAGAACGGCTTTTATTAAAATAGCTATAGCTATAGCATACTGTTAAAATTCTTTACTAATAAAGTTCCTATTAGCGTCGTAGGTAATATACTTAGGGGGTCCAAGGTATATATTAATCTAGTAGGTCCGTAAAATATCCCAAGTATATTTTATAGATATATTTTATAACTAACAGGCGGCTTAATAGCGGGTTACCTCGTCAATTATATGTAATACTAGGCTGCCGTTAATATATATAATATCTACGTATATTAAGTAGTTAAAGTTAAGGTCCTTATAAAGGGTGAACTTAAATTAGCCTAGGGAACGTCCGTATTTCTAGCAAAAGGAGCAGTATTTAGTTAGGTAGTTAATTACCTTTCTATTAACGTTATTATGTCTAAAGCGTTTAAGGACTTTATATAGCTTTTCGGCTAATAGGTAGCTAAAACGGCGGTATAGGCAATAGATTTTAGTACTAGTAAGGTGGCATAGGTTATAGTTAAAAGATTCCTAAATATAGGTCCGTAAAGTCTCTCCCTATATAAGGAACGGGTGTCCAAATCGTTATATAATTAGTAGGGTAGTATACTTACTTCCTAGGGTAGTTGCGGGGCCAATTATGGTATCCGTAATATTATTATAGTAAACCTATAACCTATCTATATCTATAAGACAGAGTAGAAAAGGGGTATCCGCTTTTACTACGTGGAAGTTAACTAGGCTAATTAGGGTCTTAACTATAACTAATCTAATTAATATGGTTAAGCCGATGCCGAATTAGACGTTTATGGCCCTAGTTCACGTAGTATTAATATCCGTATTATTATTTACGGTAGTCTTATATACAAGGTATTGTCCGTAACCTATAGTAAACTTCTTAGAGGCACCTATATTAATTATAACGCTATAGAATTCTTTAGGGATATAGCGTTCTATAGTAATATATATAAATAGATCCTATTCGCGGTCCGTAGCGTCCATAATAGGTCCAACAGGTATATTTACGGACTAGTTTTTGGGTATAATTAAGTGTATAAAGGAGCGGTCGGCTAATACAGTTATAGTATTAAAGGCTTAGCTGTCCATAAAAGGTCTAAAAGTAGTTAAGAATATCTCTAAGATCTCCTATTCCTAAGTGTCTAAGTTAAAGTTAATTATAAGGGCTTCCGTTAACTCGTTAAGGGACTCCTCTGCTTCCTTTCCTTTATATTCTAAGATAAACTAGTTAATCTGTTTATTAAATCTCTTCTTAAACCTATTACGTTCTTCCTAGGTATGCCTTATAGACTAATATCCTTTCTTACTACACACAAAGCATTTCTAACTAGTTTATCTATAGGGGTATACTTTCGTATAGGAGTTACTGCGGGGGTTACGGGTAGGACTTAATCAATACGGGTACTACTAGCGGTAGCGGCAGTCTATAAAGTAGGCATCTAAGTTAGTTTATAGATTTTATAGGTCCGTAATAAAGGCTTAAGTACTACCTAGCAGGTTTAAGGCTTCGTACGTTATAATAGAGGACCGTAAATCGTTAATAAGGCCAGCTATAGTATCTGCGGGCTTATAATAGGCGTATTTATAAGGTTCCATTTCCTAGCAAGCCGTAATAAGTTTATTATACAGGAAGTTATCCGTTTAAAGCTTAATATTAAGACCGTACTATAGGTGGCGGAGGTCTTTGATAAGGATTTACAGGCACTCTATAGTTGATTTTTTAATATTCTTATCCATTACGGTCCGTAACTTAGTTGCATTCTATTAGGTAAGGATATTACGCTTATATTCCGGTCCTTTAAAGTAGTTATATGTAGCTTTATATAGCTTATTAAAGGGAACACCAAGGGGGTTACTCTTAAGGTTAGTGTAGTAATAGTTAAGTACTAGGCCGCGCAGTATAGTAGAGTAGGCTTAGCTAAACTCCTATTTAGGAATATCGGCCTTCTAATAGAGGTCCATAAAGATAGTTAGTTTAAAGTTAAAGTTGTCATTTTTACCGCTATACTTAGATTCGTCAGTATAGAGCTTAGCTAGGTTAGCTAGCTCCTTACCGTAGGTCTTTACTTAGGTAGTTTACGGATTTGTAACTTAAACAATAGAAGGGGTTTAGTCCGTAATTTAATTTGCGGGGGTATTATAGTCCGTAATTTGGGTTACGGAGGTATTACGGTCCGTAACTTAAGTACTAGGTATACCTTAGCCCGTAAAATTAATTCCGAAATTACTTAGGTTTATAGGACGAATTTAGTAAAGTAGGTTAGGTATAAGGCTAGCGATCCTATTAAGTTTAGAAGAAGTAAAGAGTTTATTAGTTTCTTTAGCCTAGTCTAGGATTTCCTCTTTAGTCTATTCCGTTTGGTCCTTTTTATATATTATATTATATAAGGACCGTACAACAGTAACTTGTTTATCCCTTTTAACCTATATACCTTAGTTACGTAAAAGGGTCCGTAGGTTACAAATAGTAGTAGGGTTGCAGGCCTTAAAAATAGCTTCCGTAAAGTCCACAAAGTCTTCCTAGTATTACTCCTATAGGTCGTCGTTTATAAGCTTAAAGTATTCGTACTTAAGGATTTTAAATTTAATATAGTTATTAATATCAGTTATAGACGTAAGGTCAACTCCCTACCTCCACTTTTCTTAACCTTTATCAATTTGCTTACTAATGTCTACTATACTATATCGTGTAGTACGTAGCGGGTGGAAGAGGTCTTATAGTGTTCCGTAAAGGTAGTTAGCGGGTCCATAACAGTTCGCGGAAGGGTAAGAGGTTTTATAACGGTCCGTAAAGGTAATTAGCGGGTCCGTAGTGGTTTATAGGAGGGTAAGGGGTTTCTGTAAAGGGTTTAAGGGAGGTCGTAGTAGGAATAGGGGTTTAAGGTTTAAGGATGGGGGGTTCTATATAGGTCTATATTTACATCTATAAACTTCCAGTAAACCGTACTAAGACTTAAATAAGTATATAGAGTTAGTGATAAGTCCATAATCCCCGACTTCCAACCTTTTAGCAGGTCGTACTAGGAGTTTAAACGGGTGGTCGCTGTTATATATCGCTTAGGGGGGTATTAAGTAATTGCTAATCTGTGCGCGCTTACTAATTAGTGTTTGTACTAACTTAATAGTATAAGTAAGTCATATCCCGGGGCATGAAATACGTATAGTATCGTATGCTCTTTGGGATGGTGGTGACTGTCTCTTATATTAAAGCAGACTACGTAGTCTATATACTAATGCGTCTTCCCCCCTTAGTTAGTTAGTGCCCCAGGAGTGCACTAGACGCGTAAGCGGGTGGTTGGTGCACCGAACGCGTAAACGCGTGGCCAGTGTACCGAACGCGTAGGCACGCGGTTGGTACAATAGGTGCTGTAATTATACAAATATATTTCTGCTTAGCCGGTAGTATATTTAGCGTAAAATACTATTATATATTATTAATTATCAGTTATAGCTATATAGGTAGGCTAGAGTTAGATACCCTAATACTTTTTAATAATAGAGGTATCTATTAAGCTTTATATTTAGTTCTAAATGGCGTATTAATTATACTCTTTACTTTAATAAGCATTACATAGCGTTTAAACCCCTTTTTACTTTATAGCTTAGCCTAGGCTATTATATAGTAAGTATACTTTAGTATTTTTCCTACTCCTTTCTCTACTACTTCTAAAATACTTCTTATACTCTGGCCTTTTACCCCTTTTATACTATATTATAGATAGGTTTATTAGCTACTATCCTTTTAAGCTTATCCTATTTAGTAGGCTATATTAATAGCTTTATTCTAGGCTAGAGCTAATAGGCTATTATAGTCTATATAGTATTATATTCCCTCTTAATATATTCTTTTACTAGCCCCTTCTATATTCGTTTTATATATGCTATAGCTAGCTCCTTTAAGTATATTTAGAGCGGCGGAAACTCTATCTTACATTTAAGTACTACTATTAGTATTAATTTATATACCCCTATAATAATACAAAAGTATAAGTTCTATACTATACCTATCTAGTATAGCTTAGTTTTACTTATCTCCTTAGGCTTTATCTACTCTAGTAGCGAGTATTAAATACTATATCTATATAAAATTACTAGCCGGACTATAGTAAAGTATATTATCTATGCCTTTTAAAAGGAGGAGCCCTATATAAAGGCAATAAGCTAGGTTAGTATAGCTATTTAGGTAACTATCTTTACCTTAATAATATTAATATACGGCCCCTATTTAAGCTTTAAATTATATTAACTATAACCTTTATATTAAACTTCTTATAGCTCCTTATAAAGTAATACTTTTTAGGGGTAAATACTACCCTATATTGGCGTACCTATATTATATATACTTTATATACCCTTTCTAGGGCTCTATGGTTCTCCTTTATAGTTTTACTATATATTAGTATAGAGTTATTAATAAACCTAAATACTATAGTACTAAGGCTTAGGGTATACTAGTATTTATCTATATTATTTGCGCTATATAGCCCCTAATTAAGAGCCTTATTATTTAATCCTTAAGGAAGGACTTTACAAACTATACTATCTAATAGGGTATGGCCTAGGCCTTTATATTATAAATTATTCTTTTATAGGAAACTTAGTTAAAAGCCTTAGAAATATTAAGGCTAAATAGAAAGGCTACTAGGTTTAGGTTACTCCTTTATACTATATATATCTATTAGGTTAATAGCTCTAGCGCTATCTATATTAAGCGCCTTAGCCTTATTCCTATTTAGCTAGCTAATAATATACCTATCTTTTCTATAATTCTAAATAACTAGCTAATATATATAATAGGGTTATAAAGGTGACCTTAGTTATAACTGATTTGAAAATTAAAATTTATAAATAATTAGTAAAAGCTATTATAAGTCATTATATTATCCTTCTGTTCTTCCTAGAAGTCCTTTAATAAAGTAGCTTCTTTTACTACCTTCTTAGTAGTCTCCTAAAGTTATATAATAAAAGCTATAGCTATAGCAGCGGCTATAGAGGACTCTTCCGCCTGCTTATGGAGCTTATCTATATAGGCTGTAAAATACGCACCTGTGCTTGCGCGTACGCTAGTTTAAAACTTCCTAACTTTTATTAGGGTCCTTTATAAAGCAAGATTATTGCTAATAATAGTACGCTCTAAGTAAATTAATTACATATAGTAAGTATATAGCTCCTCCTACCATTTTAAGAAGCCATATATCCATTTTATACTAAGTAATATAACTTAGGTATAAGGAATGTTAGAGTTTTTGCGCTAAAGAATAAGTATTACAATTATCTAAACTATATAGTATTAACATAGAAACCTAGCTTTAGCAAAGTAAATATAATATTAAATAATCGCTGCCTCGCTAGCTAGAGTAATATAATATTAATTAATATGGGCAATTTGGGAAGACTAATTTGCCTTAAAGCCGCTAGTAGAAAGTAACTAGACTAGCCTTATAGGCTTTTATATAAGCTTTAGCACTTTTATAGAGACTTACTGTTTGCTAGGCTGTTAAAGTTGCTTATAGACAATCTTCTGCATCTAAAGCACGCGGTTAGTAAGGTATAGCTTTAGTAATATAGAGTTCTATATAAGGGAAGTAAGAAAAAAAGTCAATGTATTAATATTTAAAGCGGCAGTATATTTTAGGCAATAAGTTAGCCTAAATAAGAAGGTGGTAATATAAATTAGTTATAACTAGGGTTACCTTTATAACCTCATTATATACATTAGCTGCTATTTTTTTTTAAAAGTAGTTTCCTAATAGTATTAAGCAGCGTAATTAGCTAGTAGGCCTTTACTATAGTATAGGATGGCTTCTATGGTTTTTAAAGAACTACTATAATAGAGTTTTTAAATGGCTTTAGGTAATATCTAATTACTATATAGCTACTAAAGAGCTTAGCTAGTGCTAGGGTTAGCTACTCTCTATATATTTTAAAGAATTAATTAGTAATCATTTTTAGACTTAGGCCCTTATTAGGGGCAAGCCCCTTTAAAGCTATAATAATATCCTCCTCTTTTATTTCTTTCTTTATAGTTTACGGCTCTAGGTATATAAAATCTAGTATATTACTAAAGTCCGCCTCTATAGGTAGCGGAAAGAAATACTTTATAAGGATAGTAGCCTTATCTTTATTATTATAGCATAGGGTTTCTTCTCCTAGTCTGCTAATAGGGGGAATCTATAATAAAGCCTTTGGCTTCTCAACCGCTATATATATCTATTTTACTATCCTTTATACCCCCTTAGGGTCGTTTATTAACTTCTTAATAGTCTACTTTTATAGCTTATTAGCCTTTTACTAAATTAGCCTTTTCTTTATATTATATATAACTCTATAATTAATATAATTTAATACTAACTAAGAGGCCTTTTACGCCTAAAAGGCTTACTAGGTTTCCTTTACCTTCTCTATATATATTTTTAACTATACTTTAAAGGCTTGCGATAAGGGTTATATACTAAGTACTATCTTTACTATAGTATTTTTTATTGCCTAGTATATAGCCTCTACTAGCGTGTCTAGTTTATCTCTTATATTGTATAGAAAACTATATAGAGGCTAAAGCTATTCCTCTAGCTTGCTTTACACTACTTTTTAGTTAGCCTTTTTCTATAGCGGTCTTCTAAGTAGTAGAAGCCCCTCTAGTACCTCTATATCTACCTCTATAGTAATAGGAAAGTAGTTAAACCCTATATACTAGTAGTACTGTCTTTAACTCTATAGCAGCCAATTAATAATTTAGGGGGAGGTAAATACTAAATCTAGTATACTTCTTAATATACTATTTGCCTAAGTCTCTATACCTACCTTAGTAGCTAGGCTTAGGCCTACTACCTCTATAGCGCGGATAAGGTTATCTACTACGTCATCTACGCTTATTACTACTATACTTCTCTAAAAGGAATAATATAGATTAAAGTCTCCTAATATTATATATTCTCCTTTAGTCCTTAGCAACTCTAGTAGTATATAAAGGCTACTATTTATCTATTAGGAGTTATAGATATTATTAATCTAGATAGTTTACTTACTGCCTTCTAGTTTAATTATATATATATCCGCTAAGTAGTATATAGACGCCTATTTATTTATATAGAAATAGATCCTTATATTACTAATACTCGTATATACTAAATAGTAAGACTTTATAGTATATATTATATTTCTTTAATTCTTCTGCTATAGCTTTTAGACGGCTAGTATATCTAATTAGGGGTCTATTTACTTCGCCTCTTATAAGAAGTAGAGTAGTACGCTATTTCTACTATTATTGGTATTATACTATATAATTATAAGCGGTTTCTAGCGTCCTAGTATAAGAGATCTATATTAGCCTCTAAGTTAGCTAAGTTAGTATCCTTTAGTATCTGCTTACTCTCTTATAACGTAGTTTTGGTGCCTATAAATGCCTTTTTTTAAATAACAAAAATCTAAGTTTCTACTTCTACCTCTATATTAAGCTCTATACTTAATAGGGGCTCTTAGGTTACTAGGACCTAAATTAGAGCATATATGCTGTTATTAAGCGTTATTAAGGGTATTAATTAGAGGTTCCTTTAGCTCCTTTCCCTCCTAAAGTAGTTTATAATTTATAGCTAACTAACCTTTTAAGTGCCCTCCTCTACCTATATAGAGCTCTTCTATATAGTTATCTCCTTTAGCTTCCTTTTCTTAGCTTATTATAAGGCCTCTTTAATAGTAATCTTATACTATAATTATAATTACTATCCGCTTA
>Ga0307515_10019584_pt1 | contig 12161 bp, 19 predicted proteins | sample 17_EM_MG_FD_194513 | JGI IMG/M metagenome (GOLD analysis project Ga0307515, IMG submission 194513) | Populus trichocarpa ectomycorrhiza microbial communities from riparian zone in the Pacific Northwest, United States - 17_EM | ecosystem: Host-associated > Plants > Roots > Unclassified | place...
ACCATTATTTCCTCAACACATATCGTGCTTCCCAAAGCAAGGGCGATACAATGACTTTGACTTTTGACGGTGAGCGAGAGATTGCTCGTGACCGGTATCTAATCGCTTAATCGCTTGCTGATTCGTACCGACATGAAACATTTCCCAGGTAGTGCAATCTATATTTTTGGTTCGCGGGGACCCAATCACGGCAATTATTCCGTCCAATTCGACGATTCCGTCCAGTTCTTCCCCGGTTTCTCCAACGACGCCAAGTATCAGTCTCTACTCTTTTCGCGAACATTCGCCCCCGGTCCGCACAGCATCGTCCTCACCAATCAGGAAAACTTCTGGCTTGACGTAGACTTTGTAGCCATTACTGTTGCGTAAGTGGTGGGAGATTCAACGCGTCTATGACCCTCCATTTACCGCCACACCCACAGATCTACCGTAAATACTACTGCACGTGATCCGGGTGCCTTCTCGTCAACCGTCTCACCCTCCACCTCTCCTACTATCGATACCAGCGGATCAAGCACCGTCACTCTCCAATCCATCTCCTCGACAGCACCAGCAGATTCTTCGTCCGTCTTCTTTATCTTGACCATCGTCCTAGCATCCGTCCTCGGAATATTATTCTTTCTTTCGATTGGCTTTTGCTGGTGGAAGCGGAGAAAGGATTTTGAACATGCCAGAGAACTGTCGTTCAGGTGCGCAAATGAATGCTTATTGTTTTCCTTTCCGACGTCTTCTGGCTTCTGGTGTGAAGTCTCATCATGACACTGACATGTGGCCCATTCTTCGATAGGTACGGACATAACGGCAAGCCAACCGCCCCCGAATTCTCACACGACGACTCAGCCACCGATGGAAGAACTCCAAGTTCAAACACGCTTGGAAATGCACTCCTCGGCATCCTTCCCGGTTCACTGCGGGGGACCACCTCACCACGTGGCCAGTCAGTGCCGACTAGTGCACGGCATCAGGAGAAGAAGCAAAGGCCCAACATACCAGAAAGAACTGCCGAGAATCAAGGAGACGGCGATAGCATGATCGCCCTCGCGAATTTTGGTGAACGACCACGGTACCCTCCTAGAGGAGACAGTCGCAGAGCCCACGCGGGAGAGTCTGCAAGAAGCGATAGCGGAAGCGGGACTACCACGGAACACAGCGAAGCTCGTTCATGGAAAACGGGTGGTACTGCCAACCTGGGCATGTCGTCCGCCTCTATGCTAAGCTGGGGATATAATATAACGGCGAGCGAGGCTTCAAGGACCCCTGGAAGCCCTACCACAGTGACCAGTAATGTATCCGACGGTCAGAACTCACAATGGACAGCGAAGCCTGGACAGCGAAGCAATCTCGGTGCTCCGATCATGTCTCTGTCTTCCGACACGCCAGTATTATCTTCTGGGAATATACTCAGGGCTCCTGAGAACTCTTCGACGCCCAGTCTCACCGCCACTCAGTTAACCACTCAACGACAGCGGCAAGAAGACAGGCCGTTCTCACCGGCTCGATCGGATGCCACGGGGTATTCAGCTAGTGAAGCAGCCGCGTATGCCAATCGGCATAAGGACAGCAGGTCACGCAGCAGCGGCAGCGGCAGCGGCGGGTACGCGCTCCCCACCGCGCATCCTGTGACGGGTGCGGGTGCTGGTGGGGGCGTGGGTGGAGGCCCTCAGCCGTTGAAACCGCCGCCACGAACAGACCGTGATAGGGAGAGGGAGAGGTTGGAGAGGATTGAACGGGAAGAACGGGAAAGACAGGAACGACTGGCGAGTTCCAGATACGATCTTGTAGGCGTGGCCAAGGACCGAAGTCGGCTCCCCGCTCCCCCTCCTCCTTACTCGAGTACTGTCACCACCACTTCACGCCCGTCGTTTTCGTCAACTCGTGTTGGCGACATCGGCATCGGCACCGGCATCGGCATCGGCACCGGCACGGGTATCCTCCCACCAACCAACTTTGATCGTGACCTCGAAGTTGCAAGGGCCGGATCACCTTCTAATACTTCCGCACGTTCCAAATATTCTGCGCGGGGAACTGTGGGGACAGGGACGGGGACGGGGAGCGTGCGGGAGTATTCCGTGCGGGAGTATTCGATAACACCTGATCTTTCAGCGCCACAAACTGGAAACCAATCGTATCGATCGTATACACCCGACGACCGTTTCGCCGGCGGGAGGTTCACACCCGAGCGATAGTTGCCGTTGCAACGGCTCGGCCTCTGGACGTCCACCAGCAGGCAGGAGTGAAGAAAAATTTATCTCCTGGGCCCAAATGGGTTGCATGAACCCTTGGAGGGCTGTCCACTCTGGGAACAAAGCGAAACAAAACTGGGTTGGGTCGGTTTCTGCCGTTTGATCTGATCCCCTTAGCCGCTCCTTCCCTGGCTGACCTGACCCTGACGCCTACTCATGAAATGAAATATGTTGAGTTTCTACCCCTTTACCTTTACCTCTGCCTCTGCCTCTGCCTCTACCTTTACACGGACGCCTGAACTCGGACATTATTTGATGACATTTTTTAAGTCTCTCTCCCTACCCATCCGTATATCCGTATGTAATGTACGTTGGATCTGAGGATCTGAGACCCACAGCCTCCGTGTACTCGCTCGTTACTCGTTTTGGTTTGTTTGCCATGCTTCTCCAAGCAAATTTCCGTCTTTACTACTACCACTAGTTTGTGCTTCTCGTCTCACTCGTTGTCGCGTATTATCTTGTAATCTAAATAGATTGCGTGAGCGAGCGCACGTTTGCATGTTTGAATGTTTGAAAATATTATACTCAAACTCACCAAATTAATAGTTATTACAACGATTAATGTCGTTTCAACGTGAAACCTCTTGACAACTTGAGAAAATCACGTTGGCCAAAAATGGCAAGTCGATTGCGCCGATCGGGTGGCGATGCCCCGTCCCGTCCCGTCGGCGGCGCAGCGCGCGAATTTTTAAGTGCTCACAGCCTCATAAATAGATCGATATCCTCTGATGGGAAGAAGGCATGTGCAGGACTAGCCCTATACTACAAAACAAAGCTCTCCAATAAATCCGCTCAAAACAACGGGTTGACCAGTTGACGTTGACGTTGCCATTGACTATGATAACACAGGTTTGCCTGACAGATACATAGACGCGAAAAAGAAAAAGAGAAAAGAGAATGGAACAATAAGGTAAAAAAATGAGGTTTTAAACTGGTATCAGGTAGGAGATAGTCGGTTGGAAATGTTGGAAATGTAAGGACACACACAGAGGCAGGGTGGAAACGCGACAAGTGGTAGGGTCGGGGGTGAGGGACAGAACACGAAGCGCAAGTGGAAGGAGTGGGGGTGGTTGGGTCGACACAGCGAATCGACTCGCTGGCATACATAGCATTGCCTAACATGTTCTCTAACTTAGGGTAATATGGTACGGGGAATGCGTCACCGAGTCCTGAGGAGTGTGGATGGAAACAAGAAATAGAGAGGAAAAAAAGAGAGACTGATGATGAATGATGATGATAATGAATGATGATGGTGATGTCCGCCTAGACAAGAGCGTACCGGCGTCACTGAGGTCCCACTCCATGCACAGGTACGTAATCAGGGTCTAGTGCGGCACAGTTGCAGTGTAAAAGAAGATTGTGAACGAATATCTGCTCAAAGCTACAAAATAAAAATTAGCATGTCTGTTTTTTGGTTTGGAATCGTTCGATGTACTCACCGAGCATTTGCAAAAACAACCGCCATACTCTCACTCGCACACCTAAGGATATTAGGCGCAAAGACGAGCGCCAGATTAGGAGCAGTCATCTTCGTAGTGACCATCACGTTTTCCTCCAAGAACATCTGGAGAAAACTAACGACGAACAGGAGGACTCTCCGATTCACCGCCGGCAGCTTTTCGCAGACGACCCGCACGACCGTTTCCGGGTCTTCGGAACCGCTGATGCACTCGTCGTACAGCTCGTCGGGGATAAGCGGCTCCTGTAGTTCGCGAAGCCAGAGTTTGAAGAGCGAGGCGGGGACGTGTGGGTCGTCTATACCCTCGAGGTTATAATACCCACGATCAATCCTCGCCCGCAGCTCGGCAACGACGTCTCCCTCTCCAGGCACACGGAATATGCCCTCCGCCTTCATGCCCCCGAGGGCAAGAATGCCATCGGAGAGGAAAGGCAAGACGATGGGTACTTTCGAATTCGGATACGTCCGTTCTTGCATCTTAAAAATCGCATCAAGGCTCTCGCCAAACGTCGAGGGGTTAAACGCCGCGTCGCTCGCAATCTCAATCTCCTGCGGTGTGGGTGGTTTCCCCCTGGGTCCCTTTTTGGCGATGACGCTCAGCTTGCCGATGCAGAACCGGGCCATCACGTCGATTCGCCCGGCTTTCTGGGTGGACCGCTCGCGCATAAAGCTGCGAAGGTAGACTTCAAAGTTTTTCGAGGGCGGGAAGGTGACGAGGAGAACGCAGAGGAGTTGCCAGCCCTTGAAGACGCTCTCACTGTGTGAGATGAGGGGTGCGCGTTAGCCCGCTCTGAATGATGAGTGCTGGTGGTGATGGTGATGGTGATGGTGATAAAATGATAATGACAACGTACGGAGAAGGATTCTTCGTGAGCTGCTTCACGACTTGGCAGTAAATCTCGTCGCGCAACTCGCCATGTAACAGCCCTTCCGCCAAGAGCCATCGTTCCTCTTCAAGAACCGGGACGAAACTTCCTCTGAAACCGTTGCTGCTTTCACTCTCCCGGCCGCTGTCTCGGCCGCTGGTGTAACCATCTCGGTCTGATGGAACACGGATGCTGACTCCAGTGGGACGGTCTCGGTCACGGTCGCCCATGATGCGTTGTATCACCTTGAATATCTTGACTGCATCCTTGTGTAGACTTCGGTTTAGGACGAGGAGTGGATGTTGGAGTGGCGCCTGAGGAGGGAGAGATGAGAAGGGATGGAAAGGGATGGGTCGGCCCCGAGGAACGCCGGGCAGGCAAGGCCAAGCGCTGGCTCAAAACTGAAAAAGACGGGCATACCTTTTGCCATGTCATAAGCTGTTCCACGGGTATCCGTCGCCGGAAGAGAAAGCCCGCGCGGTGGGTGGAGAAATAACGCTTTGCAAAATCCTCGACTTGGAATTGTTGAATATCCTCGACAAGCCCTCTAGGAAGCATATGATGTTCCCTAGGACCGTTCAGTTTGCGGAACTGCGTGCGAGGTGATAGGGTGTTAGACTTACCCTGTGCTGAGTCGTTTTGTATGGACTTTGAAATCGCGGGTGGGGATGGGCTTGCTGCTAACGAGGCTCTTGATGTTCTTTGTGGCATCTAGGGCTTTGAAATGAGGAACACAGGCCAACATGAAAGAGAAGAAAGGATTTGGGCTGACCGTGATCGAGAATTGGGCTGCTTATATCCTTGCCGGAGGTGTTGGTATGCCGTCTCGGACGGGTGCGCTTGTCTAGAGGAATGGCAGGAGCGGTTGCCGTTCTCCGAGGCAACGGCGGCACGGAGAGTGAGGTATTACCGTGAATACCGTTGGCAGCAGCAGTCGCAGTCGCAGTCGCACTCGAGGGTATTTCAGTCGTCAGATGCGGGCGCCTCTCTGCGGTCGGAGAGGAGGAAGGACCGCGGATTTGATAGTCGACTGGGCCAGGAACGAGCTGTCTGGTGGAGACATCACTTGGACGGGAGGCTACGATTTGGGCGGCAGCGTCTAAGCTTTGCTGTGGGATTCGTGGGTTCGAGATTGCGGATGAACCGCGTGGTCGCGCGGGGGATGGGGGTGCGGTTAACTTTGTAGGATTCGGCTTGGCGGCAGTGGACGCGGACGCGGGCGCTTCGGTGCGAAGGGATTTTATGGAACGTTTTGGGTGATCGAGTTGACGGTTGGAGTGAGAGCGACGAGGAGTGGGCTGGTGGTCTTGCTCGTTTGCTTCTGGAATGGATTCCTGCGAGGGTGGCTCTACTACACTGACGCGTTTGGACATTGCAGAGATGGATAGTCTCCGACCTAGTGTGGTAGTCTATCATACCGTAGGTGATGAGTTTGTATGTTCGCCGGGAGTGAAGCGAGGGAGTACTCGTACCTGTATGACGCGCAGTGGAATGACAAAGTCATTGTCTGGCTTTTCCCACCGTGTCTCGCCAGTTACGGTATGATAGTAGTAGGCAAGGCCACCGCGGGTATCATCGCTCAGTTCCCACCATTGACCAGAGTCGCTCGGCGGTAGGCTGATAGAGAATGAATCATTATGGAGGGTCATGGCTCGAGGGTGGACGGTGGACAGTGGACGTACACAAAGTTGCCAACTGGAGGCTCCCAGGAGCATTCACCTGTACTTGGGCAAGCGAAGAACTGGGCTCCAGACTGCGGGGCGGGACGGGGAGGTGGGTCAGGCCAAGCAAGCACGCGGGAAGAGAAGGCAGACGAGAATGTCAGCACGCGACAACGAGGTTGAATATGAGCACGAAAAGGCCCAAAAATATTACCTGAGGGTCGCTGAGAGTGACCCAGAAATGAGCCCCCCACTGAGCATCGTTGGAAGTGCGGCCGGCGTGGGTGCTGCGGGCACCGTCGAGGGAGGAACGCTGTACAGCAATGGTGGGTGGGTGTGGTTGGGTATTCGCGGGTATGACTGCAGCCATGGCCATTGTTGAAGTAGCAGCGGCAGTAGCGTTGGGAGCCAAGATGCACTCCGCTTGCGCTCGGACTTGTTGTAGTTGTAGTTGTAGTTGCAGTTCAGTCTAGTAGTGTACTAGTGTGTGTTATAAATTACTTGTATGTACGATGCGACGCGATGGCGACGATTTACATATTTACATATATTTTAATATCGATCTCTCTATCTATCTCTCTATCTTGCCCCACGCCAACGTCGCCAACGCCAACGCCAATGCCAACGCGCCAACGGCCTGACACCCACCCGGTCCGGTGTCCACACTTGCATCAGCTCACTCACTCACTCACTCACTCACTCATCAGCCATCAGTCACCAGCCATCACCATCAGCCATCATCCGGTATTGTAGCATGCAACATGTAGCATGTAGCATGCGGTATGCACCTCCGCTCGCTCCGTCTGCCTCTCCTCTGTCTCTGCCTCTGTCTCTGCCTCTGCCTCTGCCTCTGCCTCTGCCTCTGCCTCTGCCTTGTCCGATATCCGATATCCGATATCCGATATCCGAGGTGCTCGATATCTTATGTTTCTCTTTTTCAAGGTGTACAATACGCTTCCACTTTACCACCCTTCTCCATCACAGAAGCCCAGCCAAGCATCCCATATCCGAAGGCCGGCCGGCCGGCCAACCGCAATCACAACCGCGGTGTTCGCTTTCTTCCTCCTTCCACAGAACACCACCGAGGGACGTCGGGTGCGACGTAGGCACGAGCAATGGAACGGCGTCCCTATTAGTGCATCCTGTACTCATATATCGCCTGGTCTAGTCTCGAAGTCGGCCGGCACAAGTATGTTCAGATCTTTCCCTTGTCCCTGCCCATGTCTATGTCCGTGTCTGTCTAAAATAATAAGCCCTGCCCGATCGGAACTCTTCAATCCATCGTTGCTACGGCTATTTACCCGATCTAAACTAGTAATTGTCGAGACATGGATCCTCTGCTCTACGCCATTTCCGCCGGCTATGTCAATCACGACAATTAACACAACGGCACCACTCACAATTCTACTCTCCAACCCATCATTATTCTATACTCCATCCACCATTCATCTCGTTTCTCGTTCTTGGAGCTTTCATGTAAACTCCTTTACCCACCTTTCCCTCCCATCAAGGTTCTATTCTCGAGGCTAAAGGAGTACGAGTGTGGAAGTACTTGACTCGACAAACTCAGGTCACCGACGCGACGACCCACCCACCGAGGAATGGACGGGAAAGCGGTCGCAGGTCGTCGTACAAAGGAGTGAAGAGAACCGGTGATGCTGTAGTGTAGTGTAGTGTAGTGTAGTGTATTTCAACTCGAGTACACGCATAAACGCGTTCTGTTGTGGATTAGGCTACATACACCAGTGCTGAAGCAAGTCTCGGTTCTCGTTTACTTTCGAACACCTCACGCTCTCCGATATTTCGTCCAAGAATCGACTAGATTCAAAGGCTCTGAGACGATGAATGAGGCAGAGGCAGAACGACACCGACAAAACGCATGCAAACGGAAAAAGAAGAAAAAAGGCAAAAAGAAAAGGCACGAGACGAAAAGCGGGAGACGAGAGACGAGAGACAGGAGAGGTAAAATAGACGAAGGCAAAATGTAGACTCGAGACATGATAGAATGGGGGTGGTGGAGAACGTGTCCACGCGTACGAGAGGGAGTTAGACGAGCGAAACGACTACTGCCCCAGTTTGCAGCTACTCTTTGCGACGAGGGGCAAGCAAGCAAAGCGGGGCTGGAAACGCAGGTGGTGCTAGCTTTCGTGGGGAAGGGAAGGGAAGGGGAAATGGGGACAGAGAGAAGCAAAAGAGCGTGAGTGTCCACCACGATACAGAGCGGGGGATCTGGTTATTTCGAGAATAACTGAAATAAAAACGATGATGCTGGGTGATGGGAAAGATGGGCGACGAGACAGACCCACATTCAACGAGCTTTGTATGTATGCTAAGCAATTAGTCTGCTGAAAAAGTAGGCGAAACGAACGGGAAAAAAGAGGGGACAATGTCCTAAACCGAGAAGTGGATGTTGGATGGCGGAGATGATGATGATGATGTTGATGATCAAGGTGCGAGATGCGAAAACTAAGTAAGCTATATGAGATCCTATGACGCGACGGGGGGTTTGCCCTCTTTTGGTTTCGAGAGCTATGCGACAGAGGGGCCCACAAACGCGGGGGTGGGGTAACCAAATAAATGTGGATATTGAATTAGAAAGGTGTGCGTGGCCGGTGACCCAAAGTCGTGTTGCTAGGTGAAACAGCTTGGTAGTTGTGGAGACCATCGAATGGGGCTACAGTAGCTTGAAACACATTCAAGAAGTAGGAGTCGAGGAATCCGAACCAGAGAGGTCTTCCAAAGACTGGACACGGATGCCCTTCTCTCTGAGCAGACGTTCAATAGCATTGAGATGCTTGGTGAACGTGCTGGGGTTGTGACGCATGCCCACAAGTTGGGGGCATACAAGAGCGACGAGAGCATTCAGTTGGTCACCTTCAACAACCTTCAGCGCTCTCTGAAGCACGTAATCTACATGCACGGCCCTACGTTAACACTGATCCACCATGTAAGCACAGCAGTAGCACGTACTAGCGAATTGATCCTTCATCATTGTCTCGACCCCGCTCACGCCGTCAGATCCGACGGAGAGGATCTCTTCAACAAGGTCATAGCGTCCGTCAGGCGTGGCCATGACGATGGCCTTTTCGCATACATTCGAGGCAAACTTGTGCCTTGCCATGTCGAGCATGTTGCCATTCATGAGGCTGACAATATATTTGCGGTCATCTTCGGGGCCGTTCTCGAGTACAAATTGCACGACATAGTTCTGATATGTCATTAGCACGTGGACGAGACCGAGAACCAGGTCCAAGGCTCACCCCAAACTGGTCCTTCGCCAACGTCGTATAATACCCGCGAAGTTCATCAAGTAGTGGACGGCACTGCTCGGCGCTTGCATATTCGAAGCAACGCTGGAGCACACGGCACCCATATGGATGGGTGGACAGATCAAGCACAGAGCCACTGAAGGCCCGTACAAATGTCATCCGCTCGCCAATGACGCGCTCCAACATCTTTTGTACCACGTGGTTACCATTGGCGTCCCGCACGCAGCGCAGAACATGGCCGTCGAGCTCACGCACGAGCGAGGCTTGTTGATCAGGGAGGAGACACTCTACAGCCTGAAAGAAAGGAAGCCAAGAAGTCATCAGTTGACGTGCAAAATAAATGAAACGAGAAGAGGAAGGGACCAGGGTGACCAAGGTGACCAGGGTGTGATCGGCACCGGGGCGGGACGTGCGTGAGAGATAAAATCAATGGAAATGATTTTCTGATTTTCACGCAAATTGAATGGGAATTGAAAAGACAAAAAAAGCAAAAGAAAAGAAAGGGCCCGCACCTTCTGTACGACCCTGCAGCCATACATATCAAGCGAAAGCTGCAGAATGCGTCCCTTCATTGTGGCGGCCAACAGGGCACGCTGGGGCTGGCTCCCATACTCGAACAGCTTCTGCACGACATAGTTGCCAAACACGTCCTGCATGAGCTGCAAGCCGTTGCCTGTAGGCACAATTTCCTGAAACACCACGTTGCGGTCCTCGACAGTGGCAACCTCCATCTTCTGTTGGATGAAACGGCTGCCATGCTGGTCACCCGAAAACTCGACACAATGACCGAAGATGTCTTTGAGCTCCCATTTGCGTGTCTTGTTGTTTTTGAATTCCGTAAGCACGGCCGAACGCACGGCAGCGTTGGCGTCCCTCGTAGCCGACGCGTCACGTCGGTACACTGCGTTCGAGCCGGCGTTCGGGGCGTTCTGGACGGGGATCCCACCAACAGGGCGGTAGCTTTGCTGCTGTCCATGGTGGTTCTGCCGGCTGGTCGGGAAAAGTGGCGAGCCAGCAAAAGTGAGCCCAGGGCCCATGACACCTGCGCCATTGAGTCTGGGCGCGGGGGCCCGCTCAGCAACAGCGTTCGGAGTAGCGTGCGCACTGAGCGGGGTGGGGGGCATAGCGTAGCCCGCCGCACCATAGAAGAACGCGCTGGGAGGAGCGGTGGCAGTCCCGGGGTTGTAGTACGCCTGCTGCTCTTGCTGACCGTGATGGTAAGCGGCATCTGGGCGAACTGGCGAGTATGGGTATGAGTAATCCATGAAGTCACGCGAAGGATAGTATGCGCCGAATGGGCTGTAAGGCTGCATGGGGTGATGTGGTGCGGCGCTGGGGTGCGAATGGAGCACGAGCTGCGGAGGGGTTGGTTTCTGGCGGATAGACTCATCGACACCGCCAACGGAAAGGCGGCTAAAGGCCATGGTGGCGTCCTCAACGCTGGTGTTGACGGCGCTCGACTCGTAAGAGCTGCTTAAGAGGGACGAGGTTGAGTGGCCGGCCAATGGAGATGAATCTGAGCCAAATGTTGACTGCTTGGCAGACCCTGGGCTGCCACCTACGGCTTCAAAGCGCTGGAGAAAGGGAGAAGAATAAGGAAATGGCGAAAAAGGTGGAAAAAAAGACGTACTCGTTCGTCGTCTTGCATGGGGAGTGCCCTGGGTACTGCGAGGTTCTGAGCGTAGGAGGGAGCATAGTCCCATCCAGCATTTGAAGGGGGCGGGACGGGCCATGCATTGTTCGCGGGCTGGAAAGATGATGCAAGTGATTAGCGTCCCCGAGGACGAAACCAGGAACAGCGGCCTAACGACAGGTAGCGCGATCAGAACAATGCCCTCGCTCACCTGCTGTTGCCACGCGTTCGAGGATGGGCCCCTATTCATGATGAGCGGACCCGAATGAGACCCGCCTGGACGGTGTTGACTCTGTATAGACGGGATCAATACTATCGACAGACAGGGTGGGCTCGGGAGGAACGGGAGGAACGAGACGGGTGGGAGTGGCGGGAGTACAAAATAGACTTACCTGCTTGTGAGTGTGGTGAGTGTAAGGGGTTTGGCGGCTGCTAGCCGTTGTTGGAGCGGCGTTTCGGGTGCTGTAGCTCATTTGAGAGGAGAAGCCAACTGAATAGATCAGCGAAGAGAAGAGAGAGCTTCGTAAGTAAAACATCAGACATCAGGCGTGCGGCGTGTAGCATGTAGCATGTAGCGTGCTCGGTATAGCATGACTGCGACTGCGGTGATGGGTGGTCCGCTAGTCGTCGAATCCTAATATGAATGGAAATAAAATAAAATAAAATAAGAAGTGTCGATAACATAACATGATCCGCTCAAAGTGTTTGAGCGTCATTCAGTGGATTCAGTAGGCAGCAAGCAGCTGACGCCGTTAGCGTGCCCGACCGTGGGATGACCGAGAACCGAGGTCAAATTTTCAAAGTACGTACTGGAATTTGCTAGCGGACGCGACGCAGTGAGTATCAAAAGCAAGAGAGCTGGTGGACCAACGCGTCCAAGTCAAATGAGTCGAAATGAGGGTTGGTGGATTGTGGACGAGATCGACGGAGAGCAGTTTCGGGACCTATTCGACTCGTCACAAGCCTTTGCTCTGAGCGTGTCGCGTTGTGGCGAGGCGAGTCGCGAGAAAAGTTATAGGGCTGCGGGTGC
>Ga0307515_10019585_pt1 | contig 12160 bp, 18 predicted proteins | sample 17_EM_MG_FD_194513 | JGI IMG/M metagenome (GOLD analysis project Ga0307515, IMG submission 194513) | Populus trichocarpa ectomycorrhiza microbial communities from riparian zone in the Pacific Northwest, United States - 17_EM | ecosystem: Host-associated > Plants > Roots > Unclassified | place...
TGTGAATGGAACTGCCTGACCCAAGACATTCCATAAATTCGTTTGTTCTAAAATCGTGGCCTGTATCAATTGAATAAAAAGGGCTGTTTGTTGTGAATTCTTCGGCAAATTACATTTGTGTGGTTTGTGTTTGGCTTATCCTTTTAATTGTCCAGTGCCCTCATTTTTTTCCGAGTGGTTTATTTGTGCCCACACTAGCCTTTTTGTTGTCTTCGTCGTCGTAGACGTAGCTGACGATGTGATCAGACTTCTACAGAGCACCTCGACGAACAGACACCACAATAACGACGGAAATGCCGACAGTGACACACAGATGGATAATCCGAATGACCCCGCCATCGCGCACCTATTCCCCCCAGTGATTGCTATCTACAAGCCCGTTTCTCATGCCTCACAGACGCGTAGGACGTTCCTCACCGAAGGGTATCGAGCGCCACTAGTGCGCGGCGTGGACGAATGCCAGTGAACGCACGCAGGACGCGGAAGCCCCCATACAACCGGAGTCGCCGAGAAACCCGGCGTCATTAGTCAGAAGCACAGCACCAGTCCACTATTGCCTCCGAGCCTTCCTCTCCCTCATGCCTAGCCTTTCTCTCTCTTATTGCCGCCGAGCCTCTCTCTCCCTCCTACCACTATATTCCCCGCCCTCATCTAAGGCTCTTTGGGGCTGGTTTCTAGCTTTAAAAGGGAACTGAACTGTGCGACCCTGAACTGTCGTGCGTGATGTCATTAGCCTGCTCACTGACCAAAACGTTCTCATGTCAATGCTCAGCCATTTGAAGGGAAAGCTCGATCTCTTCACCACGATGAACGTTTTCAATCCTCTCCGGTCACAAATGGAGGCGATTTTGAGTTCCTATTTGCGTTGCGGCCTCGTGCTCATCCCGATCGCCACCGGAATATGGGTTATGAACATGTATATTGCATCCCGACGTGCCTTCGCACGAGTTCGTCGAATTTCCGTTCACTCCGAGGTGGGACCATCTGACCACGTATGTGTTTGAAGATTGGGTACCTCCCTGGCCACGTCTCATTTATCCCTGTGGCGAGCATCTCCGCCAGACTGTTGCCCCAGATGAAATTCTTCAACGAACGGCCACCAGGATGGCGAACCAAATACGATGGTGAGAAGGATCGGAATGACCTTGATGCTCCGTACTTATGGTTGGTGTAGTATTCAAGGAAAACAACTGCGACATCATCTCTTCAAGGTATATTTATCCAACCCCGCGAACTGTCCTAGTGATTGCCGATCCTAATGTCATCAAGGTAAAATTTTACTCATCTTCCATACCGGCCGCTAATACATATATATAATTAGGAGATAGCGATTAATCGTATTGCATTCCCTAAGCCAATTGCCATCTACAGGGTTCTCAAAATTTACGGTGATAACGTTGTCGCCACAGAGCACGATGAGGTGACAATACCCGTCTTTGTGCGAAATTTACTGATGCATAGTCGCCAGTGGAAGAGGCATCGAAAAATTGGGGCGCCGGCTTTTAGTGAAAGGAACAATTCGATGGTTCATCGCGAGACAACACGCACCGTCCTGAATCTCTTCGATGCCTGGAAGTCAGAAGGAATGATCGACGTTGTAACCGTTAACAATATGGCTGACGTGACCTTTGAGTTGGCACTGCAAGTCATTGCTGCTGCTGCGTTTGGGTACAACGTTGCATGGAAAGAGGAAGGACGTCTTCCTGAAGGCCACACAATGGTACGCTCTTGCTGCTTTTGATGATCAATTGTACCTACTCCGCCTGCAGTCATTCAAGCACTCCTTACAAGTAGCGATCAGCAATATTATCTGGCGCGTTATTCTCCCAGATTGGGCACTTGGATTATACAAGAAAGGCAAGGAGATCCGTGAATCCTTCAAAGAGTTGGGGTTGTATATGCAAGAGATGATTGATAGCCGGAAGGAAGCCCTCGAACAGGGGCTGGAACATTCTGATCTCTTCAGCAGTCTCCTTCGTGCAAGTTCCGAGGGTGATAAAGGCGCTCTGACTGATCAGGAACTCATGGGTGAGTTTTGGATCGCATTGTAAGCCCTCCACTGATCCCCGGTACAGGAAACATGGTGCGTATCACATATCTCTGAAAAAATTAAACTAATATATTATAGTTCGTCTACATCCTTGCGGGGCACGAGACAACGTGAAACTATTCCCTAAGTGTTCTAAACGATGATACTGACCACAAACGCCCCTTCCCGGCGATATCGGCCCATATCTAGTGCACACTCCCTGGGTTTCACACTTGGTCTCCTGGCACTATATCCGGACTGTCAGGAGCGAGTCTTTCAGGAAGTTCAGTCGTTCGTTGTGGAGGGCAACGTACCCGTAAGCAGGGAGAGTTGACAGTGGTATCCCATTCTTCCTGACTATCACTCAACAGACATACGAAGATGTGTGCCGCATGAAGTATACACTAGGTGTCATTTACGAGTCCCTTCGCCTCTTCCCCTTGGTGACATGCCTTGCTCTCTTGACTCTTAAATAACCCTGCTGACTTTCTATAGGTGGGAGGTATTCCTAAATATAGTGAACACGATACAGTCTTTAGGACTACGAACAATTCCGGGAACGCCGTCACTGTCCCAGTTCCAGCAGGCACACCTTTAACTTTGAGCGCAGTTGGCCTGCATTACAATCGTGTGTAGCTATCTTTCATCATTCCCTACGATTGTTGACCCCTTCTTAGCAAAGCATTGGCCTGAACCACATGCCTTCAAGCCGGAGCGATTCCTGGGCGATTGGAACAAGGACTGCTTCATCCCATTCTCCATGGGCGCCCGGGCCTGTCTAGGGAGGCGGTACGTCCGATTCAGACGCATATCATTGGGATCGGTGATAACGAGGGTTTGCAGATTCTCTGAGATTGAAGCCCTGACCGCCCTTGCACTCATCGTGCTGCACTATAGGATCGAAGTCTTAGAAGAGCCGCAGTTTGCACACGAGACTCTCGAGCAGAGGAGGGAAAGGCTTCTAGAGGCGCGGAGTGGTACACTGACCCTGACCCCGGTACGCGTTCCCCTTCAGCTCATTAGACGCAAGTGAACCCGCAAATATGGGTGGATGGACAATTTTATGTATATGGTGGAACACTTTAGGCTAATTTATCTCACCGCTCGGGTTGGCCACTACAAAATAATCATAGAAATAAGCACATTTCAATGCTGGGGATAAAGGCATCCACTGGCGACAAACAGAAGCCAATTGATCAGATTTCAGATTTCATATGATTCACTTCAATGCTATATCAGGTGTGGTCAAGGGGAGACCGCACAGGCGGAATCTAAATGCTTGGTATGAGAATTTGAGAACTCTGTATTGCTATGATGCTTTTTTTTGCGTTTCTCATGACGTTTTCAACGATGAGGGACGCGATCACTGTCTCCTGATATGAAGTCGCATTTGGTCGAATACATACTCCCATTCGGCCGCATCTTAGCTTCACCTTAGATTTGCGTTCGCCAATATTTCATCTCCAATGATACAGGGTGGGCGACGCCCTGCTCAACGCCGCCACGATGGAACGTACAGCCCAAAGCATACCCTGAATTAACTCTCATTGCAATATATATAGCACCTTCGCCATACCATATTAACCCTCAGGATATTCATCAGACAGCCCAGTCCTCCGTTCCTGTTCAAAGAACCATTATGAAAGTCCAAGACAGCGTTCAAGAGCTTTCTCAACCACATCCGCACATAGCGCAAAACCTCGTAATACGTACTCTGGAAGTAGCACGGAACAGTTAAACTATTTTCTCATTTTATAGTTAGCAGAGCATTATGGTATTGATTGATCCACACGCCTCACAGCGCACCGGACAAATCGCTTAATTCTATTCATGGCTCCATTCGACCAACGAAAGGAGCTATTAACAGAAGAATCAACACACCCATTTCAGGCTCGAGTTGCAGCCCGAACACGACAGGGTAATTGGAATGCATGCACATGCAATGGGTAAATTCCATTTTCTAATCGTCAGCGGGTACAAACATTCTTTGCTCCCGGTGGCCATTATAGGTACGACACAACTTCAATCGCCAATTATGTCCTCTGTTTCAAAGGCACTTCGGGAAAATAGTCCAGCAAACTCCACAGTATCCAGAGTCGGGGTCGAATACATCAAATCGCACTAAAAAAATAGATAGGCAAGTTCCATGTGGGGAATACGGTCCGCGACACCTCAGGAGGCCTTGCGAAGACGATTCTTATCTCCTTTAATCCCTCGAACAGCGTGTTGGTTACCCCATGACAGGAGGTATCCTGTATACCCTCCAAATGGCTGTAGCTACGCCGTCTGCCGCTCAATACTGAAGTCTGCCATTTATATGTGAGATCCTTAGAACCAGTCGCACGAGCTTTGTCAGGTGCTCGATAATAGAATAGAAGGATATGTGAAAGGTAGTACCTGCTGAGGGCAACAAGAAGACAGAGGCCCTGCTCGCTCTCCAACCGGGAAACACAATGAGTGCTGCCATAGCTCCTATTGAATACGTCGCCAATTGTGCATTGTGTGGCGGTACCTAGGAAGGCGGTCCATATCTGTTTCGGAGGGATTTGCCGGTGCGTGAATGCTAGGCCAGGCCTGTTGAGTTGATGATTCCTCACCTATTGTCGATCTCAGAGACCATCCATATGATGAATCTCCTAGTCAACTCCAAAAGCACAAGTCGACAGTAATGGTAATCATTCAAGTATCCAGCAGTCGGTTCTTCCATGTCTCATAAAGTCGACGATCATCCCCCGCGCTAATGGGCCCTCCTGGTACTCCAGGGTAATCAGAACTATCGCTGCGAGTGACTGGGTACCTTGCTTCCTCTGCCTGTCCAGCCCAATCAAAATCGATCAACATGGCATTCCTTTCTTCCCCCGGTTTTAGCATGATGTTCACCATTCGAAAGTCGCCATGAACCATACTCTGAGAACCTAAGCAATCGAGAATGCCCTCCAGTCGTTGCAGCAGAGGCGTTCTGCGGCCCTCTGGGGTGCTACCTCCACCGTATAGGTTCTCACGATAGTCGAAGAGCGTTATCCAGTCAGCCTCCAGGAGTTGCATGACGACCACACTGGCGATGTCTTCTAAGTGGGAAATTCTGTATAACTGAGGTGCCATGCCCTGGGTCGCGAGATGGCGATGAACGGCCTCGCCATACGAAGGATGAGGAAGCACTTTGGCAAGGACCCCTATCCCACCGAACCTTGCGTCATAGATGAGGTTACGATAATCGATGGTTCCAACTGCGGTTTCCCAAAATTCCTTGCGGGGCCGTATGAATTCCAGCCGTTGGTTCGCATCAGTATTGGGAAGTTCGGAGAACACGCGTGGCAAACCAGGTGCGCTTCCTGGCGCCGGGTTCGGGCTAGGTAGAATTATCAGAACGAAGAAATTGTAACCGCCAGGACCTGAGAAATCATACATATTAATTTCCTGAGCGATAATGCCCAAACAAGAGTAAAGAGCAAAAAGGTTTTGCGCAAGTTCCATGGTCCTGCCATCCCGACGACAGTCCGGATATAGTAGGCTGTAGGAAAGTGGTTCTACAACGATCTGCTCCCCATCTTTAAAAGCACCAGCGATCCTTAGTTCTTCGTCTGCGCGAACCATTTTAGTAATGTTCTTTTTGTTCTAAGTAGAAGACTGACCGTTCAAGCATGCTATGAGCGTTGGAGCGCCACGGGCTAAAAGGTTAGAATTTGTCTCCTTTAATGCTTCTGTTGTTGTTTCGTAGGCTCGACAAGCTTGCATATACGCATCGCCCTCCTTTCCTTTTTTTATTTCGATGAGCAGCACGGTGCTTCCATCTACCGAAATGGTGGTGTCTATTCGTGCAGATGCTGTCTCTCCTTGCGGCGTGTCTGTCGACCACTGGGAGAAGAGCGGTTTGGTAGTCTGGAGAAATGCACTCCTTCGAGCGCCCTCGTTATCGAAGTGATTCGCCATAGTATCGCATAATTCTCTAGCGACATGCAGCGCAATCCTTGCCTCAGGCGTTGTAGGGAGCGCTTTCTTGCTGAGCGAGAGATACTTGGCAAAAGCACGATGAAGCAGGAAGATCGGAGGGCCACGGCACTGGACCGGGCGCATGCAAAGCATCGGGTTCGGGAGGGTTTGTAGATCTGGCCAATTATGTGCTTTTGCGTACTCCGATGGCGGTGGTTTATTAAGTAAAATTGCTTTGATGTCTAGGGGAAGTAACGTTTAGCTTTCCACCAATAGTTCACCCAGTGAGAAAACAGACCTGGCAACATCTCCTTTGCCTTTTTTATCCTCCTGACAACACTACCGAGGGATGCCTTCACGCGGCGTCGGACTACCTGCTCCCCCGTTCCTGGATCACCGATGTAGTCTTCGTATACAACTTGAGTTACCTCTAAGAACGAGTTAATATCGTCGAGCTTGGCGCCAATACCCTCTGCCGCCGTGGCACGCAGTTGGGAGAGTTCCATCTCCAACAAGCCGATATCCAATGGGACAACACCCCTCCGGCGCTCCTTCCGTTCCCTGTTGTTGAAATCTTTGAGGGATTCAGATGTCGCAGGGCCCAACATATTCAGGAGTTCCTGGAACACGTCGCCTATCTTGGCCTGATGCGGAAGTGTCTTTTTCCTTTTGCCTTCTCGATCATTTATGCTCGTATCCGCATCTTCAGATAATGAACGGGCGCGCTTGCGGGGCTCGCGACGCGACATGGTAGGGTGAATGAGCGACAACAAAGCATTTATACAAATCGGTTTACAAACCCTGCATCCTGCTCACATTACATCATCATCAGAAGCAGCCCTTATGCTTTCTGTAAGTCTGTTTCCTATTACCACTGTTGTCCCAAGCATGACATTCATCCCATTCTTCTGATTTGGACTGTCCTCAGTCCTCAGTCTCTGCGTTTCCGATCGCTGTCTCTGTAACGACCCGACCCCGGATCATTTTTGAGGCAGTTAGTTTGGCAGTACCGTGACGTTTTCTCTGCCATTCGTATCCATGGGTCGTGTGCGCGCTTCCATCCAGGGCATTCCGAGGACGATTGAATGTTGTTCTATCGGCATAATATCCATTACAATAACTTCAATATGGGATCGGATTCGAAGTCGAAGGATGGCTTGTTCATTTACGATCGCCAATATTCTTCCGTGTATATCTTTTGTAGTCAATGGAGATCGTCGGAGTATCGTCTGTATTCTGTGTTCCTTCACTAAATCTTGATGAATAAAGTTTGCAGTCGCTCCTGTGTCGAGCATCGCCTTAGCGTTGATGATCCCGTTGATTTCCACTGGAATGGTAAAGTGTTTCGCAACCCGATATTGTGTCATTGCAAAAAGCGAAGCTATACTATGTGCATTCCGAGGCTTTGTAGCCGAAAGAATGGGATCGATTTCTTTCGGCCATGAAGAAAATCCGGGATATTTTGCGTAAGATCGGCTGAGGACCACTCCCAATAATTCAACCGCAAATCTCCATCTCGGCGTTGTGAATTTTACGGTCTTCGTAGGAATTCAGAACCTTGTAAACGTTATGCCCGTTGCCGCCTTTAGGGCCAACGCGGCACAAGCTACCATCGACGCTCAAATACAATGAGAGTAACCCCTGTTTATATTTGAGCGTCGATGGTAGCTTATGCCGCGTTGGCCCCAAGGGTGGCAACGGGCGCGGCATAACCGGTAAGTTTACAATGTTCTGAATTCCTACGAGGGCCGTACCAAGGCCGAGACGGAGATTTGCGAGTTAGTAAATGCCCAAGCAACCGTTGTACAAGCGATGAATCAAGCCGTCCAAAACCCGCTACAACCTCCGCGATCGACTATTAAAGCCCCAAAGCTGGAGTTCGATGGCGCCCCAGGAGAAAAAGCAAGAGGGTTTATTACTGGGTGTACTACGGACAGAATGTTACGCCCGGGAGACTTCCAAAACGACGAAGTCCTCATCGCCTGGGCCATAGCGTGTATAACCAACGATTCGAAAGCCGCTTCATGGAAGGCACATTGGCTAACTCTGCGGACTGAAAACATCTCCGCTGGACGCGCACAACCTATCACACTTACCGATTGGGACACTTTCGAACAAGAATTCCTTGGAAATTTTGTCGATCCCTCCGAGACTCAGCGAATGCAACGGCATCTCGTGGAAATGAGACAGAAAACGTCCAGCCGGGACCATACTCGAGAAATCAACCGCGCAGTGCTCCTCGCCGGAATGAACGGAAACGCAGCGCTTCCATAGCTACATCGGACGTACAACGTGAACTCCTGCGGGAAATGTACAGTTTCTTGAAGGAAAAGAGTAGGTCGGCTCTGTAGGTATCGCCATGGAAGTGCTGCATTTCCGTTCATTCCGGCGAGGGGCGCTGTGCGGTTGATTTCTCGAGTATGGTCCCGGCTGGACGTTTTCTGTCTCATTTCCACGAGATGCCGTTGCATTCGCTGAGTCTCGGAGGGATCGACAAAATTTCCAAGGAATTCTTGTTCGAAAGTGTCCCAATCGGTAAGTGTGATAGGTTGTGCGCGTCCAGCGGAGATGTTTTCAGTCCGCAGAGTTAGCCAATGTGCCTTCCATGAAGCGGCTTTCGAATCGTTGGTTATACACGCTATGGCCCGGCCAGGCGATGAGGACTTCGTCGTTTTGGAAGTCTCCCGGGCGTAACATTCTGTACGTAGTACACCCAGTAATAAACCCTCTTGCTTTTTCTCCTGGGGTGCCATCGAACTCCAGTTTTGGGGCTTTAATAGTCGATCGCGGGGGCTGATGTAGCGGGATATGGACGGCTTGATTCATCGCTTGTACAACGGTTGCTTGGGCATTTACTAACTCGCAAATCTTCGTCTCGGCCTTGTGAATGTTACGGCCCTCGTAGGAATCCAGAACATTGTAAACTTACCAGCTATACCCGTTGCCGCCCTTGGGGCCAACGCAGTATAAGCTACCATCGTCACTCAAATACAAACAGGGGTTACGCTCATTGTATTTGAGCGTCGATGTTAGCTTGTGCCGCGTTGGCCCCAAGAGTGGCAACGGGCATAGCTGGTAAGTTTACAAGGTTCTGAATTCCACGAAGGCCATAACATTCACAAGGCGGAGACGGAGATTTGCGAGTTCTTGTTGGAGTTGGCGCGGCAGAGTGAGGAGCCTGAGGGCCCGAACTCTGCCATATAATATACACGAAATCATCGACTACAGTGAGACAGTGTGGTGTATTACTAATCGTAAGAATGAGCCTCAACGGTGCCTGGCCCTGAGATCTGCGCCGAAAGTTCGGATCGGCGTAATTGAGACCTGCGCCAAAGGCCCGGATCGGCGTAGCAATACGAATCTGAATTGGGATGCAATGGAATGAATAATAACGGTCCGGGGTTAGAAGTAGTAATGACCCAGGGTCGGGTCGTTACAGTCTCCTCTAATGTAATACAAGTGAACCCACAAAACTGGCCGCATCTTCGTCCTTCCACTACGATCTCACAGTGACGTCACCGCTGCAGGGTCAGTCAGCTGTCACGGGGAGGCTCGCTCCATCCGCTGTTCGGTTGAGGCTGGGGGCATCCGTTTATTAAAATAGCACGCTCTTCAAGTCTTCGACGTTTTGTCTCTCGCACATCTTGATGTGACCAAACAGTATTATCAACGCCATTGTTTTCGGCCTCCCGAATATGCATACTCTGTCCCGCAATTCATGGACATCAACTTGGCTAATGAATCCATGCCATCTCGCATTAGCAATCTCAGTCTACGAGCCTCTCTGCTTCTGTACCTGAAACCAACATCTCGCTTCTTTCGCTTCTTGAGAATTCGACAGAGATGCTTGAGCCCAACATCATGTGAGCGCCTGTCATGTATACGTTGGCCTCAAAAGCCTAAACTTCCTCAATTAACCACAGTACTCAAGCATACTAGTTGCGTCAGGAGTAATTCCCTATCTGATGTTATCTCTTCGACATGGTCCTACAATACATTTCCTGGCGTCTGGTTGGCATGGGGTATGCCCCAGCTGGGGTGGAACCGAGGAGAGGACAAAGTGGACCAGGCACAGACTCATCTATTACAGGTTTCTATTTGGTTATGGCGAGTATTTATCATTCGCTTCTCTCAAGACGCTAGCGTGGGCTGCTCCTCGACTCAGAGGATACCCATCGAGCTTCAGTCGATTGCACTGGTCGACACCAATAGCGAATATCAAGAACTTGATTCTAGAACCAAGGCTGACTCAAGGGTGAGCATGGAAATATATCTCCAAGTTCCCTTACGTTACGCGGCTTAATTCGCCGAGCGTCGCCTCGCCTGGAAATATAAGATGCAGTACAGTCGTGATGCCTCCTAACACACATATTACCACAATGAACCCACATGGGAGTATTATTGCGGGAGATTTCCATTTAAACACATGTCTAGGTCTTCAGATCTGGTCAATACCTCCGTATGTAATTTTAGGTCCCCATTTAATTTTCACGTACACGGTGTACGGGTTAACTACTGCCTCTGACTGATATGTTACCCGTGACGTTAAGGCGCAGGCCAAGACTGCTCGTGAATATCATGCTAATAATAGCCTTCCAATCTCGCTCCCACAATGTCCACTCAGAGCCTGACAGCGGTCTAGAAATGCGCTTACCGACTAGTATCATGGTTTCATGTAAAAATGCAGCTTGAAAAAGGTTGAATAATCCCCTCAGGCAAGGGGCTTAATGTCTTGCAACAGTGCTTCAGGTCCCCATCCACAAGTACTACGCTCTTGTAGAATTCCAGGTGGTACTCTGGAAGGAGCTGTTGCGTATATGCGAACAGTTTCAAGAGCTGGTATTCGGAGGCGGCCTGGTAGCTGGTGAGGCCCTTCGCCGCCCCGTAGAACGCTATGAGTCCGCGCGGAGTAATAGAGCAAAGGGACTGCGGAATGGAGCGGAAGGGCCACTTCATTGCACTCTCCTTGAACTACGTACCTGTTAGTGCAATTCCGCCGTTAAAGGACCCATGTAGGAACTCAGAAGTCGTACGCGCACTTCGCCTACATCCTGCACGTGCCAGAATTATACACTGCAAATGCGGAAACTCATCGAGGATAGTGATGAGTCGCTCGGTGAAAGACCTGTCTTCTTATAGTGACTGGTGCATGTCACGTCGCGGGGTTCGTCGAGTTACTGGTATTAATCGCCACTTCAATACTGGAGACGCTTTCATGGTGAGTGTGATAGTGAGACAAGTAGCGCAGGCGTCGCAGAGTGCGAAACACTGTTGGTACGTACAACACGGCGCAGCACAGGACAACCCTGCCTGTTGACTGCACGGTTTGTCATAGTCACTGCTGTATACTAAGCGTAATAAATAATGGAGCCTAGACTGGCTATGTCTTGATGGGGTTGGGTTCACGCTGATGAAGCGCTGCTCTTTAAATAAGCCGTGACCAAAATCATCCCTTGGACTCTACATGCTCACCAATATGTTGATTCGATCACTATTAACAGTGATCACCACGGGTATACAAGTCGCTGGAACTTGGACTCGACCACCGTTATGCCGCGCCGCTCGTCGTCCTCTGAGACGCGTCCCAAGAAACGCCAAAGGACCGTCGAGTTCGTTGATGACCCTGAAGGGTCTCCCCCTCTTGAGAACGACAAGGGAACGCGTCCTGAGAGCATGGAGGACGCGGAGAGCTCGGAGGCACGTTTCGAATCACATTCATCACCCATTTCTCATTTGGGACCTATAGAATCATCAAATATGCCTCACTCTGATGTGCTCTGGGTGGGGTACTTTGTTGTGTTATTGATACACATTGAACCCAAAACAGAGGGCGACTTGGCTGCGCGTACTTCGACCCTATGAAGGAGACAGTTTATATACTCGAAGACACGGAAGAGAACAATCACTTCGATTTAACTACTTCAAGTAAGTCAGTCGTTGGACCAGGTTCTCAGTCTCATTTCCGCGGAGTCCTCGAGCAGATTGCTCCAGATATTGTCTTGACTACCTCAAGATCAGACGGGAGATTCGTTGATCACGTTCGACTATACAGTATGTTTTACTATGGATACGTGTCCAGTATTGGTGTTCCCTGACGCACTCCTCAGTGGAAGGGAATAATAACCTCTTTCAGATACGACCTGCAAAGGAATTCAGCATACGAAGAGGCCAAGAGCGTCTCCAAGCACTCCCATTGCTTGC
>Ga0307515_10019586_pt1 | contig 12160 bp, 13 predicted proteins | sample 17_EM_MG_FD_194513 | JGI IMG/M metagenome (GOLD analysis project Ga0307515, IMG submission 194513) | Populus trichocarpa ectomycorrhiza microbial communities from riparian zone in the Pacific Northwest, United States - 17_EM | ecosystem: Host-associated > Plants > Roots > Unclassified | place...
GAGATCTTGGCTTTGGAGGGGGGGTTAACGGAGAGGCAATCAGACTGTTAACCAACAATCCGGACAAGATGGACGCACTCGAAGAAGGAGGGGCTGAAGGTGGTGGAACGAGTCCCGATGGTGCCAAAGTCATGGGCCGCTCATCAGCAGCAACGCGGTTCGGTAGCGATTGTTCAACCCGCAGCAGAAGGTGGCACCATTCCTAGCCTGGAAACTACACACGGATCCTCTTCCCATGTTGTACACGGACCAGATCTAGATAAATACTTGAGGACGAAGGTGCTGAGGATGGGTCATATGCTGCCTATACCCGCCCACGAGGTCTGATTCTTCTCCGAAATGTTTGATCCCTCCACCCTTCGTTTTGATTATCGTTTTCGCGATCATATAGGCTCAGATATACGCCGCCTCCACTTCCTAATTGCGTTTCTCTTTGGGCGCCTGCTTCCACCCCCCTCACTTCTCCCCGCTCCTACGATTGCTTTTTCACCAACATCACCTTTTGCGCTATACCTTATCGTCCTATTATTATAGCTCTGTTGTTTGGCCAAGAACTCTCTGCATAGACATAGTTAAAGATGAATAGAATCCCTTCTCATCTCCCGGTGCAGAGATTGGGATTGATTGTTCTGCCTTCGTAAGCGAATTGGTTGTGGGAATACCTATACCGTGGATGACATTATTGCGTCGCTTCAAGGAACCTTTCACGGGGTTTGAGTCAGGTGGAGTTTACCTGAGTCTCGGATACTATGGGGCACGTTCTGAGCTTGCACAAACTCGGGAGATGAAAGGCCTGGTGGACGCGTTTGAGGTGGGGAAAGTCTCGAGGTATGTAACAACGGTCAACCAGAGGTGAATCGAATTGACATTTGGCTCGAGGATCTGGGGATCTGAGACCAACGCAGTCGGATACATCAGATGCAAGACCAAGCGAAAGCTGCCTTTTGGCTGCGGCCACATTGAACCTACAGTATTTCGTTACATCACCGTTATATCAAACACCCAGCGGACGAGACTTTCACCTCGATCGCTCATATCCACCTCCTTGAAGACGCCCGCTTTTCCTTCGTTGTCCTCACGTGGTAAAAATGTGGACATTTGGAGCAAGGACGAGAACTAAACATGATACATGAATAAGAGCACACAATGGAAACAGAAACCGGTAAATTTCTGGCGGAAAAGACCATGAATATCAAATACACGGGACAAGGGACCGGCCCATCTACGGGTTCCTCATGTTTCGTGCATCGTGAATGGAACGACGAAGAATCAATTGATTAATATCGTCACTGGTCAGTCATAATCAAGTCACAATTCACATTAAGGCTGGCGTCTGGGTTATGTGCTCGGCTGGAAGCATCCCAGCATCACACTGGTGGTGAAACGGTTATCATCCTTGCCTTCCAAGCAAGGGGCGGGGGTTCGACTCCCTCCCAGTGTATGATTTTTTCTCCTCACTCCCAAGCGAGCTTTTTCATATACAGTCATGGATCACTCGATGAGCCACCCATAATTTTCTCGCGACACACTTGTCCGCACGCTTAGATATTTGACTGGCACCTACCAGATGACCCGGTCTTTCGTCCATTATGAGGGTTTCTTGATATCTTGAGAAATGCAGTCGTAGCAACGAATCCGCGTCCCATCATCCTGTCACGCTTTTCTCCCCTCTCACCGGTGTTTGATTTTTTTCCACAACAACTTGGGTATCGGTGTCTCGCTTGTAAGCAGTAGATACACAGTTTATGTCGACGTGAATGCCTCGTAATTTATTTGGCAGCAAAGATCTTTCCCATAGCGAGAGAAGGTCATCCCGTGTTTGCAAACGTGTCAGTTTTCGCCTAATTTTTCAGTAAAATTGGCATATCTTAGGAATACCAGTAGCGATGACCATCCCAATTTTTTCTACAGTAGGTATTATACAACGAAACCCATGTATAAAATGTAGGAGGTCTAGCGGAAAGTCCACGCTCAGAATCGCCGCTGGCTCATTGGGTGATGATGGTTCATTGAGTGATCCATCACTGTAATCGTGGACGATCTTAACGTGTCGTGTAACCGGGTCGTAATACCTAAATTACACAAGTATGCGGTCTACCTATCGACGTCCATCCCGGAGGGATTTCCGGGCAACTTGTTCATCGCTTTCTTGGCTCTCTTCGCCTGTTTTTTAAGAGCCTTTCGATTTAGTGGATTGACCTGTATCGGCCCGGAGACATCTTCTAGATCGAGCGTTCTCCGTCTCTTGTTGCCCAATAGGAGGCCCGAGTCTCGTTCCATCAGCTTTCGTTGCCGAGAAGACATATTCGATAGCAGAGGTTCGTTCACAGACATCGAGGTCACCGAAGGCGAGTGTGCTCGTTTTCGGGAGCCCGTTAACATCCCTGGTTCTTCATCGTTCATAGGAATTCTGTTGTAATGCGTTCAGCCGAAATTTTGTGGGATGGTTCGGCTGCCTTACACATCCTGGCCGTTTGCGTCATCCATAGTCTCCTCTTGTTCCGCCCCCACACCAAAATCTCCTGTATCTTCCATCTCTGCGTCGAAAGCGTTATGATCGGCATCCCCAAAAAGACCGTCTAGAGTAAGGGGTTTGGATAATTCCGAGACTATTTGTGCTTGACCGACATTCTCAGCTCCCGGAGCAACGATGCGATCTCCGCCACTGCGGGTGGTAGATGGAATCGACGATATGTGGGTTGTGGGTGGAGTTGACGTGTATGGGATCTTTTCGTGGTTCCAGTCAGTGAGAACCTGCCTCGCTGCAGCTAGAATGTCGGGCGTACCACCCTGATGGCACTTGTTAGTCACCCCAAAAATGGTGAACGATGGCCAGTACCTTCAGCAGCCGCCCCGCAGTGAGAGCAATCATTGCTAAGAATTCGAGGGTTTCCTCGACCTGAGGAAGGTTGTAGATCTTCTTCAATAGGTCATGATCCGTCCTTGACAAGATCTGTTCCACCAGAGCAATGGGGTCCTCGACATCTTCGACCTTGATTGCATTACGGAGCAGAACGTTATCCTTCTTTTTCGACTTGCCACAATGGTCAAAATCGTCGTCATCAAAGACGACACCAGGTGAATCGACTATTTTGATACCCCGCTCGAGCTGGATTGTTTGAAGATCCTTGGTGTGACCCGGTTGGGCGGCCACGGAACACACCTGAATTCAGGGGGTTGGGAGTTGAAAAACGCCTACGAAGCGGGGACCGCATACCTTTGCTCGCTTCAAAGAGTTGATTAAGCTACTCTTCCCGACATTGGGATAGCCCACCACGCCGACGGTTACGCTCTGAGAAGAGCTGGGTTTGTATGCCTTGAGCAACCGTACCAGGGCAGGGGCCGTTGTCGAGGAGAGATTCGTTCTTTGGTGGGAGGAGGCAGAGCGGAATGGGAGAGTAGGGGCCGAGTGCCTCAGATATCGTAACCACGCCTGGGCGTTATCTTTTGGCACAAGATCCACCTTGTTCAATACGAAGATAAGTTTCTTCCCCTCGCTCTCTCTACGTCTGACTTCTTCCTCGACGAGGCGACTCCTACAGCCTTCCGGGTCTCTAGCATCCAAAACCAAGAGGATAATATCGCTCTCGTCGATGACCCTGTGAAGCATTCGAATGTAGTGTCTCCTTGCTTGCTCTTTTGTTTTCTGCAAAACGTCTGCGGACGAGGGAGGGTCGATCTCATCTTCAACGGACGTCGAGGCTTCAGCAAGCTCGGCAAGTGATGATATAGTTGGTTCAGAGGCCATCTCAGCATCAGGGCCGGGATGGGGGGTTGTAAGGGTCTGTGGCAATGACTGTTCATTTTCGGGGACGTTTTCCGACGTGTAATCACTCGCCTGTCTCACCCTCCTATTCTCTATACTCCGCACCTTGGCGGATAAGTCGGGTAATCTTGGGATGCCAGGGTCCTTCTTGAGCCCTAGTTGAAAAGTATGTGAACCTTGTGGCTAATTCGTACGAAGGTAGTGCATACTGGACTTTACGGGGACATCGTGTTTCTTGAGTTCTCGAAGGGAACCGTTCGTCAGAAGGGTGCAGAACGGGCACCAATGGCGGGCAGAGACTCACTATTTCTCCCCATTCCTAAGAAAGAGCGGTCTGTGGTAGAGCTGGCTCGGATCCTGATTTTTTTTCGAGAATTTCAGAAACTTGAAGAGTCCGGACGCTGAGATCTTCCTTCACCCACGTGATCAGGGAACCTTCATCCTAGAGTAGTCCGGACTCCGAGGCTTACGACCGCCATGTCTGACGACCCAGCCGGGGCTTGTGCAATCGTTTGTTGGACGGTGTGTCTGGAACTGTTTGGCGGAATCTGCCTCGACTTTGCGTCAAGCAGTAAATCTCCTCGGGCTCTCTTTGCTCGCACTTCTGATTCTCCTCTGCAGCCCACCCGTGCACCAGCCGTCTTTGCCCATGGCCATCCGACTCTGGCGCGAACAATGAAGTCGAAGATGTAGATCCGGGAGAGCGGGATCTTCTGATACCCAAGTCTCAAGCGCAGGGGGGAACCGCTGCGGCCGTAGTTCACAAAACCCAACCACTACCGTATCCAGCCATGTCTCAATCGTCGTCTGGCCCATGAACTAGTCTCGTTAGTTTGCCCGTGTCCAATTTTTTATCGCATTCTCCCAGCAGCTGTAGCATTTATGGGTTGACTGTGGATTGCCAGATGTAATAGTATACTGTATTTGCCTTTTCGATGATTAGAGGCTGTCGGCATGAGCTTGAACTTGTGAGTAACACGAGCTGCAGTTTGGACTTGGCGAAGATTTATCCAAGTTTCCCGCCGCCTTAGTTGTGTCATAGGGATCCAGCTACTACTCGGACGCAGACAAAGCCCGGGGCCTTAGCAGCCTCGCTAAAGAAAAAAAAACACGATAACACGCCCCCTTCTCTGTCGGTGGCTGGTGGGCGTCAGACATCTTCAGACATTCGCGAGTTCCTCACCCGGAACTTCCCATGCTATCCGCTGCATGGCGTCGTAAAAACTGTACAGGGGGGCGCAAGCCTGACTATGAAAACCGCCCCAAGGCAAGAGCGCTTACCGCTGCCACTTTCAAAGTTGTCCAACCAATCAGATCGCTAAGCGCGGGTAGCCTTATCCATCCCCGCGCCGTAGCTTTCACACACGAAACGTTTCGGGCACCGTCTCGTGAACAGTAAAGCATTTTTTTCGGAGGGGTTGTGAGGGCCCTGATACAAGACTTCAGCTACCGGTACAGTACGATTTCGGATAAGGAGTGTCAGGACAACGTTAAAGACGGAAAGTCGGTACACTCATAGAAGAACAACGTAGCGTACGATACATAGGGCTGTGCTGGGAACCAGTGCGTGTCATGACTTGGAGGTCCTGAGGATGTAAGGGGCGTGGACATCCCTCGTGAAAGGTAAAAGGTACACTTCATCCACAGTCTCCGGGCCGCGCCAGAGGTTACTCTGTGAATGGGGGGTAAACGAGGGGGCGTAGTCCTTGCAGCTCGATGCACGGAAATGTTTTTTGAATAGGTCTAGCCTCGTCATATACTGACCAGGGCCTAACTGGCACTGCAAGTACTTCGGAGCGTCCGTGCCTCTGCGAAACGGATTTTGGCACTCGAACCCACGATCCTTAAAATGTGTGAGTCTGTGACGGGGGACCCGTCCGGCATTTTTCGACCAATATCCACAGCCTGGCAGACGACAGAAATTTTCTTTCGTGAGTATCTTGATTGTTCCGTTGAGATCGACCGTGATGTCGGCCAGCTTCCCGTTAATCTCGGTGATAGAAATGACGGGGTGGTAACCTCTTCTATCAAGTGCCGTGAAGGAATACGGGTTCTTCTCGGTAGGGTCCTTTATCTCCGCAGGCACGAGTCCGCGGGTCCGGAGGAGAGCGTTGTAACTTTCTGTGGAGAACTTCAGAGGAACGATGTGGGTGACCAACGTCGGATATTCCGTGACGTAAACGCTGGGGGGTTGGCAGTGTCCCGGGGTTTGGGTTTGGGCCTCCTGGGTGCTCCTCGGGGCGAATTTATCTTCGTCGAGAGTACCCGATGAGAAATCTGTGGGCATAAATGAGACTTTGTGTCTTGCGCAAGAATCGAGTTGGTGAGAGGTCGCTCACCAGTAGAAAAACAGGAGACTTGTGACTCCGGGGCAGGTTGCAATATGTTCTCATGTTGAAGTGACTCCGAGACGCGCGTGAAGACGTCTTCCGTGGCAGGACAGTAAAACGACTCAGAATGTAAGTCCGTCAGGGAGGGTGTTGCGTTAATTGGCGACTCGTCGGACGTGTGGCCGCCTGTGAGGGGTGGATAACCGACCCGGTAGTCGTACCCAGCGGGATACTGGGGGATGGGACGGTGGACGATGGGGTGTCGTACGGACTGACCGACATCCTGGTTGCAAATGTTAATCCGAAGACCATAAATTATATCCAAAGCAACCCGCTCACGGTGTATGGGATATATTCCCACTGTGATATCGCGTCCTGAGTTTCCGACGTCGAACTTTGGCGTGACCTCGAAACCAACTCCGGGGAATCTGACAGGGTTTGTTGGTTGGTGTCCGTAGTGTAGATGGGGTCATCCTGGAAGAGATCTTCGGTCGGGTAGAAAACAGAGTCATCGAAATCTGGGACGGTTTGGTCAGTGTCGGAAGTGGGCCATTGGAAGAGCTGTTTGAGCATTTGGAGTGCAGCCGACCGAACAAAGCGAGAGATTGTATCGGTGGTAGAATAACATTGACGAGGGGGAGCGGGGTAGGGTGGGCTACTTATACCAGGGGGGTCAGCCTGGTATTACGTGCTACACTGTTTGAAGTCGGCCGTGGACCGGTTTCTATGGCCCTGGGGCAACATCGTGAATAGTAATCGATTTCAATCGACCGTGAAGGACAAACGGTCGCTTTCGTGTTTCACGGACGGAGGTCTAGTGTTCTCCTGGAAGGAATCCCCATCCCTAGGAGCTCTCAAGGGAAGTACATCCTTGCGACGGCACCTAGGTGACTGCAGTGAGTGATAGAAATCACGTTAAAGAGCGGGGATACTGTGAGTTACCCAGGAGGGTCCGGGGTCCGTGGGTGGGGTGGTGGCCGTGGGGTGATCGACACCCGAGGGATGACCAAGTCACCAACCCGGAACCCAGCGTGGTGCCCAGAGATGGATCACAACCGATGGTGAACTAAGCCGGGGCAAGTCCGGGTGATCGTCCATCGTGTGGTCTGTTTGGTAGCCAGGAGGGAAAGTACTTAGATACCGTAGGTACCATTCGAGTTCGCAGGTGAGCGCCTTCTCTCGCCCTGACTACCGGTGTGGGCTTTGATCGCCTCGCCGGGAGCAGATTTAGAAGGACACGCGAGTCTACAAAAACATACGGTCATTGGCGGTGCATGTGAGGTACCTGGTCCCCCGCGCCCCCATAGATATCAGAGGGGCCTTTCGGAAGACCAAACTCCCCACGGCCCACATCCTCATGGCATCCGCAAACGCGAAACCGGTCACCAGATCCCGTCCGCGTTTTCAAGTGGTCACGGTCATTTGTCCATTGTCCGGCCCGTCAAAAGGTCCCATCCTTCCAACCGCTCATGGAGGATATGATCGAGCGTACCGTAGTAGTGAGGACACAGGTCGTTCCAAGTAGGATCCTTTCCCCACGAGGAGGTAAGCATTAAGTGAGCTTCTGAACACTGATACCCGTATGCTGCAATGTGGCCGCTGGGCTGCGAGGTGTATCGTAGCCCAATCTCCCCACGATTCGTCATTGTTTAGCATTAGTAGTACGGGGGAGTCCGCGTTTTCCCATCCCTACCACACACGCTGACAGGTCCCTGTGTGTTAGGAGGACCGAAAACAAGCAGGGCTGTAGCTGTTGAAGGAGGTGTCTGTCGACGGGGATGGAAGGTTGCTTACGGTGCAAACCGTCCACAGTTGCAAACCAGGCAACACGGAGTGGAAACGATTGAAACTAGACGCGGAAGCGGTGAGACCTGCCATGGGAATTCGTGACTGTAGCTGACCAGGGTACGCTGGCGGCTCACACTGCATTCCCTCTGCGGGCCCGCACGTCGATCAAACTTGATGAATCACTAGCGGTAACTCGGCTGCAACGTTACAATTAATATCTGCTATAAAGCGTGAAAGGACGGTCTGTCAGTACAGTAACCACCGCAAGTAGCCCCCGCCCTCTAATGTCTTCGAAAAACTTTGAATCCTCCTCCCAATTCTTCACATTCAAGGACTGTCTCGCCAGACGACTTCTGTCGACCTCGAACCTGCTTACAGATGGTTCTGAAGGTTCGGATGATCCACTGGACGATTTCACCTCCTACCTGGCCTCAGAAGTTTGGCCCTCTCTCCCTATATCTCTTCATGGCGCTTCATACGAATCTCTCTCGTCAGACAGCATACTGAAGGGAATGGCGTCGGATCCGTCCTCTATCCCACTTGACGCGATTCCAATCCCGACTTCGTTCTTCGATACCCTCACGTCCTATTCCCTCTTCGGGGACGCGGAAGATTGCACCCAATTCCTCCGCAAGGTCCTCTCCGACTACTTGACCGAAGCGACTGCACCTCCGCCAGTTTGGAAACAAACCCGGACAAAGGAATGCGAGATCTGCGAACGGAGTTGGGTCAGGTTGACGTATCACCACCTCATACCAAGGTCTGTCCACGCCAAGGTTCTGAAGAAGAAGTGGCATCCCGAGTCGATGCTCAATTCCGTTGCCTGGCTTTGTCGGTGGGTAGATTGTGTGAACCCTCACCTCGCAGTTGCTAAAGTTCCTAGTAGGCCGTGTCATTCAGCCGTACACCACATTGCCTCGAACGAGGACCTGGCACGATCTTTCTACACCGTCGACATACTCCTTGAACGCGACGACATACAGAAGTGGAAAAAATACGCTTCAAAGCAGAAGTAAGCGTAACGAATGTGTAATTGTCCGGTTTAATACATTTGGATGAATACGTCGTTATAATCAGAAAAGGAAGATCCGCAGGTATTAAGCATCGTGGTAGAATAATGGATAAAGTCCGTGGCAATATCAGCCATCAAAGTTTGGCGTTGATGTGAATAGCAACGGCACTCCTGCTACCGATGTTGTAACTGAAGCTTCCGTTCGAACCAACGGTAATGGTTGAGCCTGTGCACGAGCCGCCGTTCTTGACACCGTCAACGACGTTGCAGTACGTTCCGGCCGGAAGGCTCGTCTGGAAAGTCGAGCTCCAGCCCTGGTCGGTGTTGTTGATGACTACGAATCCAGCGTTTCCTCTTCCGAAAGCGACACGTTGGGAAGAGGGTGAGACCCAGTTGGTGATGCCCGCAGTTTGAACAGCGTTTCTGAAACCAACCATTCCGGAGATGGAGGTCCAGCGATGCTGGCAGTACCAACTGTTAGCTCCCCCATTACCGGAGCAAGCACCTGTGTTTCCGTTGGGAGCACCCGAATCCCCGTTACTGAACTGATAGCTGGACAAAACTGTGGGAGAACCGAAGGGATGTGCCAGGATCCACACATGAGCAAGTGTGTACATGTTGTTTGCAGAGTTAACCGTCAATGTTCCCCCGCTACGTTCGGTGTCATGGTTGGCAACGAAGGTGTTGGAGGAACCGCTGTCGCTGGGAGAATATCCATTGGACTCTGGGCTACGAAGGGAAGCGATACCGCCGTTCTCGAAGGCGGACTTGAGGGCGAAAGCGTACTGGAACGCCTGGGCTTGACCGATCCCCGTGTATTCACCAGGAGTAACTCCGGCTCCGCCACCGTAATAAATCTGCGGTGTACTTCAGTCAGTCAGCAGGCTATGATCGCAGAGGGGGCCTCATACCTCTTGAGTGACGTAGGAGGGTTTCCTGTTCAGGCGGTCAAAGATCGCCCGAAGATCGTCAACGGGCATGTCTGAGAGAGGGGCATTAGTGAACCAGAATTTTAAAGGGGCAAACAGCAATGTGTGACTTACGCTTGGCAGCGTCGATGCGGAGGCCATCAACTCCCAAACCCAGGAGTTCATTGGCGTGATCAACAAGCTTGCCGCGAACGTAGTCGCTTTCTGTAGCCAAGCTGTAACGGTCATGAATTAGCTTGACAGCACAAACCATGTTTCCACAGAGGGACGTACTCGGCGAGGTTGGCAAGTTCACAGTTCTGGACTTGCGAACGATCGTCCCATTGTTGAATATCATTGTCAGGAGTACCACAGTAATGGAAGTCTTGTGCTTGATAAATCCCGGGGTAATTATAGTGCGTGAATGCTGTGAATTGGGCATAAGACCGAATGGAATGATCTAGGTCTGAGTGTAAACGCACGGGATCCTGCAACACCGGTGCCGCTGTTCGAGCCCGCCATGTGGTTGAAAACGACGTCTAGATGGTACGAGGGCTCAGGATACCAAGGTGTGAGTGACGGGGATCAGGATAGACGCACCAGCGATGACTCCAACACCGGCATTGTGACAGGTGTTGACCATGTTCCGGTACTGGTCGACGGTGCCACGTTTGGATTGGAGCTTGTAACTGACGACCTGGTAGTCTGTCCACCATTGGCTACCCTGGATGTGTTCTGTTGCCGGGTTTACTTGAACATAGCCATATCCTATTGGGCGGACCGGAGGTGAGAGACGGAACGGGGAACGTCAGTGGAGTTTGCGGGCTTACCAGCGGGACCAATGAAATCTCTACATTCGTTGGCAACCGAGTCCCAATTCCACTGGAAGAGCTGAATGATGACCTCTGCCGGCAAAAGGGTTAGGACAGACAGAGTTTGGAGAGAGGCACTATAGCGGACCTTTGCCAGCAGCTTGCCTGGGTGCAGGCGCGGCCAAGGCGAGAGAGATTAGGGAAGCAAGAGCAAGAAATTTTGACATTATCGGGGATAACGAGCGTGGTTAGAGACCCAAAGTGGAATAGAAACAAGTGGGGTGGTAGGGAAACGGCGATGTCACCCTCACGCTTTATACCTGCATCTCCGGCGTCTACTAAACGTTGATATGTCGGGATGCCTTTGAGCTTCCTTCCGATCGGAGTGCGCCGGCCCACCCTTAGTACGAGCCGGTTAGGGGTAGGAACGATGTAACCCGTTCGCGCAGCCAGCGGGCAAGCCGTGAGGCTGAAACGTCTTCAGTGTATATCATCCTGATCCCTCCCATCCCCACTTGTCTTTACGGCCACACTCGCCCCATCATCGCCCCTCAGCCAGGCGGTTTACACCTCCCTGTGATCCAGGCCAGCGGTTCTCAAAGTCGCCCGTGAACTCAAGCAATTGCCGTGGCCGCTCGACTTGCGGGAAGATCACAGAAGAATCATTGGTGAGCGATCGGTTGGTCTATGTTCGTTCGTCACTCACATTGGGAGCAATGCCGAGCGAATCCCTCTTGCGACAATGAATGCTCGCTCTGGGGATCTCAGCGTCAACCGGCCATGGTCAAACCAACGCAGAGAATAAACTCTCTCGTTATCGTATCACGTTGGTTCATTCACCCAGGCCGGAATCAGCCAAGAGAGACCTCCGACTGTTCCGGTCTACACATCGTTAGGGTGATCAAGGGACTATACCGTTGATTGGCATACGGAGTAGCAGAACACCCGCCTCCGTGCGATATTCTAGAATAATGGTGTTGCCGCTAGAACGGTGGAGGCTATAACGTTCACGATCTTCTTGGTTTTGAGGACTAGCGAGCAGCCCATCGCTTCTCCCATACGAACAGCATTGGCGGCCATCTCAGCTCCAGAGCGTCAGAACGGTACGAATATTCGATAGCTGGGGTAGACGTGGTCAGCCCACCGACATCTTGGACACCGAGTACCCACTCGCAATGGTCTGTGCGGTTTGGATACCAGGCGGGCATGAGTTGATTTGACCGACAGCCTTGCACACCTGGTACCCAGGAGTACTAAAATATTTGAACGCTGAGCCGGAGGATCACCGACTGCGTTGGATCCGTTCCGTTGCCGAACGTTGAACCGTGATTCAAAACTATGTTATAGAAAGATACGCAGGAGTAACGCCGGGGATATGTCCGATCAACCCACCTCCTGAGGTACGGCAGGAACGTGCAGGACAGGGGGCACACGCCGAGCCTATTCATCAACTTGCGTTCTTTTGGAGGTTTATCCCGTGTGTCCCTTCGGGGTTAGAGACAGATCTTAGATTAAGGGTGAATGGCTGTGTGTGGATGGGATAC